>Ga0181594_10003671_pt1 | contig 13833 bp, 12 predicted proteins | sample 071ome_18_FD_145603 | JGI IMG/M metagenome (GOLD analysis project Ga0181594, IMG submission 145603) | Coastal salt marsh microbial communities from the Groves Creek Marsh, Skidaway Island, Georgia - 071413BT metaG (spades assembly) | ecosystem: Environmental > Aquatic > Marine > Intertidal zone... | reverse complement strand
CTTGCTGTTTTCGCAGGGCGCATCAGCAGCACCAGCGGGACCAGCACGATGCTGAGGATGTAGAGCCCCCAGTAGGAATCGACATAGGCGACCATCATCGCCTGGCGCGATGCCTCGTGATACATGCCCAGCATCGCTTCGGAGGACATAAAGTCGAACTCAGGCAGGTGCAGCCCGAATGGCGGACTGTCGGGACGCACGCCTTCGCTGAGCCTGGCCTGCACCGTCGCGCCATTGCGCAGGGTCATAACCTGGATCAGCGATATGCCCACTGCCTGGCCGATATTGCGCACCAGCGTGAACGTCGCGGCGCCTTCGTTGCGCAGTTTCGGGTCGAGGGTCGAGAAGACTATCGTGGAGAGCGGCACAAAGATGAAGCCCGATCCGATCGACAAGACGATGCCCGAGAGGATGATCTCCATCTGACTGCTTTCCAGCGAGAGAGCGGACATCATCAGATAGCCCATCCCCGTCGAGGCGATTCCGACCAGCAGCAGGATACGCGTATCTACCTTGCCCATCAGCGCACCAGCAATCATCATCGCAACCATGGTGGCGATGCCGCGCGGCGCCTGCACCATCCCGGCGAGCAGCACAGGATAGCCCAGCTGCTGCTGCAGCATGATCCCGATCAGCGGCATGGCGCCGAAGACGAGCACGCCCAGCAGCACCGCGACGATCGATCCGACCGAGAGGTTGCGGTCCTTGAACAGTGCCGGCGATATGAACGGCGTCTCGCTGGTGAAGATATGCACCAGAAAGATATATCCGAACACGCCCATGATGATTGCTTCGGCCCAGATTTCCGGCGAATCGAACCAGTCGAGCTGCTGGCCGCGATCGACCATGAGTTGCAGGCTGGCGAGGAAGATCGACAGCGCGATGAAGCCGAAGAAATCGAAGCGCATCCGCGACGTCGTTTTCGACGGCGACATGAACAGGAATATGCCGATCGCGGCGAGCGAACCGAAAGGGACATTGATGAGGAAGACCGCGCGCCAGGTCAGCCAGTCGGTCAGAAAGCCGCCGAGCGCCGGGCCGATGATGCCGCCCACCATCGAGCCCATGCCGAAGATCGCCATCGCCTGCCCATGCTTTTCGGGCGGAAAGATGTCGAGCAGTGTCGCCTGGCTGAGCGGGACGATCGCCGCACCGGACGCGCCCTGGATGAAGCGGAATGCGACAAGCGAATAGAGGTCCGTGGCCAGACCGCAGGCGACCGAGGCCAGCGTGAAGATCGCCAGCGTCGCAGCCATGATTTCCCTGCGACCGAACCGCGTCGCCAGCCAGCCGCTGAGCGGCGTCGCGATGGCGGCGGCGATAACATAGGATGTCACCACCCAGACGATCTGTTCGGGACTGGCGCCAACGCTGCTCTGGATGCGAGGCAGGGCGACATTGGCGATCGTCGCGTCGAGCGTCACCAGCACGGCCGCCAGCATGGTCGAGCCGGTGATCAGCAGGCGCCGGAGAGGATCGATCGGACTTTCGGACAAATGATTTTACCCGGAGTTGCGCCAGCCAATTCAAGCTGCCTTCGGTGTGGTATGCATGCCAATAGCTAAACTTTGATGCCGGCGGCCTCGCGGTCCCATGTCTTAGGCGTCGCGCCTTCGCTTCGCAATTCCTCCTTGAGCACCTTGCCGGTGGCGCTCCTCGGCAAGTCGTCGCGGAACTCGATGTAGAGCGGCACCGCAAAGCGCGGCAGCCGTTCGATCGACCAGCGGCACAAGGCCTCCTCAGTGACCTCCGCGCCTTCGCGCAGCACTGCGGTGACCTTCACCTCGTCCTCCCCGAGCGGGGACAGCACTGCATGGACGGCCACGTCCTGGATCGCGGGATGCTCGCAGAACACCGCTTCCATCTCGAAGGTCGAGATATTCTCGCCCCTTCGGCGGATGTAGTCCTTCTTGCGGTCGACGAAATAGAGCCAGCCTTCCTCGTCGATCTTGCCGATATCGCCGGTGTGGAACCACAGGTTGCGCCACGCCTGCACCGTCGCTTCGGGCCGGTTCCAGTAGCCTTGGAACATGATATTGGGCCGGTTGGGCCGCGCCACGATTTCGCCTGGCGTGCCGGGCGGCAATTCGTTGTCGTCGTCGTCGAATATCCTGACCTCGAAGTCGCGGCCGACCTTGCCGGAGCTGCCCGGCGGGCCGACCGCCTCTCCGGGACCGAGGCTGCTGATCGTCGCCGCCTCGGTCATGCCGTAGCCGCCGGAGCCTTCCGCCGGCACGCCGAAGCGGTCGCGCCATTTCTGCACCATTTCCGGCGGGAACGGCGCGGCACCAACTTTGCGCACCTGGCCATAGCAGCGTTTCGATTCCTCGGTATCGGGCGCCTCGGCGATCAGAGTCGCCATCGAGCCGAGCATGCTGATGACCGTCGCGCCCGAACGCTCGACATCGGGCCAGAAGCCCGAGACCGAAAAGCGCGGCGCGATCGCAACCGTCACCTTGGCGATCATCGCGGTGACGACCGACACTGCAATCGCATTCAGGTGAAACAGCGGCAAGGCCGACCACAGCACGTCGTCATCGCGGTAGCCTTGCCCGAGTGCGGCGCCCCACGCGATGTTGCAGGCGTGGTTGTGGCACAGCATGCAGCCTTTCGAAGCCCCGGTGGTGCCGGAGGTGTAGACCAGCATGGCGAGCTGGCCGGGCGTCACCTCATCGGGGACAGGGGGCAGGCCAGTCTTGCGCAGCGCCTCCAGCGCATGCACTTCCAAGTCTTCTAGCCCGCGTACATCCGCGCTGTCCGTGACGAAATGGCGCATATGCGGCAGTTCACCGGCAATGTCAGCGATCAGCGGCGCGAAACCGTCCTCGGCAATCACCACTGCGGCGGTGCAGTCGTTGAGCTGATTGCGCAGGAACGCGCCCTTGAAGGCGGTATTCACCGGCGCGCTGATCGCGCCGATCTTGTTGATCGCCAGCCATACCGTGACCGCGTCGATATTGTTGGAGAACATCGTCGCAACGGGCTGTCCCACCGTCACCCCCAGCTCGAGAAGGCCGTGGGCCAGTTCAGTGGACAAACGGTCGACATCGGCGAAGGTGTATCTTTCGCCGGAGAAATCGAGGAACACCTTGTCCGGCACTTCGGCGACCGCGCGGGCGAGCGCGGCGGTGATCGTGTCCTGTGGCAGTTCGCCAGGTTTGAGGCCTTCGATCATCCCGTCATCTCCCTCACCGCCACCGCACGTTCGAGCAGGGGAAGTGAATCGTTACCGAAGAACATCGCGTCGCCGAGGAAGAATGTCGGTACCCCGAAACCGCCGCGCTCCATTAGCTCGCGCGTGTTGGCGGCAAGTTCGGCGGCGATGTCGGGCCAGGCGAGCCCTTCTTCGAAAGTGGCAGGCGGCAGTCCCGCTTCGCTCCAGATCTTGGAAAGCACGGCACGGTCGCCCAGGTCCCGGCCATGGGTGAAAGCACCTGCCATCGCGCCGCCCGCAAAGGCTTCGAGCCGACCCCAGCGCCCGGCGGCAACGCAGGCCAGCATGCAGGGGATCATGTCCTCGGGCTCCGGCAGATCGTCCGCCAGCGCCAGCCCGAGATAGTCCGCCCACAGTGGCAGGTCCTTTGCGTAATATGCCTGCTTGGCTTCGGGCAACGGCCAGTGAACGGCACGGTTGACCTGAGCGAAGACATCTTTGGCGAGCACCGGGCGCCAGCGGATCGCAACGCCCGCCTGCTCCGCGAACCATCCCGCGTGTTCGAACGCGAGCCAGGCCCAGACGCATGAGCAATCGAAGAAACCCTCGATCAGGGCAGGGTCACGGTCGCTCATGCCGCTTCGCCCCCAAGTCGCAAGCGCTCGCGCAGCTCGTGTTCGACAAGGCGCATGCGGTTGTTGCCGAAGAACATCAGCTCGTCGTCGACATAGAAGGTCGGCACGCCGAAACCGCCGCGCGCGACGAGTTCGTCGACATTGGCCTTGAGTTGCGCCTTGGATTCGTCGGCCTCGATCATCGCGAAGAATTCGTCCGGGTTCACGCCGACCTGTCTGCAAATGTCGGTCAGCACATCGTCGTGGCCAAGGTTGCGCCCGTCGCGCCACAACGCTTCGTAGGCGGCGATGGCGAAGGGCACGAGCTTGCCCGAAGGCTCCAGCGCGATGCAGCCGCGCATGCACTTGACGGTCTTGACCGGATGACCGCATTTCGGCGGCGAGTTGACGATGACGCCGGCGTGTTCGGCCCAGGCCTGCAGCTCCCTGCCCTCATAGGCCCCCTTGAGCGGCGGCGCGCGCAACCGGCGGTCGAGATAGAGTTCCTGGTTGACCTGGGCGAAGACGAAACCGACCACCACCGGCCGCCAGCTCACTGCGATGCCGAGCCGGGAGGTAATCCCTAAGAGGTTGGTGACGCCCAGATAGGCCCAGGGGCTGGCGCAATCGAAGAAGCACTCAATCCTGACCATTCACTTCCTCTCCGCATGCGCTGGCGGAAGCTGTCAGAGGGTGGGGCGCAGTGTCAACACCTGCGGTTGACGGGTGCCCGCGCAGCATACACCCTGTGCGATGCAGTCACCGGCAAGGGAGTTCACCGGCCATGATGCTCTACGATGCCGCAGGCCCCAATCCGCGCGTGGTGCGCATGTACCTCGCAGAAAAGGGGCTGGACGTGCCGACCCATGTCATGGTGCTGGGCACCGGCGAGAACTGGACACCCGCCTACCTCGCCCGCAATCCGCTGGGCCAGGTGCCGGTGCTGGAAACAGACGACGGCAGTTGCATCAGCGAAACCACCGCGATCTGCGAATATCTCGAGGAACTGCGCCCCGAACCGCCGCTAATCGGGCGCTCGGCGGAGGAACGCGGCGAGACGCGCATGTGGACCCGCCGCGTCGACCTGATGGTTTGCGAGCCGGTGATCTATACCCATGGGTTCAGCCCGTTTGGTGCGCGGCGCGCCACCAAGCCGCAAGCCGCCAAAGCGATGCGCGCCATTGCCCATGAGAACCTGACGTGGTTCGACAGCCAGCTTGCGGACCGGCGATTCCTCTGCGGCGAGCGGTTTTCGCTTGCCGATATCCTGCTCTATGCCTTCCTCGATTACGGTATCAGCGTCGGCCAGGGGCTGAGTCCTGACTGGACGGCGCTGACTGCCTGGTACGAGCGGACCAGCGCGCGGCCATCGGCTGCCGCCTCGCTCGAAAGCCGGGTGGATTCGATGGCGCTCAGTGGCACGGTCTGAGCGCGCACTCCCCTATTCCCGCACCAGCAGCATTGCGCCTGCGAGCGGCCCGCCGGCGGTCGAGGTGGCGCAGACGCCGGGCTCGCCCTTCACCTGCCGCTCGCCCGCGCGGCACCACATCTGGGTGCAGGCCTCGTGGACCGCGCCATAGGCGTGGAGCCTGCCGGCGGAGAGCGCGCCGCCGCTGGTATTGATCGGCAGTTCGCCCTCGAGCGCGATGCGGCTGCCGCCCTCGATGAAGTCGCCTGCCTCGAAGCGCTTGCAGAAGCCGAAATTCTCCAGCCAGTTGATCGTGTGGAAGCTGAAGCCGTCGTAAAGCTGGGCGATCCTGACGTCCCTGGGCTTCAAATCGGTGCGGCTCCACATCATCTCGGCGACGGCAGGCTGGGCCTGCGTCGCCATCGCGTCGAGCTGGGTCCAGCTGTTGCGGTATTGCATGTTGGTGCCCACCGCCTCGATCCGGATCGGCGGGTTTCTAAGGTCGCGGGCCGCATCCATCCGCGAGACGATGATGGCGGTCGAGCCGTCGCAGGGCAGGTCGCAGTCGAATATCCGCAAGGGCGTGGCGATGATCCTCCCGTTGAAATAGTCGTCGAGCGTGATCGGCGTGCGGTATATCGCCTTGGGGTTGAGCGAGGCGTTGCGGCGCTGGTTGATCGCGATCATCGCCTGCTGTTCGGGCTTGATGCCAGATTCGTGGACGTAACGGGCGAAGAACAGCGCCTGCTGCATCGCCGCGGCGTAGTTGTAATAGGGCGCGTACCAGCTGAACATGCCCTGCTGGCGCTGTCCCTCGCGCAGCAGCGAATTGGCGAAGCTTTTCTTGCGCGCACTCGCCTCGTAGACGGTGCGGAAGATCAGGACATGGTTGCACAGGTTGGCATTGATCGCGCCGATCGCCTCGAACACCGCGCCATATTGCCCCGGCATCTCGCCGCCGCCGCAATACCAGCCGAGCTTGAGCCGCATCGCGTCCTGCAGCTCCGGGATGCCGACCGGCGAGAAGCCGGAATGAACGTCGCCGCCGCCGGGCCAGGTGGCGATCCCGTCGATATCCGCACGCGTCAGACCGGCATCGGTGATGGCATCCATCGCGGCATCGACAGTAAGCTCGATCGCGGTCTTGGTTGCATTGCGGGAAACCTCGGACTGGCCGACACCGGTGATCGCGCAGTTCTTTTCAGGATAGCGCCGGTCCATCATGCCACTCCCCCATCCGGGTCGGGCTCAAACAGTGGCACCCACACGTCCTCGTTTTGCTCGAACAGCACCCTGACCGGCATTCCGAAACCAACCTCTTCGGGTGCGCAATTGACGATGTTGCAGGCAAGCCGCACGTCGTCCTGCTCGGCGATGGTGACGAGCGCGAGCACATAGGGCACTTTCAGGCCCGGCACCCATTGCTGGTGGACGACGGTGAACGTCTCGACCGCGCCCTTGCCCGATACCGGCTGCGCCGCAACCTCGCGGCCCTCGCATTCCGGGCAGAAATTGACGGGTGGATGGACGTAATAGCCGCAATCCGAACAGCGGTGGATGAGCAGTTCGCCGTTCTCGCCGCCAGTCCAGTAAGCGGTGTTGTTGTCGTCGAGCAGCGGCAGGGCGCGCGGCGGCTGGGCGTCCGTCATCGGTTGCTCCCCTCCAGGATCAGTTCGGCGGCGCGCCAGCCGATCGCCATGATCGGGCCGTTGGTGTTGGCCGAGACCATCGTCGGCATCACCCCGCCATCGACGACGCGCAGGTTGGAAACGCCGCGCACGCGCAGCCGCTCGTCAAGCACCGCGCGTTCGTCGGTGCCCATGCGGGTGGTGCCGCAGGCATGCAGGCCTGCCTGTCCGGCAGTGCGGAAGGCGTCGAGAATCTGCTCGTCGGTTTCCACCTGCGGCCCCGGCGAGGTCTCCTTGCCGATGATGCCTTCCAGCGCGGGCTGACGCAGCCATTTGCGTTGCAGCCGAAACATCGCGACGGTGACTTCGCAGTCATAGGGATCGGACAGGTAATTGGGCCGGATCGCCGCCCCCTGCGCCGGGTCGGACGAGCGGATATGGATGCTGCCCTTGCTTCGTGAGCGCAGCGGGTAGCCGAAGAAATGCGCCGAATGCAGGCTGTCGCCGTCCACCCTGCCCTCGAAGGTGAGGTTGAGCGAATAGGGCGCGAACAGGATTTCGACATCGGGGCGGTCGAGCGCGGGATCGGTCTTGACGAAGGCACCTGCCTCATAGCTACCCTCGGCCATCGGGCCCTTGCGGGTCAGGAACCAGCGCGCGCCGTTCATGATCGCGCGCCAGCCGAGATAGCCGGGGTTCTGGCTGAGCGGCTTCAGCAAGTCATATTGCATCATGAGAAGCCGGTGTTCGAGCAGGTTCTCGCCGACATCCGGGCTGTCGTGAACTACCGGGATGCCCAGTGCCTGGAGATGCGCAGCGGAACCGATGCCCGAGCGTTCGAGGATCTGCGGCGAGGCGAGCCCGCCGGCGGCAAGGATCACTTCGCCTTCGGTGCGCACTTCGAACGGCTCACCGCCCCGCATGCCGGCGACACCGCAGACGCGCTTGGCGTCGAACAGCACGCGGTGGACGTCCGCACCGGTCCAGACTTCGAGGTTCGCACGTTTGCGGGCAGGCTTCAGAAACGCCTCGGCAGCACTCTGGCGGCGGCCGTTCCTGACCGTCCAGGTCGGGTAACCCACGCCTTCCTGGCCCTCGTGGTTCAAGTCCTCGACACGCGGAATGCCAAGCTGTTCTCCGGCCTTGATGAAGGCCTCGTGGAGTTCGGTGCCATGCCGGGCAAAGCTGAGCTTGAGCGGCCCGCCCCGCCCCCGGTCGCCGCCCGGAACCTCATGGTCCTCGATCGTGCGAAACACCCTGCCAATGTCGGACCAGCCCCAGCCGGTGAGACCCATCCGCTCCCACTCGTTGTAGTCCTCCGGATGCCCCCGGAAATACATCATGCCGTTGACCGAGGAAGAGCCGCCCAGCGTCTTGCCCCTGATCCAGACCTCGGCCGGCATGTCGCCATCGGCTTCGGTTTCGAAGAAGCGAACGTGGTTCGGATCCTCGAACAGCTTGCCCATGCCCTTGGGCATGTGGATGAACGGATGGCGGTCGCGGCCACCGCCTTCCAGCAGCAGCACGCGGGACCGGCCATCGGCGCTCAACCGCTCAGCCAGCACGCAACCGGCGGACCCCGCGCCGACGATGATATAGTCGAAATTCATGGCGCCCTTTTCCGCTCCCCCCGCGATCGGAACGGATTCGCGCCGCCCCGCCTTCCCTTCCATCATCGTCTTTCGGCCCGTATTATCAAGCGGGACTGTAGCGCAAACGGTAGATTGCGAAGCAAGCACCGCCGGAATCCCGGCAAGCCAAGGGAGAGGCAGCATGCGTTTCGAGCCATTGTCGCCCAAGGGAGGCGTCGCGGTCAGCGGCATCGACTTGTCCCAGCCGCTCATTCCGGCAGTTTCCAACCAACTGCGCGATGCCTTCGAAGAGCATGGTCTGCTTGTCATTCGCGGCCAGAAGCTGACAAAGCAGCAGCTGGTGGCGGCGACCGAACCCTTCGGCGGACCGGACCTCAGCCCGCCGGCAGAGAATTGCGATCCCGACGTACCCGGCGTCTCGGAGATCCGCACGCGCGGGCCCAATGGCGAGATAATCCACGAGGACGACGACGCGCTGCTCGGCGAAACCGGCTGGCACACCGACCATGCCTACATTCCCAAGCCCAACCGCGGAAAATTGCTCTATGCGGTCGAAGTGCCAGAGGAGCGTGGAGGAACCGGCTTCATTGACGGCTTCGCGACCTATGCGGCATTGTCCGGTGAGATGAAGGAGCGGATCGAAGGGCTGCATGTGATCCAGAGCTGGAACCATGCCCAGGCGACCATCAACAAGAACAAGGCCTATCGCGACAAGGGCGAAACCATGCTCGCAGACAACCGCTTCGCCGACATGGCTTATCCGCTGGTCGTCACCCATCCCCATTCGGGCCGCAAGGCGCTCAACTGCCCGCCGCTGTGGGCCGCCGGCATCGTCGAACTACCCGGCGCGGAAGGCAAGGCGCTGGTCGCCGAACTCATCGAGCATCTGACCGGCGAAGAATTCGTCTACTGGCATCGCTACCGGCCCGGCGACATCGCCGCCTGGGACAACTGGCGCTACATTCATTCCGCCGAAGGCACGCCCGGTCGCTGCGTGCGCCGGCTATGGAGCGTCGTCGTCCAGGGCGGGCCGGTGATCGGCCGCGAGATCGGCAGGCGTGAGACGGAAATGGCCGGGGCCTGAGCCTCACTCTTCCCTGACAAGCTCCAGCCCCGGCATCGAGCCGTCCTCGCGCCATTTGTCGAGCAGTTCGATATAGGCGATCGGCCCCTTCATGTAGGAGCCGTTCTGGCCGCTGCCCGCAACCGGCCTGCCTTCCGCGTTGTACTGGCCGGGCGTGCAGGTGTCCGGCATGCTGGCGCGCGCTTTCAGGCTGTCGCGGATTTCGTTCACCCAGGCCTCTTCGGCTTCCGCGGTCGGCTGCACCATCACCACGTCCTCCTTGAGGCAGCGGGCGATGATATAGGCGATGTTGATGGTCTGCTCGTCGGCGATGTGGACATAGTTCACCGAGACGCCTGCCTGCAGCAGGTTCATGATGAACAGGTTCGGCATGCCGCGGGTCTGGATACCGTAGAGCGTGCGCAGGCCGTCCTTCCAGTGCTCGGTGAGTGTCTTGCCGTCCGGACCGATGAAGCGGATGCCGGTTTCCGCCTCGATGCCGGTATTCATGTCGAAGCCGGTGGCATAGATGAGGAGGTCGACGGGATATTCCTTGCCCGCGACGACCGGGCCCTTGGCGGTGATTCGCTCGACGCCCTTGCCCTTGGTGTCGACCAGCGTGACGTTGGGCCGGTTGAAGCTCGGCAGATACTCGTCGTGAAAACAGGGCCGCTTGCAGAAGTAGTTGTACCAGGGCTTCAGCGCTTCGGCGGTTGCCGGATCGTCGACCAGTGCTTCGACCCTCCGGCGCGTCATCTCCATCTTGGCCATCTGTGCGCGCTGGAGGTCCTCCATCGTCGTGTGCTTCATCTTGCCGCCGGTCGCCGCGCCGATATGCTTGGAGATGTCGGTCCAGCCATCGGCGACGAGGTCCACATCCTCATGGCCCCCAGCCACGATATTCGAGAAATTGTCGCGCCGCCGCCGCGCCCAGCCGGGCTCCCGTGTCTCGGCGAAATCGGGCGGCGTCGGCTCGTTGGCGCGCTCATCGATCGAGGACGGCGTGCGCTGGAACACGTAGAGCCGCTTCGCCACCTTGGCGAGCTCGGGAATCGCCTGCACGGCGGTCGCCCCGGTGCCGATGATGCCGACTGTCTTGTCGGCGAGATTGACCATCGGCTCGGTCTGGCTGCCGCCGGTGTAGTCATAGTCCCAGCGGCTGGTGTGGAAGCTCTTGCCCTTGTAGTCGAGGATGCCGGGTATGCCGGGCAGCTTGGGATTGGTGAGCAGCCCGTTGCCGATCATCACGAAGCGCGCGGCGATCGCGTCACCCCGGTCGGTGGTGACGATCCAGCGCTTGCGATCTGCGTCCCAGCGGACCTCTTCCACGGTGGTCTGGAATAGTGCCGCAGGATAAAGGTCGTAGTGCCGCGCAAGCGTCTTACAATATTCGAAGATTTCCGTCGCCTTTGCGTATTTCTCGGTGGGGATGTAACCGATCTCCTCGATCAGCGGCATGTAGATGTAGGATTCGACGTCGCAGGCAGCGCCCGGATAGCGGTTCCAGTACCAGGCGCCGCCGAAGTCCGCGCCGCGCTCGACGATGAGGATGTCCTCGACCCCCCGCTCGCGCAGCCTGCCGCCCGCGAGCAGCCCGGCAAAGCCGCCGCCGATAAGCAACACGTCTGCATCCCTGACGATCGGATCGCGGGTGAAATCGGGGTCGGCGCGCGGATCGCTGCCCAGCCAGGCGAACTCGCCTTCCATATGGCTGTATTGGCCTAGCCCGTCGCCGCGCAGGCGCTTTTCGCGCTCCTCTGCGTATTTCCTCGCCAGCGCCTCGACATCGATGTCGAGATCGTCGGGTATCGTGGTTACGACCGCCATGGTTTCATCCTCTCTCGAGACCAGCTTGCCGGATCAACCTGCTCCGGTCCAGCGTTAGAAAGAATTCAAAGCGAGGCTATTTGCTCCAGCCGCTTGAGCGCGACCAGCGGGATCTGCCGCTCGGTCGCTTTCTGATATTCGGCAAACGGCGGGTAGATGCCGATCATGTAGTCCCAGACCTTCTTGTATTCCTCGCCTTCTAGCACGCGCCACGACGCGCGGAACTTGTCCTCGACGATCTGAAGCGTGACCTTGCCCCCGGCGGTCAGGTTGTAGAACCACGCCGGGTGATCGGGATGTCCGCCTTTCGAGCCGACGATGATCACCTCATCACCGAACAACCCATAGAGCAGGGGCAGCACGTAATCCTTACCGCTCTTGCGGCCCTTCGTCCTGATCAGCAGCGTCGGCGAGAAGCTGTAGCCGCCCGCCTGTCGCAAGTCCTGGAGATGACCTTCGCGACCGTCTTTCAGGTAAATCTGCAGATGCTCGTTGATTGTGTCCATTCCCGACGCGACGAGGTCTTCCCCCGGTGGCGGAATGTCGCCTTCTCTGCGCATGGTGCTCTCCTTGCTTCTTCCGGGAGGGCAAGCTGGCAGCAGCTTGCCCGGATCGCAAGAGGGCCCGGCTTGAGTCTGGCGACGGCCTTGAACGTTTCAATGAACCCGTACGGTGGCCGCTTCCCACGGGAAGGATGCGCTGACGCTGCAATATGAACTCCGGGCGTTGACCGACACCACGCCGTGAAAGCGATGCTGGCGGAACGGGATGTAGATCTTGGAAAATTCCCCTTCGCCATCGCTCTTGAAACGGTAGCGGACCGGTTTCATGTCGCCGTTGGCGAGATGAAACTCGCCGATCTCGCCGGGAGCGAAGCCGCTCATCGATATCCGGAAGAACAATCCGTTGCCGGTCACATCGATCGCGCAGGGACCGTCGCGCCGGTGCGAGATATGCGGCCAGTTGTCCTCGATACCCTTCTGGGCTTCGGAGGTGTAGTAGATCGGCAGCGGCGCCTCGATGAGCGCTGCCGCCAGCATGAACGGAAGAACCTGCATCGCTCGACCCCTTCCAACAGGATGGACGGGCGCCGGGCTTGCTGGTGGCAACCGGCGCCGTCCCCGGAGTCATTAGGAATTTGTTAGCCATCGCGCGCGCCGGATTCCGGCGCTGGTTCATTATGGAACAGTGTCGGCCAGCGGCGCGCCCGTCCCGGATCAGCCGTAAAGCGTTTCCTTGGCCGCCTGGAATTTGGTGTCCCCCAGCCCCTGCATCTGCGCCTGAGTGCGTACCAGTTCGGCGAATTGCGGCGGGTTGCGGTCCAGCATCTCCTGGGTGACGGTGCTGGTCTCGGCGCCGGCGAGATACTGGCGGCCGAAATATTCGACCAGCGTCGCGCGCACGCCGGGGGTTGTCCGCCGGAACGCGCCGTGCCAGGTGTTGCCGTGCCACACCACTACCGAACCCGCCGGCGCTTCGACCGGCTCGAACAGCGAGAGGTCGGTCGCTTCGTGCCTCGTCGGCGCGCGAGCGAGCTTGTGCGATCCCGGCACGAAGCAGATCGCCCCGTTCTCCACGGTATAGTCGGTGAGGAACCAGTTGGCGTTGGCGACATGCGCATTGGCCGTAAGCGGCGAGGGGCCGACGGTCTGGTCCTGGTCGGTGTGCAGCGGCAGGTGATCGGGACCCGGGCATTTGAGGAAGAGCGACTGGTGGATCAGCGCGCAGCTTTCGCCGAGCAGATAGCGCATCAGCGCCAGCACCACCGGATTCAGCAGCGCTTCCTCGAACACCCTTCCCTCGCCGAGCACGCCGATTTCGGGGAGCACATTGCCGAAGGGCGCTATCAGCCCCTCGTGCTCGCCCTCGCCGTCGAGGTCGACACACCAGCCGTGCTTCCTCTCGACAAAGCCGAGGCTGGCTTCGAGCAGGCGCGGGGTGATCTCGGCGGTGCCTGCCTCCTCGGGCGAGAGCACGGTAAAGCCGTCGATATCGAGCTCCCAGGCCCGCTCGACCAACCCGCGCTCGCGGATTTCGGCGATGATCCGGCGGCGAGCGTCACGGCCCCAGTCCTCGACGTCCCTGCGCGGCAGGAAGTGGCCTGCGAATTGCTCTTCGGATGGCTGCTGTTCGATCGTTGCCATGGGGCTTCTCCATGCTGACGCGCGAATCGATACAGGCAAAGGCCCGCCCCTTAAAGCCCGCCGCGGTGCGCCGTCTTCTTTAATGGTTCACCTGGCCCCGTAACAGGCCGGTGCGGACAAAGGAAAGTCAGGCTGCGAGGCGGATATGGACGATAATGTTGTATCACTACGCGAACATGAGCGGGTCGGTGTCGTACTTCCGGCGCTTTGCCGCTCGCGGACGGGCTTTCGCGACGATGTCATGATTTACGACATCTCGGCGGGCGGCTGCAGGATCGAGAGCCAGGCACTGACACTCGGCGAAGGCGACCTGGTGTTGGTCAGGCCGGAGGGCCTCGAAGGTCTCGCTGGCCGCGTGCAATGGGCCGACGGCCATCTCGCCGGCATCCGCTTCGAACGTCTG
>Ga0181594_10003670_pt1 | contig 13833 bp, 15 predicted proteins | sample 071ome_18_FD_145603 | JGI IMG/M metagenome (GOLD analysis project Ga0181594, IMG submission 145603) | Coastal salt marsh microbial communities from the Groves Creek Marsh, Skidaway Island, Georgia - 071413BT metaG (spades assembly) | ecosystem: Environmental > Aquatic > Marine > Intertidal zone... | reverse complement strand
GACTGCCGGTGGATCCGAGAACCATTCCTCAGCCACAAGGGTGGCCTGGACTGCATGGTTGTGCACGGCCACACCGTCACCGCACTGCCTGAACTGCACGATCACCGCATCGGCATCGATACCGGGGCGTACGAATCCGGCCTGCTCACCGCCTTGCGTCTCGAAGGCACCGACCGCCGTCTGATTCAGGCCGAAGACCGCGACAGCGGCATCACCATCCGCGATGTTCCGGCCAACTCGGCCGAAGATTTCGAACTACTTGTGCCGGAGAGCCTGTAAGCCGGGTTCTGTATCCCGACCGGTATCCGCTCGCGCGGACCAGCGCCGGGATGGCGACCATTCCTCTCGGCGATGCATTGCTGCACCGCTCCAGCGACCAACCCGGACAACTCGGCGCGAAACCCGCCTGCCCCGGCGTTCGCCAGGGCTCGCCGCCCCTATTCGGTCTTGCTCCGGACGGGGTTTGCCATACGAGCACTGTTGCCAGTGCCCCGGTGCGCTCTTGCCGCACCCTTTCACCCTTGCCTGTGCTCCCGACTCCCGAAAGAGCGCGAACCATCGGCGGTTTGCTTTCTGTGGCACTTTCCCTGATCCCGGATCGCTCCGGAACCGGCGGGCGTTACCCGCCGTCCGCGTTTCGTGGAGCCCGGACTTTCCTCGGCACTGCAAGCGTTTCGGCAAACAATGACGCGGCCGCCCGGCTCCCCGGCACAGGGGCTATCTAGCACGCCCGAGATCGCGTTCCAGCAAAAGTTCGAACAGCAGCGCGCCGCACTGGCCATCAACCTCGCCGTCTATGCGGTTCGGCCGCCAGCGCCGCTGAAACGCGCGGACCGCGGCGCGACCGTCGGTGATGTCATAACCGAAGCGTTCGAGCGCGAGGTGGAAAGCCGCAGGGTTGTCGTAGAACAGCGCCATGCGCGGCTCGGGGATCGCCATGGCGAGATTGAGCTGGGCGAGCCGTTCCCACTCGAACAGTTCGCCCGGATCCTCCTTGCGGGCCGGCGCAATGTCGGAGTGGCCGACCACATTGGCGCGCGGAATGTCATAGCGCTCGATAATGTCTGCAAGCAGCGGCATCAGCGCGATCATCTGGTCATCGGAAAACGGCACATAGCCCCACTCGTGCCCCGGATTGACAAGCTCGATACCCACGCTCGCCGAATTGACGTCGGTGACGCCCCGCCAGTAGCTCTTGCCCGCATGCCAGGCGCGTTTCTCCTCCGGCACGAGGCTGGTGACCGTGCCATCGGTGTCGATCATGTAGTGCGCCGATACCTTCGCTTCAGGGTCGCACATGCGATCCAGCGCCTCTTGGGCCGTCTTCATCCCGGTGTAGTGCAGCACCACCATCGATACCGGCAGCGCGCGCTCGTCATGATTAGGCGATTCGACCGTCTGCTGTATCAACCAGGGCGTCACGCCATCGCTCATCGCCTAGCCTAGCGGCAGTTCCGCGCCCAGCACCAGCGCGTCGTCGGCAATGACATGCTTGACGCTTCCGCCCATCGAGACCGCCAGCGCGCGCACCATTTCGGCAGGGGCAGTCCGGCTTGAAAGTTCGTCTGCAGCGAGCTCGCCGCCAAGCGCGCGCGCTACATCTGGATCGAAAGCGACCTTCGTGCCGCTTGCGCGCACCACCACCTCGCTCGCGGTCTCGCGCATATCCGCCGCGATGTCGATCGTGCCGCCCCGCACCAGCGATTCGATCGCCATAAGGGCAAAGTTGAGCAGGATCTTTACCGCCGGCTTGGGCAGGCTATCGCCCGAAAGCTGCCAGTTGAGTTCGATCCGCCCGTTGTTGGCGGCAAGCGCATCAACCACACCGCGGGCATCATCGAGCGGCACCAGGTCACCGAAACCGCCAGCCGCGCCGAAGGCGAGCCGGAAGAACTTCAGTTTGTCGGTCGATATGCGCGCGCTTTGTTCGAGCAGGTCGAGACAACGCTGACGCATTTCGGGATCGCGCTCCTCCGCCAGCAGTTCAAGGCCATTGGTCAAAGCGCCGACCGGACTGAGCAGGTCATGGCACAAGCGCGAACACAACAGGCTGGCGAGATCGAGCGAGCTGGTGCTGGACATCTGAATGCGGTTTCCCTGACCCCGGTTCGCACCCTTCTACACGTTAGACCGCCGGCTAACAGCCCCCTGTACCATCGGCAAAATTGCATTGATGGCGATTGCTCGCACCCGGCTTGCGCGGCTCAGCCTCCTGCGGTCTGGGCTTCCTCTCCGTGGAGATCGGCCCAGCTGACGCCAACCTGTCTGGGATCATAGCTAATGGCCGGCCGGGAATCTCCTTCGGGATCGAGCGAATGGATGAATCGGTGCACGCCGATCATGCTGCCGCAGGTCTGGCCAAGTTCCACGATCTCTGCCGTGGTGAAGACCTCCGCGAGATCGCGGTAAACTGCATCGTCGATGCTGTGGTGATCGTTCGCCAGCAGGTCCAGGAACTTAATCGCGCGCCTTTCCCGCTCGGTCAGACCTGCCTGTTGCGCCGGATCGACCAGGCAGGCAGCCACATCGTCCGTTATCGAATCGACCTTGCGCGCATCCATGCAGGGTTCGCACCCGCCGAGCTGCGCGCTGCGAATGCGCAGCAATTCCAGCAGGCGACCGCCCAACAGGTGACGCGGGTAATTGATATGGCGGTCTCCGTCGTCCGGCACGTGATCATGCTCGGCATAGGCCAGTATACGCGATGCGGTCTTGTCGGGCGGCGATCCACCGAACTTGATGGTGTACTCGTAACGCTGCCTCTGCTCGGGCGTGACGTGATCCCAGGGAATAGGTTCGATACGCGGCATGTCGCTCTCGCTAAGGGCGCCGTCGGAGCGCTTTCTCAACGAAGTCTATCGCTGAGAAATCGGTGGTCAATCGCGCGCTTCGGGTGGCCGTGTTCGAAAGCAGTCTGCTTTCAAACTGTCGTCGAGGGGATCTTCTCGAATCCACTGTCTGCATCCCGCCAAAACGTCACCTCGCGGCCCGCAACAATCGCCCAGACCCGCCCGTCGCCAGAGGCATGCTCGCAATCGGTGGCCGATGGCACCGGATGGCCCTCGGGGTGCGAGTGGTAATATCCCAGGATTTCCGGCCCGCCATCGCGAGCGGCCTTGTGCGCGGCAAGCAGGGCATAGGGATCGATCTCGAAGCGGCGGGTCCGATCCTCGGCAACATTGGAAGCGGGGCTCACCACAGCGATTTTTCCGCCCTCGCCTAGCAGCAGCCCGCAGCATTCCTCGGGAGCGGCCCGCGCTGCTTCTTCGAGCAGTGTTGCAATCACGTCACTTGTCACTTCGACCGCCATACCCACATCCTAGACATGTCCGGGGGGGAAAGCATCATCTCAGGCGAATTCGGCGCACAATGCGCCGGACAGCGTCTCGACAAGGCGATTGCCGAGGCGAGCGGACTGTCCCGCCAGCGAGTGCAGGCCCTGATGGCCGAAGGCCGCGTGGTACTGGATGGCGTGCCGGCCAAACACGCGTCGCTCAAGCTGTCAGGCGGTGAAACCTACGTCATTTCCGTGCCCGAGGCCGCTCCCGCTGCGGCGTTGGCACAGGATATCCCGCTCAATGTGGTTTTCGAGGACGAACATCTGATCGTCGTCGACAAGCCCGCCGGGCTGGTCGTCCATCCTGCCGCGGGCAATCCTGACGGCACGCTCGTCAATGCGCTGCTTCACCATTGCAAGGGCCAGCTCTCGGGGATCGGCGGCGTCGCCCGGCCCGGTATTGTCCATCGCATCGATAAGGATACTTCGGGTCTGCTGGTCGTCGCCAAGACGGACAAGGCGCACGAGGGGCTGGCTGCGCAGTTCGCCGACCATTCGATCGTGCGCGCCTATCTCGCAGTGGTCGCCGGCCACCCCGCGCCGCCCGCCGGGACCGTGACTGGCGCAATCGGGCGATCCAGCCGCGACCGCAAGAAGATGGCCATGGTCGATGAGGGGCGCGGAAAGCACGCCGTCACGCATTATCGCACGCTGAAATTGCTGGGCGAGGCGGCCTCGGTCGAGTGCCGGCTCGAGACCGGACGAACTCACCAGGCGCGCGTTCACATGTCGTCAATCGGCCATCCGTTACTGGGCGATCCGGTCTATGGACGCTCCTCTGCCCGCCTCCGCCCAGCCCTTGCCGCCGCGAATTTTGCGCGCCAGGCGCTCCATGCGGCGGAACTTGGCTTTATTCACCCCGTTACACAGGAGAAGATACGATTTGTCAGCGAATTGCCCGCAGACATGAGAAAACTAATCGATGCACTCGATCACTGATATGAGCGATTTTAGTGGCAATTTTTGCACATTTATGGTATTCGGGTCGTGTGACCAGCAAATCCGGACGCCGCTTACGGGTCCGCAACCGCCGGTCGACATGGAAAGGACCTTAAGACAATGACACAGCGCAACCTGCCGGCCGTGCCGTCCCTGGGTGGCGAGCAGAGCCTCAACAGGTATCTCACTGAAATCAAGAAGTTTCCGGTGCTTTCGGCTGAGCAGGAATATATGCTCGCCAAGCGTTACCAGGAACACCAGGATTCCGATGCCGCCGCGCAGCTGGTGACCAGTCACCTGCGCCTCGTCGCCAAGATCGCGATGGGCTATCGCGGTTACGGCCTGCCTGTTTCCGAGCTGATTTCCGAAGGCAACATCGGCCTGATGCAGGGCGTCAAGAAGTTCGAGCCCGATCGGGGTTTCCGTCTCGCGACCTACGCGATGTGGTGGATCAAGGCCTCGATGCAAGAATTCATCCTGCGCAGCTGGAGCCTCGTCAAGATGGGCACCACCGCGGCGCAGAAGAAGCTGTTCTTCAACCTGCGCCGGATGAAGAAGAACCTCGACGCTTACGAGGATACCGATTTGCACCCGGATGACGTGACCAAGATCGCGACGACGCTGGGCGTTTCGGAGACCGAAGTCGTCAACATGAACCGGCGCATGATGATGGGCGGCGATGCCTCGCTCAACGTCTCGCTGCGCGAGGAAGGCGAAGGCCAGTGGCAGGACATCCTTGAGGATGACAATCCCCTGCAGGACGAGATCGTCGCCGAGGCCGAGGAAAAGGCCGTGCGCCACGATCTCCTAGTCGAGGCCATGGATACGCTCAACGATCGCGAGCGCGAAATCCTGACCGAACGCCGCCTGACCGAAGACCCGAAGACACTGGAAGAACTCAGTCAGGTCTACAAGGTCAGCCGCGAACGCGTGCGCCAGATCGAGGTGCGCGCTTTCGAAAAGCTGCAGAAGGCAATGAAGAGCATTGCGACCGACCGGCGCCTGATGCCGGCCTAAGCCATCGGCGCCTATTTGTGTCGCCGTTTGTCGCAGATCATTGAGACACATCGATCCTTTCCCCATCTCGGTGGGGAAAGGATTTCTTATGTGCAGTAACCACAATTCCGGCGGCGGTCGCCGACGCAGGCGTGGAAGACGTATGGCCGCATTGGGCCCTGCCTTTGCTGCGGCCAGCATTGGCTCACCTGTTCTGGCTACCGAGATCGACCGCAATGCTTTGGCCGACGCCCTTGACGACGAATATCGCGCCGAGGCGACCTACCAGGCTGTGATTGACAAGTTCGGTCCGGTCCGCCCCTTCGTAAACATAATTGAAGCTGAAAAGCGTCACTCGTCCATGGTGCGAAGGCAGTATTCCAGGCTCGGCATGAGCGCCCCCGAGAATCCCTATCTGGGCAAGGTCGATGCTCCTGCCAGTCTGATGGAAGCATGTGCGCAGGGCGTCGAAGCCGAAGTCGAGAACATCGCACTCTACGACCGTCTCCTGCCAAAGATCAGCGATCCCTCAGTCCGGCAAGTCTTGTCGAGGCTACAGGCGGCTTCGCGCGACAATCACCTGCCCGCCTTCAAGCGATGCGTCGCGCGCGGCGGAACACCCGGTAGAGGGCCGGGAAGAGGCTCCGCCTAGATCCGTTCGTTGAATTCGGCAATCAGACCGGTGTTCACCGAGCGTTCGATCATGCCGTAGGCTTCCTGCCCGTCCCAATCGTAGTGCACCCCGCCCTGATTGAGGGTGAGGCCCCACATACCGGACGAGGCGATCATATAGGTGTTTATGACCGTTCGTGCCTTGATGGCATGTATCGTGCCATCCTCCATTTCGAGCGTGAAGGAAACATCCTCGCCTGAGGCGACCGGCTCATCCAGCCAGACAGGATCGACGATGCGGCCGTGGCTCACCTTGCCATCGAGCCAGACGAACGCCCTGTTCCACGGCTCGAAGCCTTCGTCGTGGACCGGGCGCACTTCCAAGTTGAACGCGCGACCGTCCGGGAACACAGCGCTCTGCCAGACATGGCCGCGCAGCATCAGGGCATCGGTGCGGATGCTCCGGCGCTTCACGCGCAGCCCCGAACCGGCAAAATCGTGCGTCTCTCCGTCGATCTTCAGTTCCCCGGTGCCGCGCAAGTTCTGGCAGAACCGCCAGCCCAGACCGATCGAGACGGCATCGCGTTGCTGCCCCTTGCCCAGCTTGGTGAACATTTCGGGAGAGATGTTCTGCGCATCGGCAGGGGCCGCCATCTCCAGTTCGAGCTCGTATCGGACCGGTACGGTCTTGCTGTAGTCAACCGTATTGGCGATCTGGTCCTGCACGGTCGTATCGGCCATCTCGTCGTCGAACAGCACGTGCCACCTGCGGAACGGTTGTATGCAGCGGAAGGTCAGCGGACCGCCGCCCAGGACGGTACGGTTGCCCGCTTCGTCGAAGACCGGTTTCATCTTGCCAAGCCCGCCATGCCGCAAGGCCCGTCCGTCTGCAAACGCCAAGCTGCCGCCTACCCGGCGGTCTTCCCAGCTCCACGGCTCGGCCTCGATCCCCACACGCGGAATGCCGAATGCGCCATTGTCCGCGAAATACCAGATCGAGGTGCTTTCCCTGACCCAGTCGAAGGGCGGGGCGGGCGCCTGCGCCATCATCAGGTCCGCCTCTTCGGGATAGCCGCCCCGCCAGATCTCTTCAGAAACTGTCATTGCCCTTCTCCGCCTCACTCTTGGCGAATGCATATCAAGCGGCAGGGCCATTGCCGACAACCGATTGTCATCGCCTACCCTTCCCCGCTAGATTCCTCTGCGGTCGCATCGTCTGATGCGGAAACGAAGTTGACCGAAGGTCAAAAACCGGTTCTCACTTTTTCGCGGCGATGCTCTAAGCAACCATGGCCTTCGACTACAAACCGAGGCGGACACAAACGGGAATTGCGACGCGCGTGCTAAGGCTGTTGACCAAGATTGTGGTATGGTTCCTGGCGATCAGCATTGGCTTGACGCTGGTCTATCGCTTCGTACCGGTGCCGATCACCATCACGATGATCGCCGACGAGAACGGCTTCACCAAGGACTGGACGCCGCTCAGCCGGATCGATCGCAACATGGTCAGTGCCGCGATTGCCGCCGAAGACGGCAAGTTCTGTTCGCACAACGGCTTCGATCAGGAAGCTATCGAAAACGCGTTGGAGCGCAACGCACAGGGCAAGCGCCTGCGCGGCGGCTCGACGATCAGCCAGCAGACCGCCAAGAACGTATTCCTGTGGCAGGGCTCCGGCTGGGACCGCTGGGCACGCAAGGGGTTGGAAGTGTGGTTCACCTTCCTGATCGAGACCCTGTGGAGCAAGCGGCGAATCATGGAGGTCTACCTCAACGTCGCCGAAACCGGGATCGGCACATATGGCGCCGAAGCCGGCGCCCAGCGCTACTTCGACAAGTCTGCGGCAAGCCTGACCCGCGCCGAAGCCGCACGCATGGCCGCTGCCCTGCCCAGCCCCAAGACGCGGGGCGTCACCAATCCACGCGGCTTCACCCGCCGCTATGGCAACACCATTGCCGCACGAATCGGCTCGGTGCGCCGCGACGGTCTGGACGCCTGCATCTACCAGTAATCTTCGCACCGCGACGTTACGTTACCACATAGCTTGATGCCCCTGCCCGGCCGTGCGAAGCGCCGCGCATGAGCGCGGGACACCATCACGACCATCATCATCACGACCATCATCATCACGGCCACCATGACGCCAAGGGCCGCGCCTTCGCACTGGCGGTAGTGCTCAATCTGGGCTTCACCGTGGCCGAAGTTGCAGCGGGCATTATCAGCGGCTCGATGGCGCTGATCGCCGATGCCGGGCACAACCTGTCTGACGTGCTCGCACTGCTGCTTGCCTGGGGCGCAAATTCGCTCGCCGCTCGCCCGCCGAGCGAGCGCTTCACTTATGGCCTCAAGAGCTCCTCGATCCTTGCCGCCATCGCCAACGCGGCGCTGCTGTGGCTGGCGCTGGGCGCGATCCTTGTCGAGACCCTGCGGCGACTGGCCGATCCCGCCCCGGTCGAGGGCGCAACGATGATGATCGTTGCCGCCATCGGCATCGTCATCAACGGGTTTTCGGCCTGGCTGTTCGCGCGCGGACGCAAGAGCGATCTCAATGTCCGCGCAGCCTTTCTCCATCTGGTGGCGGATGCGGCGGTCTCGGCGGGTGTCGTGATCGCGGGGCTTGGCGTGTTGCTGACCGGGATTGCGCTGATCGACCCGGTAACCTCGCTGGTCATCTGCGCCGTGATCGGCTGGTCGAGCTGGGGCCTGCTGAAGGATTCGCTGCGCATGGGCCTGCTTGCGGCGCCTGAAGGCATAGATGTTGGCGAAGTTCGGACGTTTCTCTCCTCGCAGCCGGGCGTCAGCGCGGTCCACGACCTGCACGTCTGGCCGATGAGCACGACCGAGACGGCGCTGACCGCGCATCTGGTGATGCCAGGCGGGCTACCGGGAGACGATTTCCTGCATGAGGTGGGTCACGCGTTGCATGAGCGCTTCGGGATCGGTCATCCTACTATCCAGATCGAGATGGCTGGCGGCGCGGAATGCGCGCTCGAAAGTGAGACGGTGGTCTGAGGAGTATGCGAAAATGACCGAACAGGTGCAGCAGGGTGGATGCGGGTGTGGATCACTTCGCTACGAGGTGAAAGGCGAGCCGATCTTCGTGAACAACTGCCACTGCAAGCAGTGTCAGCACCAGACCGGATCGACCTCGGTGGTGAATGCCTTCTTCGAGACCGAGCGTGTCTCGATCACCTCCGGCGACGTCACTGAGCACGAACTCGTCTCCGGCAGCGGCGGTCCGCACATTATGGTCCGGTGTGCAAAATGCGGGGCGGCCGTGTTCAGCCATTATCCCGGGATGGGAAGGCACGGCCTTGGTCTGCGCGTTGGCACGCTCGACGATTCGGGCGCTTTCCGCCCCGATGCCGTGATCTTTGCGTCTGAAGCTATGCCATGGGTTGCCTTCCCCGACGACATTCCCCGCTTCGAGACGACCTACCGGTTCAGTGAGGTGCTACCGCCGGAGCGATTGGAGCGCCTCAAGACGCTTTCTGCACGAACAAAATAATAAGGGCGGGGGGGCAAGCGGTCCTAGGCCGCCGCTTCTTCCTTGTCCTTGCCCTTCATGACACGAACCGGTTCCTTGCGTCCGGCGACAACATCGCCATCGACCACGACCTCGGCGATATTCGTCTCGGTCGGCAGGTCGTACATGGTGTCGAGCAGGATCGCCTCGACAATCGAGCGCAGGCCGCGCGCGCCGGTCTTGCGCTCGATCGCCTTCTTGGCGATTTCCTCGAGCGCATCGTCGGTGAATTTCAGCTCGACGTCTTCCAGCTCGAACAGCTTGGCATATTGCTTGACCAGCGCGTTCTTGGGTTCCTGCAGGATCTTGACGAGCGCCTCGATATCGAGGTCTTCGAGCGTCGCGATCACCGGCAGGCGGCCGACGAATTCGGGAATCAGGCCGAACTTGAGCAGATCTTCCGGCTCGGCCTTCTGGAGCAGTTCGCCGATCTGGCGCTTGTCCGGATCGGCAACATGCGCGCCGAATCCGATCGAGCGCTTCTGCAGCCGGTCGGCAATCAGCTTCTCGAGACCGGCGAAAGCGCCGCCGCAAATGAACAGGATGTTGGTCGTATCAACCTGGAGGAATTCCTGCTGCGGATGCTTGCGGCCGCCCTGCGGCGGGACCGAGGCAGTGGTGCCCTCCATCAGCTTGAGCAGCGCCTGCTGCACGCCCTCGCCCGAAACGTCACGGGTGATCGAGGGGTTCTCGGCCTTGCGGCTGATCTTGTCGATCTCGTCGATGTAAACGATGCCGTGCTGTGCCTTGTCGACATTGTAATCGGAGGACTGGAGCAGCTTGAGGATGATGTTCTCGACATCCTCGCCGACATAGCCCGCCTCGGTCAGCGTCGTCGCATCGGCCATGGTGAAGGGCACATCGAAGGTCTTGGCGAGCGTCTGGGCCAGCAGCGTCTTGCCCGAACCGGTCGGCCCGACGAGCAGGATGTTCGATTTCTGCAACTCGACATCGCCAGCCTTGCCGCCATGCTTGAGCCGCTTGTAGTGGTTGTGCACCGCGACCGAGAGGACGCGCTTGGCGCGATCCTGCCCGATCACGTAATCGTTAAGCGTCTGGCAGATTTCGTGCGGCGACGGCACGCCGCCGTCCTTCTTGCCGCTGATCCCGGCCTTAGTTTCCTCACGGATGATGTCGTTGCACAGCTCAACGCATTCATCGCAGATGAACACCGTTGGGCCGGCAATGAGCTTGCGGACTTCGTGCTGCGACTTGCCGCAGAAGCTGCAGTAGAGTGTGCTTTTTGCGTCGGATCCGCTCAATGTCTTGTTCTCTGCTGTTATGCCCGACCGGGGCGACTCGCCAAGATTACCCAGCCGTCTTTAATTATCAATCCTGCCTTATACCGCCGAAATGCTTGCACAAGGCTGAAAAGGCATCGGGTTAGTCGTCTGAACCCTTGCCCTTGCCGGCGCCCTTATCACTTTCTTCACCCTGCTTTTCCGCGTCCGGGCGGCTCTCGAACACCTTGTCGACAATGCCGAATGCCTTGGCTTCCTCGGCTTCGAGGAAGGTGTCGCGGTCGAGCGCCCTTTCGATGTCGGTCAGGCTCTGGCCCGTATATTTTACGTAAAAATCGTTCATCCGTTGCCGGATTCGCAGGATTTCACGCGCCTGAATCTCGATGTCGGACGCCATACCGTGCGCCCCGCCCGAAGGCTGGTGGACCATGATCCGCGCATTGGGCAGCGCGATGCGCATGCCCGGCTCACCGGCGGCGAGCAGGAAGCTGCCCATCGACGCCGCTTGCCCGATGCACACGGTGGAAACGCGCGGGCGGATATATTGCATGGTGTCGTGGATCGCCATTCCCGCCGTCACCACGCCGCCCGGCGAGTTGATGTACATCGAAATATCCTTCGAGGGATTTTCCGATTCGAGGAACAGCAACTGCGCGACGATCAGCGAGGCCATGTTGTCTTCAACCTGGCCTGTCACGAAAACGATGCGCTCGCGCAGCAGGCGCGAAAAGATGTCGAAGCTGCGTTCGCCCCGGCTGGTCTGCTCGACGACGACCGGCACCAGCGCGCCGGTGACGGGATCAGTAGTGAATTGGCCCTGCGCTTCGTCGCGCCCGAACAGGTCGATCATGGGAATCCTCGTGTGATTGGAGCGCCTATGTCGCGTGCCATGCCGCGATGTTCAAGTGCGTTAACCCAACCATCGTGGTGACGGCGAGACTTTTCGACATTTGCAGCGCCGCATGGCAGGCTCGGAAGCGATGACAGAACAATCTGCGCCCGAGTTTCCGCCCCACGCATTCGACCGCATCGACGAGAGCGATGACGCGCTGTTCTATGCCCCGCCGCGGCTGGTTACGCATATCGACGAAGGCGCGATCGCGGCCCTCTCAAACTTTTATGCGCAGGTCCTCAACCCGGGCGATTCGATCCTCGACCTGATGTCGAGCTGGGTGAGCCACTTGCCGGCTGAGCTGGAACCCGGCGAGGTTATCGGCCACGGCATGAACGCGGAAGAACTCGCCGCCAACCCGCGGCTGACGCGTTGGTTCGTGCAGGATCTCAACGAGGAACCAACGCTCCCCCTTGCCGATGCTAGCCTTGACGCAGCGTTATGTTGCGTCTCGGTCCAGTACCTGCGCAAGCCAGTAGACGTATTCGCCGAAGTGCGGCGCGCGTTGCGGCCCGGCACACCATTCGTGGTGAGCTACTCCAACCGCTGCTTTCCCACCAAGGCGGTCGCCATCTGGCGCTCGCTCGACATGACGGGACATGCGGCACTCGTCCGCCTCTATCTCGAGCGCGCGGGATTCATCGCTGTAACGCCGCACGTACTGGCCAACGGCGCGTCCTGCGACCCGCTGATCGCGGTTGTCGGGAAGGCCTAGCTCCCGGCGGCTGGCTTCTTGGCCGCAGGCTTTTTCGCCGCCGCAGGTTTCTTCGTGGCTGGTTTCTTGGCTGCGGGCTTTTTCGGTGCTGCCTTCTTGGCCGCAGGCTTGGCCGCAGCGGCCTTGTCGTCACCATCAGCCTTCTTCGCCGCTGGTTTTTTGGCTGCGGGCTTCTTGGCGGCAGGCTTCTTGGCAGCTGCCTTCTTCGCAGGCTTGACCGAAGCTTCTTCGCTTTCCGCTTCGATCGCTGCCTGTAATTCGTCGCGGGCAACCTCGCGCTCGGTAACCTCGGCCTGCTCGATCAGGAAATCGATGACCTTGTCCTCGTAAAGCGGCGCGCGCAGCTGCGCAGCCATCATCGGGTCGGACTGGACCATTTGCATGAAGCGCTCGCGATCTTCTTCGCGATATTGCTGCGCCGCCTGCATCACCAGCCCCTGCATTTCCTGCGGGGTGACCTGCACGTTGTTGACCTGACCGATCTCGGACAGCAGCAGGCCCAGCCGCACGCGGCGCTCGGCGATCTTGCGATAGTCGTCCTTTTCCGCCTCGATTTCCTTGCGCGCGGCTTCGGGATCGTCCTCGCGGGCAGCTTCCTGATCGAGCTGCGCCAGAATCTGTTCGAATTCGGCGTCGACCATAGAAGGCGGCACGTCGAAATCGTGACCGGCCGCAAGCTGGTCCAGCACCGCACGCTTCATCTGGGTGCGGGTGAGCCCGACGGTTTCCTGTTCGAGCTGGCCACGCATCAGGGTCCGTAGCTGTTCGAGTCCTTCAAGCCCCAGATTCTTCGCGAACTCATCGTCGATTTTCGTCTCGCCCGGAACCTTCACCGCGTGAACGGTGATGTCGAAGGTCGCGTCCTTGCCCTTGAGGTTTTCGGCAGGATAGTCCTCCGGGAAGGTGACGTTGATCTGCTTTTCATCGCCAGCCTTGAGGCCGACAAGCTGCTCCTCGAAACCGGGAATCAAGCGCCCGGCGCCGATCTCGATCGCCTGGTCCTCGGCAGTACCGCCCTCGAAAGCCACGCCATCGACCTTGCCGACGAAGTTGCAGACAACCTGATCGCCTTCACCGGCCTTCTTGGTCTTGGCCGCGTCCTTGAAGCTCTTCTGCTGGCTGGCGATGCGCTCCACCGCCTCGTCGATCTCGCTATCGGGCACCGGCACAACGAGCTTTTCCAGCTTCATGCCGGAGGTGTCGGGCGCCTCGATCTTAGGCAGCACTTCAAGGCTGACGGAAAACTCGGCGTCCTTGCCTTCTTCATAGCCGTCCCCCAGTTCGATCTGGGGTTGCATCGCCGGGCGCAGTTCGTTGTCGGCAACGAGCTTGTCCATGGCATCGCGAATGGTCGAGTTGAGCGCATCCTGATGCAACGCTGGTCCGTGCATCTTGCGGATCAGGTTGGCCGGCACCTTGCCGGGGCGGAAGCCGGGCATGCGGACCTGCGGCGCGAGCCGCTTCACCTCGCCCTCGATCTGCTCGGAAATCTGCTTGGCGGGAATGGTAACCGTGTAGGCGCGCTTGAGCCCTTCGTTGGTGGTCTCGACAATCTGCATTTCGAATTGAACCTTCTA
>Ga0181594_10003669_pt1 | contig 13834 bp, 9 predicted proteins | sample 071ome_18_FD_145603 | JGI IMG/M metagenome (GOLD analysis project Ga0181594, IMG submission 145603) | Coastal salt marsh microbial communities from the Groves Creek Marsh, Skidaway Island, Georgia - 071413BT metaG (spades assembly) | ecosystem: Environmental > Aquatic > Marine > Intertidal zone... | reverse complement strand
TTGCAGGCATCATATCGATCATGGAAACCTGTCGCCGGCTGGACATCAACGTGCGGGAATACCTTCTGGATGTGTTGCCCGGACTGGCCGACAAGCCCCAGAGCGAGTTGGCGAACCTGACACCGCCAGCTTGGAAGGCGCGACAAGACGCCGCCGCCTGAGGAGGGAAACCCACCAGTCTACCCGTTCCCGGGGCGGAGCAACAACGTGGGTTTCGTTAAACGCTTACGTTCAAGCTGCCCCAAACCCTTTCCGGCATCCAACGGGGAACTCGGCGCCACACAGGATTGCCGCCCAGCGTCAGCCCCTCGCCTGTTCGACCCCGATTATTCCCCGTTGGCGCCGGCGGGAATGGGGATTAACCTTTGCGTTCCATGTTGAAGAAACGTCTCTCTCAAGGAATGGTCCTGCCGGCAGTCCTCATCGGCGCCGCTTTGGGCGCTCAGTCGCTGATCGCCGCCTCGGCCGCGCTGGAATTCGGCTTCACCGGGCCCGAGGTCTTCCCGATCCAGAACCAGATCGCCAATCTTCGGTCCGCGGATCTCGACGGCGACGGCCTGAACGATCTCGCGGTGGTCAACAATCTCCGCTCCAAGATCACCCTGCTCTACAACCGGTCCGGTTCAGAGAAGATGGCGGAGGCCCTCTACGCCCAACGCGAGCTGGAGATCAATGAATTGCCGCCCGACGCGCGCTTCCGCATCGAATCCATCTCCTCCGAGAAACGGATCGCCTGCCTCGAGCTGGTGGACCTGAACAGGGACCAACGACCGGACATCGCCTACTTCGGCGGGGATCCCAAGGAGTTGGTGGTCCAATACAACCGCGGCAAGGAGGGCTGGTCGGCGGCGAAACGCTGGCCGCTCAAATCGGCGCCGCTCAACCCGAACGGACTGACGCACGGGGATCTCAACGGCGACCAACGGGAGGACCTGATCCTGATCGGGGAGAATGTCTGCCACGTCTTCTACCAGAACCAGGACAAGCAGCTGGACGCCCCCGCCCGCATCCCCTTCTCCGGAGAGGTGAAAGCGGTGCAGATTCTGGATGTCGACGGCAACGGCCGACAGGACATGCTCCTGGTCAATTGGGACAGCTCCAACCCCTTCCGCTTCCGCCTCCAGGGCGACCAGGGCCGCCTCGGACCGGAGATTCATTTTGCGCAGCCGCCGGTGCGCTCCTATTGGGCGGATGATCTCGACGCGGACAATCGCTGCGAAATCATGACCATCGCCGCACATTCGGGCCGGGCGCAGATTTCCCATTTTGTCCGGCAGCCCGCCGAGGCGCTCAGCGCCGGACTGAAACAGGGGCAGTTCGCCGTCACGCCGCTCAAGCGCACCGGCAAGCCGACCCGCGGCTCCGTGTGGGCCGATCTGAACGACGACGGCTCCGAGGACCTCCTCGTCGCCGAACCGGACAGCGGCGAAATCTCGCTTTACCTCCGGGACGCCGACGGGGACTTCGCGCCGCCCCGGTCGTTTCCCTCCATGACCGGCATCACCCAGATTGACGTGGCGGACTGGGATGGCGACGGCCAGGATGAGATCTTCCTGCTGAGCGGCGAGGAGCGGCAACTTGGGGTCGCCCGGCTCGACGCCAACGGGCGCATCGCCTTCCCCCGCTCACTGCCGGTCGAGGGGCGGCCGATCGTTTTCGCCGTTGCCAGACGCGGAGCCGACGACCAGCCGACGCTCTCCGTGATCGTCGAGGACAAGAGCCGCAAGAAACTCGTGTCACTGCGCGCCGACGGCGGCTCGACGGAACAGGAACTCGACAAGGAATTCCGCTCCAACCCCACGGTCATGCTGCCGCACGACATCGATCAGGACGGCGACAACGACCTGGTCATCCTCATCCCCTACCAGAAGATCAAGATCCTGCGCGCCAACCAGGCCGGGGCCTTCGATGAACTGGACATCGCCCCCCCGGGCGGCAGCATCGAACAACCCTGGGCCACCGCCATGGACGTCGACGGCGACGGCCGCGCCGAACTGCTGCTGGCGCAAAAGAGTTTCGTGCGGGCGGTGACTCTGGAAGAGAACCCGTCCAAGGCCGCCGGCTCGCAGGCGTGGTCCTTCCAGGTGAAGGACCAGATCAATGGCGCCGGGAGCCGCTCGCGGATCATCGGGGCCGCCTCGATACAACGCGGGAAGGGAAAGACGCCCAGCCTGTTCCTGCTGGACGCCGAGCAGAAATCGCTTTCGCTCTGCGAACGCAACGACGCCGGGGTCTGGAAGATTCCCCGAAATCTGCCGCTGCCCGTCTTCGACTTCAATCGTCTCGCATCCGTCGCCCTGGGCAAATCCGGCGCCCCGGCGATCGCGTTGGAAGGCGTCAACTCCGTCGCCACCCTGCGCTTCGATGGCGACATCTGGACCATCGAGCCGCTGGACGCCTACGAAACGCCGATCAAGAACGGCTTCCTCATGGACGTCGTCACCGGCGACCTGAACCAGGACAAGACCAAGGACCTCGTCTTCCTCGAGTCCTCCAAGAACCACCTCGACATCGTGAAATACGCGAAGCCCCACAAACTCGTGCCGGCCAACCGCTGGAAGGTCTTCGAGGAACGAACGTTCCGGGGCGGCCGGGGCGGCGGACCGGAACCGAGAGAGGCGCTGATCGCCGACCTGACCGGCGACGGCAGAAACGACCTCGCCATCATCGTTCATGACCGCGTGCTCCTCTACCCCCAGGAGTAGAGACCGAGAAGGGTGGAAAATGGTCGGGGCGACTGGATTCGAACCAGCGACCTCCTGAACCCCATTCAGGCGCGCTACCAGGCTACGCTACGCCCCGACCGAAGGTGAAATCTGCTTTGTTGAAAGCAGAGCGGGATAGTATGCCCCGCCAAAACGAATTCAACAACTTTCGCAGGCAAATTTACCGCCCCCATCGGGCGCGCCTTCAGCGATTGGAATACAACTCCCAGGTTCCGGACTCCGTGATCAACCGCAACTGGGTGTTCGTGGTCAGCTCCTGGAAGTTGCGATACCCGTTGCGCCAACCCACCACCACCACACGCCGATCGCCCTCCAGCAGACGGACAACATCGGGAACATTGGTGATCACCAGGTCACCCAGACGCTCCCGGTTGACCGGATACTCAAAGGGAATCCGATGCAGCGGCAGTCCGGCCAGGTAGGGTCGATTGTCCGGCGTGATGACGTCCTGCGCGTAGAGCGGCAATCCCTGCGGAAGCCGATGCCAGATCATCACCGCATCGCCAGGCTGATATGTCTCTGACAATGCCCCGCCGATCTCCTTCAGGGTCTGGTTGCTGCGGAGTTCCGTTTCAACCCGTGGAACCATCGCCACCAGCAGGGTCAACTGAAAGGCTCCCAACCCCACCGCCCAGCGGCGGCACCGGGCGGACCGCCACGACCGCGTGACCACGCCGAACGCCGCCATGGCCAGCGCCGCAATCGCGACCTGGACCCAGATCCAGTTCTGGTCATCGACCCGGAACGCAAAACGGTAGATCAACGGCATCGCGATCATGGGGACGAAGGGACTGAGCCCCACCGCGCGCCAGACCCATTCCGGCATCGGAGCCGGATCCGATGCCTCCCTCGCGGGCGACTCTTCACCCAAACGCCAGCGCAACGTCACCAACAACGCCAGGGCCGGAAACATCGGCAGGATGTAGGCGGGCAGCTTCGAGCTGTTGATCGAAAACATGGCGAAGGTCAGGCATGCCCAACCGCACAACATCGCCCAGGCCTCGCGCCGGACGCCCGTCAGGCTGCGCCAATGCGCCTTGCGCCACAGCCACCCCAGCAAAATCGTCCACGGCAGGAACCCGATGGCCAGGATGCCAAAGAAGAAGAAGAAGGGCTTGGAGCGGTTCTTGGCGCCGCCGCCCGTGGCGTGCCCGACTACCTGGTCCACGACCATGAAGCGGAACGATTCCGGCTCCGCCTGAAACACCATCAGATACCATGGCAGGGCCAACAGACTGAAAACAGCGACGCCGACCAGCGCGCCAAGCGCCAACATGCTCCAGCGGACCCCTTCCCCGCGTCGCAGCCAAAGCAACGGCCCGATGGCAAACAGGGGCAGGATGAACGCCAGCGGCCCCTTCGTCAGAAAGCCGCCGGAAATCGCCGCCCACATCGCCGCCTGCCACCCGACAAACTGCCGCCCGGCCCGCCCCCGTTCGCCGGCGTCCTCACTCGAAAACACATCGAGACACCGCCAACTTCGCCAGAAAAAATAGACCGTCCAGGCCACGAACTGCGTGAGAAAGATGTCCGTGGTCAACATCCGCGCCATGGCGACATAGAGAATCGAGACGCTGAGGATCAACACGCTCCAGCGGGCCGCGCCCCGACCGGCGATGGACAACGCCAGCAACCAGGTCGCCCAGGCCCCGCTCAGACCCGCCAGCGCGAGGGGCAGACGAAGCGACCATTCACTCACCCCGAACAACTTGAAGGAGACGGCGACGCACCAGTAGGTCATGGGCGGTTTGTCCAGATGCGGCACATACCAGATGTGCGGCACCAACCAGTTGCCCGTCTGGACCATCTCTCGCGCAATCTCCCCGTAGCGTCCCTCGTCCGGCTCATTCAAGCCGCGCGTTCCCAGCAGCGAGAAGTAGACGAACAACACCAGCGCCAGAAAAAGACGATGGCGCGTCTGTTCTGTTAATCGATCGAGCACGCAGGGGTTTTACGGGAGGCCCGGAGTCGGAGCGAGTTGTAAATCGGCGCGAACGCTTCCAGACCGCTCCGCCATCCCCATTTCTTGCCCTTTTCCGGCAATCCGTCGTTTAACGCTTCCCAGAGACCGCCCCGCTCAGGTAAACCATTCCCGGCTGCCATGAGTTCTGAAGATTCTCCGCCCCCATCCGATCCTGAACCGAAGAAGAAGGTCAAGAACCTCGAGATCAAGGACCCCCGGCTGATTTTCAACTCCATCTGGGAGGACCTTGAAAAGGATCTGGGCCACGATCAGCTTCGCTTTCCCAAGGAGATTATTCTACTGGGCGGCGCGCCTGGCTCCGGCAAAGGCACCAACACCGGCTTCATCATGCGGGCCCGAGGCTTCACCTGCCCGCCCATCGTCGTCAGCGACCTGCTCAACAGCCCCGCCGCACAACAACTCAAGGACACGGGCAACATGGTCGGCGACCGCGAGGTCATCGGCGTGCTGTTCCGACACATGCTGCACGAGGAATTCCGCGACGGCGCCATCCTCGACGGCTTTCCCCGAACCAGGGTCCAGGTCGAGTGCATGAAGCTGCTGGTCGAACGGATCAACGCCCTGCACCGGGAATTTCATGACACGCCGCTCGCCGTCCACTTCCGCAAGCCGACCATCCACGCGATGGTCCTCTTCGTCGAGGAAAGCACCAGCATCGCGCGCCAACTCAAGCGCGGACGCGAGATTGCAGCCCACAATGCGAAGGTCAAGGAGCGCGGCGTGGGCGAGATCCAGGAACAGCGGGCCACGGACCTCGACGAAGCCGCCGCACGACATCGATACCGGGTTTTCAAGGAAAAGACCTGGGACGCCCTGCAATCGCTGCGCGAGGTCTTCTTCTACCACTTCATCAATGCGGAAGGCGCGATCGACAAGGTGGAGGAGAACATCCTCAGCGAGCTGCAGTACCAAAGCTCCCTGGAGCTCGACGAACGCACGTTCGACCGGCTGCGCCCCATTCCACTGGCCAGCGAGATCATCGTCCACGCGCGTCAGGAACTGGTGCGCCGCCTCGACCGGTATGAACTTGAATACGCGGAACTCTTCGCTCACGTGGTGGAGATCGTGCAGGAGCGCTTCATGCCCATCGTGGTTCGCCACGCCATTTCCGGCCGCGCCACGGTCAACTCCATCGACGAGGTCTTCGACAACCCCTTGGCGCTCGCCATGTTGATCGACATCTTCTCCGAGCGGGGCTATCACGCAGTGGTGGACAAACGACTCGAACAGATCCCGGAACGCATCGACCTCGAAACCGGCCGCGTCGAGTTGAGACAATCTCCGGTCTACCGGATTCACATTCGTTTCCAAGGCTCCGAGATTCGCCGCGGCGACTAGCGACGAGCGGCGCGGCCTCGGAGCTGCGCATCATGAACACCCCTTCGCCAACCCGCCCCCGCATCGTCGGCCTCGGCGAGATCCTTTGGGATGTCTTTCCGGATCGCCGCTGCTTCGGCGGCGCGCCCGCGAACTTCGCCGCGCACGCCGCGGCCCTCGGCGCCGAGGCGACCCTGGTCAGCGCGTTGGGCAGGGACGCCCCCGGCAACCAGGCAATCGAGGAACTTCAGGCGCGAAAGATCGGGGTCGAACACGTCGCGCGCACCGATCGACCGACCGGCGAGGTGACCATCACCCTCGATTCCGAGGGCAAGGCGGACTACGTCTTCGCCGCCGACGTCGCCTGGGACGCGCTGGAGTGGAACCCCGCACTCGAGCGCCTGGCCGCGCGGACCGACGCCGTCTGCTTTGGCACGCTCGGTCAACGCGACGCCCAATCCTGCGGCGTCATCCAGCGCTTCGTCGCAGCCACCCCCGAGAGTTCACTCCGCATCTTCGACGTCAACCTCCGCCAGCGCTTCTACAACGACGATATCATCGAGGACTCCCTGTTCCTGACCAATGTGCTCAAACTCAACGACGAGGAGATCGATGTCGTCGACCCGGAAGGCGCCGGGCGCGACCCTGCGGATCGACTGCGTGATTTGTGTCGCCGACACAACCTCCGAGTGGCGGCCTTGACCCTGGGCGCAGAGGGAGCCCTGCTGGCGACTCCGGACGACGCGACCCACGTTCCCGCCGTGAAAGCGGATATCGTGGACACCGTGGGCGCGGGCGACTCCTACACGGCAACCCTCGCCCTGGGACTGCTTCATCACGCCCCCCTCGCTGAAATCGGACAAAAAGCCTGCGAAGTTGCCGCGTTTGTCTGCGGTCAACCCGGTGCGACGCCGGAACTGCCTGACCATCTGCGCCGTCCTTTCCAAGGTTGAATCATCCACGCAGGACGGCCATGTTGGCGTCCATGCCTTGGCTCCCGCTCAATTCTCACGTTCGCCTGATGGGCATCGCGCTGCTGTTCATCACCTCCGTTTCCGCCTCGCCGCTGACCGCCGCCGAGGGCTTCTCCGACCGCTTCGGCCCCGCCATCAATCCGGGACGCGTCACCTTCGACACCCAGATGGCCACGACGCAAACGCCCGATGGCGCTGCCTGGGCGATTTGGAAAACCTACTACAAGTCGAAGGAAATGATCATGGCGCGGCGACTGCCGGCCCGCCGTTCCGACCCGGGCGATCCGGCCGTGCACCTGTCGCTTGAGGCGGGCATCATGGACGCCCCCATCCTGGTCGCGTCGCCGAAGGATTCAAGTCTTTGGGCCTTCTGGTCGGCTCGACGTCAGGGTCGCTGGCAGATCGAAGGACGCTCATTCGAACGTGGAAAATGGTCCGCGCTTCGGGTTCATTCCGCCAAGGACGTTGACGCCATCAAACCCAGCGCGGCGGTCCGCGCCAACGGCGATGTCCTGCTCGCCTGGCAGGAGTTCGCGCAGGGACGGCCGTCGCGCATCCACGCGCGACGACTCGCCGCCAACGCCTGGCTGCCTGCCTCGATCGTGAGCGACGGCGACCACGATTCCTTCCGGCCCGCGATTTCCAGTTCGTCCGAGGATGCCGCCTGGTTGTTCTGGGACGAGTATCGCAATGGGGAGTATGCCGTCAAAGGCCGGCCGTTGACGCCGGAAACCGGCCCCATCGAAACCATCTCGCCTTCAGGTCAACGCGGACAACGCTGTCTCAAACCCGTTCCACTGCAATCGGAACAACACGGCCTCTGCGTCGCCTGGCTGAAATTGATCGATGTCATCGGCGGCGACGGCGTCATCGACATGTTTCACACGGCTCATGTCTCTGTGCGCAGGAACGGACAATGGACTTTGGTTCGTGATTCATCGGGCGACGATGAGGGCGCGGTCATGCTCAACGGCCTCCTGCCGGACCTGCGTCCCGGCAAACGCTATCCCAGCGGCTACATCGGCCAACGACGCCACCCCATGCTGGCCGAGGCCGACGACGCCATGTGGCTCATCTGGGAACGCAAGACCGAGCACGGCGGAAGCGGAACCAAGACTGCGGGGCAGTTGATCGGACGCCCCTTCGCCGACGGCCGATGGGGCGAGGCCCGCGAATTGGTTCACGGGTTGATCGACTACCAGATCGCCCGCCCCGACCGGGTCAAGGACCAGCGCCTGGCGATCACGGGCTCCCAGATTCCCCGCGGCTGGATCCGCCCCTACCACCATCTTGTCGCCAACCTGAAGGATTCGAAACCCTTCCAACCCGAAGACTGGCGCGAGCAGTTCAAGCCGGTCGACCTCCTGAACGCGCCGCAGCCATCGCGCCGCAAGATCACGGTCGCGGGAAAGACCTATCAGCTCTATTGGGCGGACCTGCATTGCCATAGCGGTCTGACCGGCGACGCCGAGGGCGAACCCGATGAGATCCTGCTCTACGGACGCGACCGCGCAAAACTCGACGTCATGGTCCTGCAGGACAACGACGACGTGCACGGCTGCCTGCTGACCGAGGGCGAGTACTACCTCGGCATGCTGCACTCCCAACGCTTCACCGAACCCGGCCGCTTCATCGCCCTGCCCGGCTACGAGTGGACACAACGAAAGGGCCGGCCCGGAAAAGCGTTCGACCCCTGGAAGTCCGTCTACCTGCAGCCCAGCCGCAATTCCTACCCCAATCACCGCACCGTCATCTACCCGTCAACCGGGGGCCCCATCGTGCGCTACACCGAGGTCGGCGGCGACTTCGACCGCCTGACCCGGACCGTCGCTGAACACGGCGGCATTCTGAACGGACAACACCGGACCTTCGACATCGTCGACAGCCCTGTGGAAGCCAACATGGAAGTCACCTCCTGCTGGGGCATCTACATCCACGACGTGCCCGGGAAATTTCACGGCGAACTCGACGCCGGAAAACGACTGGGCTTCGTCGGAACGAGCGATTCCCATCGACGCAATCCCGGACTCTGCGGCGGACTCACCGGGATCTGGGCGGAGGAATTGTCCGATGACGCGATTCTCGACGCTCTCCGCTCGCATCGATGCTTCGCTTCCAACGGCTCCAAGATTGTTGTCGATTCGCGCGTGGCGGGTCGCCTGAGCGACACGCCGCTGACGACCCGCGAACCCCGCATCCAGTTGGATCTTCACGTGATCGGCACGACGAAACTGGTTTCCGCGACGCTCAAGACCAACGGCGGAAAGACCGTCCGCGTCTATCCGGGCGACGGTTCGGCAACCCTCCGCGTGACGCACATCCAGGACGACCTGCCCAAGGGAGACCATTGGTTCTATTGGGAAATCCGACAGACCGGAAGCTCCCGACAATACACCGGCAACATCAGCGTCGCCCAAGGCAGCCTCGCCTGGTCCAGCCCCCATTTTGTCACCGTGGAGTGACCGCGCTTCGACCGTCGATGCCCCCCGTCCTGCCATCGTTTTTTTCGATGCGATTGCGGGTTGTTCCCGCTCCCCGGCGCCCCCTACACTCCCGCCCATGGATTTACTGGAACAACTGACGACGACGCCCGGCATTCCCGGGCGCGAGCAGCGCATTCGCGCGTTGATCGAGAAGGAAACCAAGGGGCTGTTCGATGAGACGCGGGTCGACGCGCTGGGGTCCCTGATCGGCATCCGCAAGCCGCGGGTCGCCAAGGGCAGGAAGACCCCGAAGAACCCGGTCAAGGTCATGCTGGCGGCGCACATGGACCAGATCGGCTTCATGGTGCGGCACATCGACGACAAGGGCTTCCTCCGCCTGAACCCGGTCGGCGGTTTCGACGCCCGCAATCTCTTCGCCCGCATCGTGACGATCTGTACGGACAAGGGCGACCTCCCCGGCGTCCTGAATCCGGGCGGCCGCCCCGTTCACATCGCCTCGCCTGAGGACCGGAAGAAGATTCCCGAGGTGGGCGAGTTCATTGTCGACCTCGGACTCGACGCCCAGGAGGTGAAGAAGAGGGTTCAGATCGGCGACATGGTCGTGCTGAAGGCTCCGACCCAACAGATCGGGAACATGGTCACCGGGCAGTGCTTGGACAACCGCGTCGCCTGCTGGATTGCGATTCGCGCGCTGCAGAAGCTCAAGAAGCACAACTGCGAGATTCATTGCGTGTTCACCGTGCAGGAGGAGGTCGGATTGCGCGGCGCTGGCACGGCCGCGTTCGGCGTGCAACCGGACATCGGCATCGCCATCGACACCACCCTTTGCGTCGACACCCCGGGCGTGCCCACCGAGGAACGCGTGACGGCGTTCGGCGCGGGCGCGGCCCTGACCTGCATGGACAGCTCCTTCATCAGCGACCTGTCCGTGCTCAACGCCATGGAAGCGGCGGCCAAGAAACACAAGATCCCGCACCAGCGTTCGATCCTGCCACGCGGCGGAACGGACTCCGGCTCGATGCAGCGCGCGGGCTCCGGAACCCGGGTCTTCACCCTCTCCTGCCCCACCCGCTACATTCACACGGTCACCGAATCAGTTCATCTCGACGACCTCCACGCCTGCCGCGACCTCCTGGCCGCCTACTTGTCGGACGTCTGATCCGCGGCGAATGAAGGCCATCATCCTTTGCGATCCGGAGAACGGATCGAGGCGCATTGCGGCGTTGACGCTGCTGGATCGCCTCGTCGTGGCCGCGCATCGGGCTGGGGGAACCGACATCACCATCGTCTGCGAGGGGGAGGTCCCCGACCGGGATCGGGCCGCGGCGCTGGGGATTGAGACCGCGATCGCACCCAAACCGCCGCCGCTTTCGGAAAAGACCCTCCTGATCGAGACGTCCTGCCTCGTGCAGGCCCGCGACATCGAGCGACTGATCCGGACCGGTGAAGGACGCCTGGCCACGGGCGACCAACGCGACCTCCCCGTCGGCATCGTCACGGACTACCGCGGCCCCGTGGGCCGGGAGCAGAAGCGAATCATCGTCGAGGGCGTCGCCGGCCCCGTGATCGACGCCGCGTCCGCCGCCCAAGCCGAACGCGCGCTCTGGGCCGCGCTTGGCAGTTCGACGGACGGCATGGTCGACACCTGGTTCAATCGTCCGTTGGGGAGATTTCTGTCCAAGGCGCTGATCCACACCCCCGTATCGCCGAACCAGGTCTCCGTGTTTGCCATCGCGGTGGGCGTCATTGCCGGATGGTTCTTCACCCGCGGCTCGCACTCGGACATGGTGATCGGCGCCATTCTGCTCCAGCTCTCCGCAGCCATCGATTGCGTCGACGGCGATATCGCACGCGTGGTCTTCAAGGAGAGCAACTTGGGCAAGTGGCTTGACATCATCGGCGACCAAATCGTTCACATTGCGGTCTTCCTGGGCATCGGCGTAGGGCTTTGGCGCCAAGGTATCGAGGCGCCCGTGATTCCCCTCGCAGTCAGCGCCGGGGTGGGAGTGGTGATCTCGTTTCTCGTGGTGCTGCGCGGCATGACGGCGCCGCCGGAGAAGCAGAATGCGCGCCTGCAGGCCCTGATCGACAAGATGACCAACCGGGATTTTTCCGTCGTGCTGCTCGCCCTCGCGATTGCGGACCAGATGCAACTCTTTCTCTGGATGGTCGGGATCGGCGTGCATGTCTTCTGGGTGACCGCCCTGGCGGTGCAATTGGCCGGACCGGGCAAGCGGGCGACCGCCTGACATCATGAAACGCAATCTAAGAGTCTTCTTTTTTCTCCTGGGACTGGGGATCTTTGCCTTCTTCGTTCACCAGACGGGCTGGGACAACATCTGGCCGACGGTCTCCAGCCTGGGTTGGAAGGCTCCACTCTGCCTGCTCCCTTACCTGTCGGTATTTGTCTTTGATTGTCTGGCCTGGAAAATCTCCTTCGGCAAGCATGGGACGCCCGGCGTTCGTTGGTGGACCCTGTTCAAGATCCGCTGGGCCGGCGAGGCGGTGAACTATGTGCTGCCGACGGCCTACGTGGGCGGCGAGGCGATCAAGGTCTACCTGCTGCACAAGCGCGGGATCGATCCCAAGGTCAGCGCCGCCGCCTCGATCGTGTCGAAGTCATCCCAGACGCTGGCGATGGTCATCTTCATCGCGATCGGCGCGGTGCTGTCCCTCAACTACATCCCGCCGGATACCGGGGCCCGGCAGGGAATGCTGGTGGTGACGATCCTCGCCTTCCTCGCCGTGGGCGCGCTGTTCTGGATGCAGAAGCACGGACTGTTCACCTCCCTGTTGCGCTTCCTGCGCTTCTTCCGGATCCGCGTCAAGAAGCTGGAAGAGCAGGAGGAGCACCTGCGCCACATGGACGAACTCACCCTGAAGTTCTACCTGGAGGAGCGGCGCGCCTTCGTGGAGACAACCCTCGTCTTTCTGGTGGGTTGGTTCGCGGACGTGCTGGAGATCTGGTTCGTCTGCTGGCTGTTCGGCCTCGACCTGGCCTTCACCCAGGCCTTTGCGATTGAGGCCTTCATCAGCGTGGCCAAAGCGGTCGGCATGTTCTCGCCCGGCTCCATCGGCGTTCAGGAGGGCGGTATTGTCTTCCTCTTCAAGTTATTCGAACTTTCGGCGCCGGTCGGCGTCGCCTACGCCTTGATCCGTCGCGTCCGCGAACTGCTTTATGGCGTGGTCGGCTGGCTGTTGATTTACCAGGAAGAGGGCGAGGTCAAGGGCATCACCGCCAAGGCCAAGGAAGAGGCCAAGGCTCTGGACTGATTTCCAAGCTCAGTTCGAGTTTCCATCCTTGTCCGGCCCGCACGACGGACAACCGCCCCCGCCGCCGCAGCCTGGGCCTGAGGAGGATGAGCCAAAGCGAATGACGTCCCGCACATAGGCGACCAGATAAGAGACCGCGCCGCCGACAATCAACGCCACCACGGCCACCTCAATCCACTGCAGCGCGCTCATGACTCCGGTCCCCTACAGGAATTGCATCCCGACCTGGTAGACAAGAACCGCGCCAATCCAGGCGAGGCCGGTCATATAGACGAAGGTGAACGCCGCCCACTTCCAGTTCGATTCCTTGGCCGTCACGGCCAAGGTGGAGCCGCACTGCGAGCAAAGGGCGAAGAAAACCATGATCGCAAAGACGACAGGCAGGTTGAACACCGTGCTTCCCGCGCGGGCCCCGTCGTCCCAGGTCTCCTTGCGCATCGCGTCGCGAAGGCTTCCGGATTCCTCATCCACATCCCCGCCCAGGCTGTAGATGATGCCGAGGGTGGAAACGATCACCTCGCGCGCGGGAAAGCTCGCCAGCACGCCCACCGTGATCTTCCAGTCAAATCCCGCGGGCGCGAAGATGGGCTGCAAGCCCTTGCCCATCCGGCCCAGCAGACTCTGATCGACGTAGGCCCCGTCGATGCGGGCCTGCAACGCGGCGGCGAGCTCCTCGTCCGATTCGAGGGCGGCCAGGGCTTCCTCTTCGCTGACGCCGGCGGTCTGCGCATGCTCAGCGGCAAAGGCCCGGGTCTCCTGCGCCTCGAGATCCGCAGGACGCGGGAAATAGAGCAACGCCCAGATGATGATCGTGATCGCCAAGATCACGGTGCCCGCCCGCTGCACAAACTCCTTGCCGGCTTCATACATGCGGAACAGGACGTTCTCCATGCGCGGCGCATGATAAGCCGGCAACTCCAGCACAAAGGGCTGCGGCTTGGTCTTGATCAGGAAGCGGGTGAACACGAAGGCCAGGATCACCGCCACAAACAACCCCACGAAATGCATCGCAAACAGGGTCACGCCCGCCCAGAAGGGCCCCAACTGCGGCTCCACAAAGGCCCCGATCAACAAAACATAGACCGGCAGCCGGGCGGAACAACTCATCAACGGCGC
>Ga0181594_10003660_pt1 | contig 13854 bp, 16 predicted proteins | sample 071ome_18_FD_145603 | JGI IMG/M metagenome (GOLD analysis project Ga0181594, IMG submission 145603) | Coastal salt marsh microbial communities from the Groves Creek Marsh, Skidaway Island, Georgia - 071413BT metaG (spades assembly) | ecosystem: Environmental > Aquatic > Marine > Intertidal zone... | reverse complement strand
CGCCTGCTGCGTGATAGGACGGAGCCCGCCGCACTGGGCCGAAACGGCCAGGTTCGCCGGCGAATGGGTGTGGACCGCGGCCATTATTTCCGGACGCGCCTTCAGAACCGCCGAATGCAGGTTGTAGGCCGCCGGGCTCGCCGAATAACCGAAATCGGTGACCTGGTTTCCCTCAACGTCATACTTTACGAGATTTGACGCCGTCACCTGCTCCATGAACTTGTCCTGCGCCTTGACGAGAAAATGGTCGGGTTCGCCCGGCACCCGGACGGAAATGTGGTTGTAGGTCATATCGACGAACACGAAGTGGGACACCAGCCGATGCGCCGCCGCCAATGCGCATCTGGCTTCCCATTCCTCTTCGCTGACCTGTTCGCGAACGGACATTTTCCGTTTCGCGTCGATCGATGTAACGCTCATACCGCCCTCCTCGCTTCGTTCCCGTATTTTCCCATGTTAAAAGAACTGCGACAACGCCACGTCTGACGGAAAGGATTTCCCTATGAGCAACGTCACTCTCGATCAGGCCTCAATCATCGTCGATACCGCTATCGCCAAGGGGCGCGAGCTTGAATTTGCGCCGATTACCATCGTCGTGCTGGACGCCGGCGGCCATCAGGTCGCGATGAAACGCGACGACAAATCATCGCTGCTACGGCCGCAGATCGCTCACGGCAAGGCGTGGGGCGCGCTCGGCATGGGACTTCCCGGTCGCAAGCTGCGAGACCGGGCGCAGGCGAACCCTGCCTTCTTCGGAGCGCTTTCCGATCTCGCCGGCGGCAACATGGTCTGCAATCCGGGCGGCGTCCTGCTGCACGATCAGGACGGCAATCTGATCGGTGCAGTCGGCGCCAGCGGCGACACGGGCGAGAACGACGAGATCTGTATCGTTGCGGGGATAGAGGCTGCAGGACTGGTGGCTGTAACCGGCGAATAGGTCCGGCGTTGCGCCGTGTATATCCGCTACCAAAAATAATTTCTTCTGACCGACGGAATTGATGCCCCCAAAGCGTTGTTGTAGCTTACGAAGCTCTGTCTCCAAGGCAGGGCACACGATTTTTCGGCTTCCGAGACAAGCTCTTTTTATGGAGAAAACGATGAAGACAAAGACCTATTTGAGCGCACTGGCGCTCGCCGGGCTGGCAGCCCTGGCCACACCGTCAGCTGCAGCCGATCTTGAGAACCTGTACAAGGATAAAAAAGTTACCATCCTGTTTGGATACGGCGTCGGCGGCACATACGGTAAGACCTCGCTCGTCCTGAGCCGTCACCTGGGCAATTTTATCCCGGGCAACCCTACCGTCATCACCCAGTCGATGCCGGGCGCCGGCGGGCTTAAATCGGCAAACTACGCCTATAACGTCATGCCCAAGAACGGCATGAACCTGCTGATGCCGCCGGACATGTCGATGGTGTCGCAGCTGCTGCGCCCGACCAAGGTTAAATACAACGCCAGGAACTTTACCTGGCTCGGCCGCGTGTTCGGTTCGAACAACCTGATCGCGGTCCGGCGCGATGCCGGTGTGACCAGCATCGACCAGGTCAAGAACAAGCAGATCCTGATGGCTTCAACCGGCAAGGGCTCTCCGACCTTTATCGTGACCGCGCTGGTCAACGGGCTGGTCGGCACCAAGTTCAAGATCGTCGAGGGCTACAAGGGCTCACACAACGCAAAACTGTCCATGGAGCAGGGCGAAACGCAGGGAATTTCACTTGCCTGGGCGTCCTGGAAGAGCGACCGTGCCGCCTGGTTCACCGGCGGCGACAAGTCCTACGCCCTGCCGCTGGTGCAGAGCGGCTTTGAACGCGATCCCGATCTCGCGAATGTCCCGATTGTCCAGGAACTGGTCAGCGACCCGGACGCAAAATCTGCAGCCGACCTGATCGCCACGTCGTCCCTGTTCGGACGCGGTCTCGTTCTGCCGCCCGGCGCGCCGAAAGAGCTGATCGAACCGTTGCGCGAAGCCTTCTGGAAGACGGTTCAGTCGCCCGAATTCCTCGCCGAGGTAAAGCGGACCAAGCTGGACTATTCACCGATGAAGGGCGCAGACATTCAGAAGACCGTCGATAAGGTCCTGAACATGTCGCCCAAGGCCGTTGCCATGGCGCGCACGGCCATCTTCGGCAAGTAACAAGAACAGCACTTCCAGACTTCGAGGGTCGGGGCATCGCTCCGGCCCTTTTTCTGGATTCTCTATTGTCGTCGTCATTGTCGTTGTGGCGCCGCCCGCCTATGATTTTCCGATGGAAAACTCGTCTGATGCCGATCCCGACAATCTCGTCCGGCTCGATCTTTCTTCGTTCACAAAATCTGACCTGCAGCGGATAACGGCGCTTGGAGAAAAACTGAAGCTGCTTTACCGGTGGTTCCGGGCCGAACGCACGACCAGGCCCGGGCTCGACCAGTATTTCATCTATTCCGGGGACAGGACGAAGACACCTTACGCCGCGTACCGGGTCGAACGCTATCGGGACGGCGAATACCGGCTGTGCAACCAGAAGACCGACGAGTGCCTGGCAACCGGGCGAACAATTCAGCAGGTCCTGGCATCCCTGCCCGACGAGTTTTTCTATTCGAAGTAAGCAAGTCGGTTTCTAAAATTCCAGGTCATCGACACCGGCGGACTGGAACTGAATACGCCCGTCGACGGCTCGATACAGAAAACAGCCTTCCCGATTGACGATGTCGTTGCGGCTGATACGGACATCGAAACTGATACACCGGAAATCCCATGGAGAACCATCAGGGATCGGCGCCACTTGATCCTTGCCGTTCGGAGGTCTGTGATTCCATATCTGCGTCACTTCGAGCGGTGCGCTGCTCGTCGCATACTGCTTCTGGAGATACTGGCTCAATTCCAGCATCACGAGGTTTGGCGACTCCTTCAGTACCTGGTCGAAACTCATCCGCGATTGCGGCTTCGGTTCAGGCGACGACTGCGTGGCAACCGGACCGGTCGGTGGCGGCGCTTCGGCCTCCCGTTTCTGTTCCCGAACCCGGTTCTTCGCCAGCCCGGCGAAAACACCGTTCGGGAACTGTGCCAGATAGGCCCGGTAATCCGCCGGATTCTCGCTGTCCTTGATCGATTGCCAGAACAGCGTGTCCTGTTGCGCCGCCGTGTTGTCCCGGCCTTTTAATCCCAGGGCAGCGGTCGGCGCGGCTGGCGCCGCCGACGACGTTTTTATCCCCTGTGGCGCGCTGAACACGAACTGTCCCAGACCATGGCCGGGAAGCGTTCCGTCGCCCGGCGTCTGGTAGTCGTTGGTCGCGCGCGGCACCAGATAGCCGGCAAGTTCGGAAAGCGTGATGTAGCCATCCCCGTCGAGATCGCCCAGCCCCTTCTCCAGCGCTTCCAGAAGATAGCCCGTGAAATAGCTGTAGCCATTGGGACCTCCATCGAGCACCTGCTGGCCCTTGCCGCCTGCCGTCAGGAACTGCCGCGCGACCCGGCTGGTGACTTCCGTAATGTAGCGTGGATGGTCTCGCCGGATTCCGTCGGTGCGCGCCTTGGTGGGCGCAAACAGACCGCCGAAACAGGCGTCGATGATGAAAAGGTGATGCTTGGCGGCCCCCATCTTGTCCGACAGGTTGCGCAGCGTATTCATCGAGATCATCGACCCGCGGCTACCGCTCGCATCATGGGGCACGAGATACCCGAAATCCTTACCGCCCAGCGTCTGCGTGTCACCATGGCCGGAAAAGAACACCAGAACGCGGTCATCTCTGGCTAGCCGGGGCGCCAGATAATCCTCGAAGACCGAGACGATCGACTTTTGGGTCGCACGCTCGTCGTAAAGCTCGATGACCTCGAAACCCTGCCGCTGCAACAGCCGTGCCATCGCTTCGGCATCCTTGCGCGCGTAGGACAGATCGTTCCACTGGGACGACGGGTAGCGCCCTACCCCGACCACAACCGCATAGCTGCGGCTGTAGAAGGAGAGATCTTTCGCAGCGTCGGCCGAACTGGCGACGAAAAGGGGGCAAATCGCGGCAATCGCCAGCGCCATCCGCCGAAGGGTTCTCAGGATCGCCACGACGCTACCGCTCCGCCTGCCGAAGGGCGGCGTCGGCCTCTTCCGCAAGCCCGTTCGCGCTGGCGGCATTTGCTAGGGTCCTGAGGAACTGGGCGCTTCCCTTATCGATCTGGACCGCCAGCCGCGCCATGGCGAGCGCCTCCAGCTTGCGGCCCTGTTTCAGATAAACCTTCGCCATACCATCGGCTACGCGAGCGATATCCTTCGCCGTTGCATCATCGGAAGCTGCCAGCGCGCCATAGGCAGAGATAGCCGCCGACGGATCTTCGCCATCGGCCAGGCTCTGCGCGCGCCGCCACTCATCCGTCGTACCGGCGCCTTTTATCTGAACCGTCCGGGCATTGCCCTGGCCTGTACTCGAAGAAAAGGACGGCGGCGCCTCGACCACCATGGCGACGATGAGCGCCGCCCCGAACAGGGCGAAACATGTGCCGGGGGCGGCGTTCGAAATCGATAGCTCGAAATTGCCGACGCTGGCCTCGGCGGAGGTGCCATCCGAACCGCCCGACACCCCTTTCAGAAACAGCCGGTAGCCAAGCACGACGCACACAACGCCCGCGGCAATAACGCCGAGCCGGTACAGCGCCGCGTAGATCAGATAACCTGTTTCGACATCCATTACACCCAACTCCCGGGATATCTGACCATTATCATGACAAGTTTTTCGCCCGGTTTCATCAACTTGCTGTGGAGTGGGCTGCGATGACAAAATGCATTGAAAGGATTGCGCCATGAGTAAAGAGAAAACGGTCTATCGCGTCGGCAAGCTGTCGGAAGCGCTCGACGCCGCCAACGTGCCGCTGTCGCCGGCGGTAAAAGCGAACGGGTTCGTGTTCGTTTCCGGCCAGCCGCCGCTGGATGCGGCCACCGGCGAACTGGTCAGGGGCGATATCCGCATCCAGACGCGTTACGTGCTCGACAATGTAAAGCTCTGCCTGGAAACCGCCGGCAGCTCGCTGGACAAGGTCGTCAAATGCAATGTCTACGTGACCAACATCGCCTATTACGACGCGGTCAACGAGATCTACGCCGAATATTTCCCGACCGACCCGCCCGCCCGCACCTTCGCTGCGGTGGCGTCGTGGCCATGGGAATTCGACATCGAGATCGAATGCGTCGCGCTGGAGTAAAGGAGAGAACGATATGAGCGGACTTGCTTCCTTCAACCTGATGCAGTGGGTCGAGGACAACCGGGACCTGCTGCGACCGCCGGTCCTCAACCAGACGATCTTCAGGGACAGCGATTTCATCGTCATGGTGGTCGGAGGCCCGAACGTACGCACCGATTACCACGACGACCCGTATGAGGAGTTCTTCTACCAGCTTAAGGGCGACATGATCCTCAAAACGGTCGAAGACGGCGAGTTGAGGGATGTGCCGATCAACGAAGGCAATGTCCTGCTGCTGCCGCCGCATGTGCCCCATTCGCCGCAGCGCCCCGATCCGGAAAGCATCGGTCTTGTGGTCGAACGGGCGCGCCCCGAAGGCGTAATGGACGCGTTCGAATGGTACTGCGAGAACTGCGGCACCCGCGTCTGGCGGCGCGAAGTCCGGGTCGACAATATCGTTACCGACCTGCCCCCGGTCTTCGAGGAATATTACGGCACCGTAGCCGACGGCAACTGCGCCGGCTGCGGCCATCCGCATCCGCGAAAGATCAGCGCGTGAGGAATTGTTCCCTGCTCGCGGATTACCCGGCCTTCGGACCTGTTCTTATAACAGGCTTGTGATTTGAGCCTACATAGTCGATTGGCGAGACTGCCAATCTGAGACCATCAACCGGGGAGTTCGATAATGAATTTTGCACACCGGCTGGGCGCTATCGGCCTGGCGTTTTTACTGGCTTTCTCCATCGGTGCGGCGAGCGCCCAGAAGGCGCCGAAGCGCTCGATTACCAAGATCGCCGGCGATGTCTACCGGTTCCAGAACAATTTTCATTTCTCGGTCTTCTACGTCACCGAAGAAGGCGTTCTGGTAACGGACCCGATCAATGCCGACGCCGCGAAATGGCTGAAGGCGGAGATCGCAAAGCGGTTCAACAAGCCGATCAAGTATCTGGTCTACAGCCACGACCACCAGGACCACAGCTCGGGCGGCGAGGTCTTCGCCGATACGGCTACCATCGTCGGTCACGAAAACACCCGCGCGGCCATGATCGGCGAGAAGCGCCCGACTCCGCCGCCGACCCTCACCTTTTCCGACGGGATGACGATTCATCTCGGCGGGCGGGATATCGAACTCGTTTATGTCGGCAGGGGTCATTCCGACAACAGCATTGTGATCCGGTTTCCGCGGGAACGCGTCCTGTTTGCAGTCGATTTCGTCTCGGTCCGGCGACTGCCCTACATGACCCTCAGCGACAGCTACATCCCCGACCTGATCGACCAGTTGCGAATGGTCGAGAACATGGATTTCGATATTCTGGCGCCGGGGCATGGCGGTCTCGGCAAACCGTCGGACGTAAGCGATCACCGACAGTATGTCGAAGATCTTTACGATGCCGTTCTGGCCGGCGTCCGCGCAGGCAAGTCGCTCGACCAGCTCAAGGCGGATATAAAGCTTCCCAGATACGCCGGGTGGAGCCAGTACGATGCCTGGTTGCCGCTGAATATCGAGGGCATGTATGCACGGATTGCGCTTCAGCGGCGCGCGACGCAGTAACAGCGTCGCAATCGGAGAGAAACCGAAAGCACACCGCCCCTGCTGGCGCCTACCCCGCCCATACCGGGCGGGGTTTTCTTTTGCCCGCTATAATCGGATCATCGGAAAAACAACGTAAGGAGCGGCTATGGAATTCGGCGTCTTCGACCATGTGGATCGCGCGCGGGACGATCTGCACGCCTATTACGAGGACCGGCTGCGCATCGTCGAACTGTACGACGAAATCGGCATCGACCGATATCATGTGGCCGAGCATCACGGCACGCCGCTCGGCATGTCGGCCTCGCCCAGCGTCTATCTGGCCGCCGTCAGCCAGCGGACGAAGAATATCCGTTTCGGGCCGATGATCTTCGCCGCGCCTCTCTATCACCCGCTCAGACTGGCCGAGGAAATCTGCATGATCGACCAGATGAGCGGCGGCCGGTTCGAAATGGGATTCGGTCGCGGCGCATCGCCCATCGAGGCGTCGTTCTGGGGCCTTGAGCGGGAAGAAATGGAACCGGTTTACCGGGAAAGCATCGCCATTATTCTCGAAGCGCTAAAGACAGGCGAGCTCAGCTTCAAGGGCGAATACTATAATTTCGACAGGGTCCCGCTCTGCCTTGAGCCGCGCCAGAAGCCGTACCCGCCGATGTGGTACGGCATCCATTCGGTCGAAAGCGCCGCTCGCGTCGCGCGCGAAGGGTTCAACGTCATCAGCCTCGACAGCGCGGAGGAGACGGGCGAATACGTCGATTCATACCGCGCGGCCTGGCGCCAGGAGAACGGCGATGCGCCCGAACCCTGCATCGGCATCAGCTATTTCATCGTCATCGCCGAGGATGAGGATAAGGCTCTGTCCGTCGCAAGGCGCTCCTACCCCGTCTGGCATGACAGCTTCAACTATCTGTTCCGGCGCATCGGCACCGTACCGCGCCATCAGCGCCCGGCCGACTGGGACGGGATCGTCGCCGAAGGGCGCGCCTTCGCCGGTACGCCCGACCAGGTCGCGGCCTTCCTGAAAGACGCCTGCGAGACGTCTGGCGTCAATTATCTCGTCAGCCAGTTCGCATTCGGCGACCAGACGGTGGATGAGACGTTCCGTACGGTCCGGCTGTTCGCCGATCACGTCATGCCCATCCTGAAATAGCGAAAACGCCTAATCCTCGCGCAGAACGATGCGGTCAGGCGACGCGTGAATGCCGCAGGTCACCAGGTTTCCGTCGCCCACCGTTCGGAACCAGTGTCTGGCATTCGGCGGAAAAACCATCGTATCGCCCGTAGCGATCGGCTGCGGATCGCCTTCTCCCTCGATCCAGGCTTCCCCGTCGCCGGAAAGCACGGTCACCACTTCCAGATAGGGATGGTAGTGCGATCCAGTATTGAAGCCCGGCGGCGAGGTCTGAACACCAACACGCAGCGGCGTCGAGCCCTTGTCATCGCCGACCAGCGTGCGATAGGTCGCTCCCCCCTCGAAACTATCGAGTTGCCCATCGTTTTCTCTCAGGATCGGCATGACCTTCTCCTCCTGAATGCGTCCCTAGTGCACTCTCAGGGGCCGGATTGCTCCGCCAGACCGGCTGCGCAGCGTGTCCATCGCCCGGTCGAGCCCGTTGAGCGTCATCGGGAACATACGGCCTTCCATCAGCCGGAAAATCAGCTGGGTCGACATGGTCTGCGGCCAGCGCTGCCGGTCTTCCGGGTTGAGCCAGACAACGTCGGGGAAATGATCGGTCAGGCGCTGCATCCAGACCGCGCCCGCTTCCTCGTTCCAGTGCTCGACCGAGCCGCCTACTTCCGTCACCTCGTACGGGCTCATCGTCGCATCGCCGATAAAGATCACCTTGTAGTCCGACGTATAGGTATTCAGCACGTCCCAGGTCGGGATGTAGTCGTTCCGCCCGCGCCTGTTGTCGCGCCACACCCGCTCATAGAGAAAATTGTGGAAGTAATAATATTCGAGATGCTTGAACTCGGTCTTCGCCGCCGAGAAAAGCTCTTCCGACACTTTCACATGGCTGTCCATCGTGCCGCCAATATCGATGAAAAGCAGAACCTTCACGCGGTTCTTGCGTTCGGGCCGCATGCGGATATCGAGCAACCCGGCATTCTTCGCTGTGCCTTCGATCGTGCCGTCGAGATCGAACTCGTCCTCCGCGCCCTCCCGCAGGAACTTGCGCAGCCGCCGGAGCGCTACCTTGATATTACGGGTGCCGATTTCGACATCGCCGGTCAGGCTGCGGAATTCACGCTTCTTCCAAACCTTGGTGGCGCTGCCGCCGCCCCCTTCTCCGCCGATGCGAACGCCCGACGGATTGACGCCCGAATTGCCGAACGGAGAGGTGCCGCCGGTGCCGATCCACTTGTTGCCGCCCGAATGCTCGCCCTTCTGCTCTTTCAGCCGCTTGCGGAGCTCTTCCATCAGCTGGTCAAAATCCATCTTCTCCAGCTTTGCGATCTCTTCCTCGGAGAACACGCGCTGGGTCATCGCGCGCAGCCAGCGTTCCGGGATACCCCCCTCGAACAGCTCCCGGCTCTGACTCATCAGCCCGTTGAAGAACTCACCGAAGACCTGATCGAACCTGTCGAAATATTTCTCGTCCTTGACCAGCGCGGAACGGGCCAGGAAATAGAAATCGTCGACGTTTGACTCGCAGACGCCCGCTTCCAGCGCTTCGAGCATCATCAGGTATTCCCGGATGGTGACCGGGATCCGGGCGGCCTTCAGATCGTAAAAGAACTCGACGAACATGTTCCGTTTCTATCACGGTCGCCGGGTAACGAGAAACAAACGAAAAACGGCGGCCTCCGAAGAAACCGCCGTTCCCTCTGCAATATGCGCAGAGTTTACTTTTTCATGCGTTTCGGCGCCGAGCGGGCCGATTTCAGCAGTTCGCCGTAAATCCGGCGCGCCGCTGCGATATCCGTATCCGACATCTGCATCACCTTGGCGATGCGTTTCTCGATCTCCTCGCCTCGCATGATGTTCAGCGACGCGCGCCGTTTCGCAGCGCCCTCGCGGAATTCCTTCGATGCGACCATCGCATCCCAGCCCTTGCGAAGCGCGGCAAGACGGTCAGCCGGGACATTCGGCGGCATATAGGCGGAACGGCCGATCATGCCGCCCGAAGCCCAGAAATTGAGGAACTTCTTTTCCTCGTCATTGCTACCGAATTCGGTGATGGCGGGAACGTCCGGATATTCCGGAAGACGCTCAAGCGCCCAGGTAAAGACCGGCACCAGCGCACCGCTCTTGATCTTCGGCATGTGGAACGCCTTCATCACGACCCAGGTCGCCGTCACGGCATCCAGTTCGCCGCGCTGCACGGCTGTGAACATTTCCGACGTACCCTTGTACCCGGCGACCACCTTGAAGTTGGTGCCGGCGAACCGGTTGAACGCCAGCGGGCCGAGCGCGTTGGCCGCCCGGGCGCCGGTCGCGCCGAAGATGACCTGCTCCTTGCGCGCCTGGTCGAGCGTCTTGACGCCCTTCTTGCCGGAAACGAACCCGACATATTCCACGCCGACATACCTGCCCAGCCAGCGGAAGTTACGGACGTCAAACTTCGCCTTCGGGTTCAGGACGGTCTCCTGCAGCACTTCCTGATGGGTGCCGAGCACGACCGAGCCGTCCTGCGGCGCAACGTTATAGGCATAACCGAGCGCCTTCATGCCGCCGCCGCCGGGCATGCTCTGGATGACCATGCGCGGTTTGCCCGGAATATGGGGGCCCAGGAACTGCGACGTCAGCTGGCCGTAGAGTCCATAGCTCCCCCCCATGCCGGAGCCGATCACCACCGTGACGGTCTTGTTCTTGTAAAAATCGGCGACAGCCTTGTCGTCGGCCTGTGCCGAGGATACCGAAACGACCGCAGCCGCAATCCCCGCCGCGAGGGCGCGCGCATAACCATGTTGCATATAATTTCTCCCTCAAATTCAGGCCGGAAAATCGACCACGGAGTAATTAGACACCCTTACCAGCGATCTGGCAAGCAGGCCCCCTCACCCCTGGCGGCGGGACAGGAACGCCAGGCGTTCGAACATGTGAACATCCTGCTCGTTCTTGAGCAGCGCGCCGTAAAGCTGCGGGATTGCCTTGGAAGCATCCATTCGGATGGCCTCCGAGTCGATATCCTCGATCACCAGCAGCTTGATCCAGTCGAGCAGTTCCGATGTGGACGGCTTCTTCTTGATCCCGTTGACCTCGCGCAGCGAATAGAACACTTCCAGCGCTTCCCTGAGCAGGCGCTGCTTGATGTCCGGGAAATGGACCTTGACGATCTTCTCCATCGTCTCGTTGTCCGGAAAGCGGATGTAATGGAAGAAACAGCGACGCAGGAACGCGTCGGGCAGTTCCTTCTCGTTATTCGAGGTGATGATCACGATCGGGCGCTTCTTCGCCTTTACGGTCTCCTGCGTTTCGTAAACGTAGAACTCCATCCGGTCGAGTTCTTGCAGCAGATCGTTGGGAAACTCGATATCCGCCTTGTCGATCTCGTCGATCAGGACAACTGCCTGTTCGTCGCAATCGAAGGCCTGCCACAGCGGACCTTTCTCAATGTAGTTGCGGATATCCCCGACCTTATCTTCGCCAAGCTGCGAATCGCGCAGGCGCGAAACCGCGTCGTATTCGTAAAGCCCGTGCCGCGCCTTGGTGGTCGATTTGATATGCCACTGGAACAGCTGCATTCCGAGAGACCGTGCAACTTCTTCTGCCAGAAGGGTTTTTCCGGTTCCAGGCTCACCCTTGATCAGGAGCGGCCGTTCGAGCGCGACGGCGGCGTTGACCGCCATGTTGAGATCGTCGGTCGTGACATAGCTCTCTGTTCCGGTAAACTTCATGGGTGGGGCTGTCCTGCACAGGTTGAAACCATTGCCCGTCCGGGCGTCGCGCGACCGTAGAGCAGGCCCGAAACGGGATCAAGACCGGGGGAAAGACCATGGGCGCATTCGTTATCCTGCATCTTCTGGCGGCAATCGTCTGGGTGGGCGGCATGTTTTTCGCCGTCTACATCATGCGGCTCGCCGCGGGTCCGATGGAGCCGGCCGACCGCGTCAGGCTCTGGGGCCGGGCCTTTCCGAAATTCTTCCCATGGGTCTGGATCTCAGTCGTGATCCTGCCGGCGACCGGGTACTACATGGTCTTCGGCGTTTATGCAGGGTTCGCCGACCTGCCCTTTACGCTCCACATCATGCACGGGCTCGGCTGGGTGATGATCCTGATCTTCCTGCATCTGTGGTTCGCGCCCTACGCGCGATTCCGCAGGGCGCTGGCGGCGGACGATATTCCCGAAGCCGGCAAGCAGCTCAACACGATCCGCATCCTGGTGACGACCAATCTCTGGATCGGGCTGATCAATTCGGGGTTCGGCGTCGCCGGGCGTTACTGGGGCTGACCGCTCCCGAAAAGCTCGTTCAGCACGGCGCGCAGTTCGGTAATCGTCGGGTTCATTTTGGTCGCGCCCTGTTTGTGGATGAAGTGGAAGCGTTTCGTACCTGTCCGGTCGAAAATGAAAACAGTCGGAATCCGCTGAACGTCCTCGAATGCCATTCCGACCGCTTCGCCGCCCCGTACAACTGAAAAACGGGGATTGTACCGCTCCAGAAACCGGTTGAGCCGATCCTCACCTGGGTCCGGTCCGGCGTAATCCTCGAACTGGTTGATCGAAACGATCCGGAACCCTTTCCGCCCGAATTCCGCGTGGAGATCGTTCAGATGCCGGAATTCCTTGTGACAGGGCGGGCACCAGCTGGCGAAGAACGTCACCAGGACCACCCTGCCCTTCAGGTTTCGGCGGTGACCTTCTTGCCCGCCAGCGGCGGCAGGCCGGCAAGCATCGCGCGAATGTCAGCCGTCAGCTCGGCCTCCCCCGCCCAGGCGGGCGCGGCAAAAAGCAACAGGACGATCGCTGGCAGGATGCGCTTCATTGAGCGAGAATAGCGGCAAACTGAATAACGCGCGTTCACATGAGCGCGAGATCAAGGGGAGAGAACGATGGCGCTGCTGCTGAAGGCGAACGAACTGGTCGGGCTGATTTCACTGGAGGAGGCCATCGAGGCGGTGCGGCTCGGCTATCGCGATCAGGGCGAAGCTCCCGCCTATTCCGCGCCGCGTTCGCGCATGCAGCACGAGGACCGGCGCGTCACCGTCCATTCGGGCGGGTGCTGCAATCTGGAGGTCGCCGGCACCTTCATCCATGTCGAGCGCTTCACCTTCCATGGCGGGGCGCAGCAATATGCCGGCGCGGGCAAGCGCGTCTATGTCGTCTATGACAGCGAGACGGCGGCGCTCCGGACCATCATCGTCGGCTCGCTGCCCTTGTTCGATTTCGAGCCGGAAGAGGACTGGTACGGCACCGAAACGCCGATCACCAGCGCGGTCGGCACCAACCTGCTGGCGCGGCCCGACAGCCGAATCCTCGGGCTCTACGGCACCGGGCGTCAGGCGCGGCGGCATCTGATCACCCACTGCACCACCCACCCCATCGAGGAAGTGCGGGTCTACAGCCGCAGCGAAGAAAACCGCGCCGCCTTTATCCGCCAGATGCAGCCCCTTACTAACGCGCGGCTAAAGGCCGTGGACGCGCCGGAGGCGGTCGCCGAAGGCGCCGACATCATCTGCTGCGCCACCGGCAGCAACGTGCCGGTCCTCAAGGGCGAGTGGCTGGAGCCGGGCCAGCACGTGACCTCCATCGTCAACTCCAACAAGGGCGTGAAGGAACAGGCGGGGCTGAAGGCCCGCCGCCGCGAACTCGACGACGATGTCGTGGCCCGCTCCGACGTGATCCTGACGGTGCTGACCGAACAGGCGATCATCGACGAGCACGGCGACCTGTTCGAACCGGTCGAGCGCGGCCTCGTCTCATGGGACGACATGTGCCAGCTCAGCGAGATCCTGACCGGCCAGGCCGAAGGCCGCACGTCGGACGATCAGATCACTTTGTTCAAACAGAATTCGGACCAGGGCGTCGGCTACATGGCGCTCGGCAAGCTCGCCCATGACAAGGCGGTCGAGGCGGGCATCGGGATGGAGATTTAGTCCGGCAGCGGGATCGCATTCATCCCGTCATGGTCGGCGAAGGCCGACCATCCACGAGTTCTTTTGCCCGACAGAAAAAAGGAAAAACGTGGATGGTCGTGCCAAGCACGACCATGACGCTGGGGGGGGGTGGCGCGCCA
>Ga0181594_10003653_pt1 | contig 13870 bp, 8 predicted proteins | sample 071ome_18_FD_145603 | JGI IMG/M metagenome (GOLD analysis project Ga0181594, IMG submission 145603) | Coastal salt marsh microbial communities from the Groves Creek Marsh, Skidaway Island, Georgia - 071413BT metaG (spades assembly) | ecosystem: Environmental > Aquatic > Marine > Intertidal zone... | reverse complement strand
CGGGTGCGACGGGAGACATCACCATAGATGAAAAAGAGAGGAAGAGTGACTTCGTGCAGTGGCACAATCCTCGTTTGGGTCCTTACAACACCACGCCGATTGTTTATGGAGATTACTATTACACCCTGTTGGACCAGGGCATGATGACCTGCCATCATGCCCTGACCGGAGAAAAGATTTACGATCGCACCCGGTTCCCCCTTTACACGAGTTTCACGGCATCCCCGTGGGCCTACAATGGGAAACTGTTTTGTCTTGCGGAAAACGGAAAAACGTTCGTCGTAAAACCGGGTCCGGATTTCGAAATCCTGGAAACCAATGATCTGGATGAACTATCCATAGCCACACCATCCATTGCTCAAGGCAAATTATTCATCCGAACCGCTTCCTCCATTTACTGCATCACAAAGGACACAGACCCATCCGGGAATTGAATCATGCAAACATCTTGGTGAACGACTCCATGAAGCATACGGTTTTCAAATCTATCGGACTCCTCTGGCTGATCTGCTTTACCAATGTTCATACATCGATCCAGGCAAAGGAGGCGTTTCGATGGTTAAAAATGATGTGGTCGCTTTCCTGGGGGGGGGCCAACATGGTTTATTTGCAAAAAGCGGGATACCTGGAATCCATTCTGACCCAACAATTCGCTGATGCAGCTCCGAAATTCCGAGACCTGGCTTGGGAAGCGGACACGGTCTTCCAACAAGGAACCGTCATCGAGCGTTGGCGTGAGCATGCTCATTTTGATGAAGATGGAGGTCTTGGCAATTTGAATGATCAGTTGAACAGGATCGGTGCCACCGTTGTGATCTCTCAGTTTGGGCAGTCGGAGTCATTGGAAGGTCCGGAATCTTTGGAGGCGTTTTCCAAGGCTTATTCCGCACTGATTCAATCCTGGTTAACCAATGGCCGAAAAGTCGTGCTGCTCACACCAAATCCTTTCGAAACTTCTGACAATCCCCATCTGCCGGACCTGACCCAACACAATCCCGTGTTGGCAAAATATGTTGAAGTCACCAAACAACTTGCCAGACAACATCAGGTCATACTGGTCGATCTCTTTGATCATCCAGCCAATAATCTCACTTCGAATGGACGACACGTCACCCCGGAATCTCAAGAAACCGTTGAAAAACGAATCGCCGACCAGTTGGGTATTCCTTCTCATACCCCTGACACATTCAAAGCCCTGAGAGAAGCGGTGGTAGAAAAACACCGACTTTGGCTCAACTACTGGCGCCCCAGCAACTGGAAGTTGTTGTTTGGCGACGATGCACGACGACAATTCACCAAAGGCCCTTTGACCTTACGCGAAGAATGGCAAACCCTGCTGCCTCTCATTGCCAAAGCCGAAGAACGCATTCATAGCATTGCACGTCGGGGTACGGACCCAGGCCACAATCGTCCGCCCAAGGAAATCCTTCATGGAGACCCTCAGGCGGATATCGAACAAGAACTGGCGGCATTCACCGTGCCGGAAGGTTTCAAGGTCAACTTGTTCGCCAGCGAAAAACAGGGGCTTACATCTCCGCTCAATTTACGATGGGATCCGTCCGGTCGGATGTATGTGACCGTCACCACGACCTACCCGCACGTGTTTCCGGGAGACCTTCCCGACGATAAAATCATCGCCTTGGAAGACAAGAATCACGACGGAGTAGCGGATGCTGCCACGGTCTTTGCCGATGGCCTGAATATTCCCACCGGCATCGAATGGGGCAATGGTGGCGTGTATGTAGGGCAAAACACGGAGATCCTTTTTCTGAAAGATACGGACGGCGACGGTCACGCCGATGAAAGAAGGGTATTGCTGAGCGGATTCGGTGATGGCGATTCCCATCAAACCATCAACTCCTTCATCTGGAGTCCGGACGGGCAATTGTATTTCGGTCACGGAGACGGATGCGAATCGCGTGTGGAAACGCCCTGGGGAACCAGTTCACTGTTCAACGCCGGTTATTACAAATTGAGGCCAAACCGATTGCACCTTGTTCCATTTCTCGAAGCTCATATGGGGCCAGGCAATCCCTGGGGTATTGGATTCGATCCATGGGGTCAGAGTTTCGGTGTGGATGGTGCCGGAGGGGTGAGCTGGCTCGGTCCCGCCCAAGTTTCAACCACCCACCGCCGCAGGTTTCCAAGGATCGGGGATCCCGGAGGTTATTGTGGCATCGCTTATCTCAACGGCAGGCATCTGCCCGATCATATGCGAGGCAACTTTTTGATCGGCGATTACAAAGCCAATCGAGTCGGTCGCTTTTCACTGTCCGATCAGGATTCAGGATTCGAGCTTTCCTAGGAGGAACCGCTGCTCAGATCCAGTCATCGCAACTTTCGACCGGTCGATGTAAAAATGGGACCGGACGGTGCCATCTATGTCGTTGACTGGTACAACCCGATCACCTGCCATCAGGATGACTCCTTCCGCGATCCGACACGCGACAAGGCGCATGGTCGGATATGGCGTATATCCTTGGAGGGTTCCAACGAGGGACAAGCACAAACATGGCCGGCAGACTTGCTGACGGCCCCCATCGGCGAAGTGATCAAGTCCTTGTCTTCTCCCAATACATGGACGCGGTATCAGGCAAAACGTGCTCTCACGGCGCGTCCCCGTTCAGAAGTGGCATCGGCTCTTGATGCCTGGGTGGAAACACTGGATCCAAAAAATTCGAGTCACATATTTCAGCTCTACCAAGCCCTGACATCCTACGCCACCATCGAAGTGGTACGCCCTGCCCTGCTCATAAAACTGCTGGAATCTTCGGACATGCGGGTTCGAGCTGCAGCGACCAAACTGATTGGTCGCTGGCAGGATCGAATCGAGGATCCATTGGAACTTCTTTCACAGCGCATCCATGACTCGCACAGCCGCGTTCGGTTGGAAGCCGTCGTGGCCTGTTCGTCCATCTCCTCCGCCCGTTCCATGCTGGTTGCATCTGAAGTGATCGATCACCCGATGGATCATTGGACGGAGTACGCCCTCAAGCAAACCATTCATCGACTCTTACCTCACTGGTTGCCGGCATTCAAACAAGGTAAAACCCATTTTGAAAAACCGAAGCATCTGGCATTCATCCTGAACGAAATTAAAGATGATGAGGCTATTGACCGCCTCAAGCAGCTGGTTGATTCAGGCACTCTCGATCCGCAAACTACCATCAATGCCATGATTGCCATTCTCGCGCATGGTGATCCTGAAGATCTTTACCGGTATGGGATCCACCCGGGCAGGTATACAAAAAACGGAAAACACGATGTCGCTGCTCATACCGCGATCTTTGAAGCACTCTTAGAAATCCTTGAGACAAGGCCGACGACAATTCCGGAGGAACACCTTCGACCATTGAAAACCCTGGCAATCCAGTCTGAAGGGCAGATTCGGATGCATGCCATACGATTGATAGGGCTTATGGAATATGAGGATGCGTCTGAAACCATCATCAGGATTGCGACAGATCAAGACATGGAAACAGACGTTCGGGCTGCGGCACTGGAAGCGGTCGGAGCCATGGATGTAGAGGAACGACAAGACCTTCTCGTTCATTACGCCACGCACGCTGGCCAACCTCTTCTTCGTTCAACTGCCATCGTTTCTCTGGCTCAATTCGACATGCCCTCGGCGGCCGAATCCGCTGCAGCCTATCTGACCGAAGAGGTCGAGCCTGAACGACTGGCATCTCAGGTTATGGCCGCATTCGTTCATAAGGCGGGGGGATCCAAAGCACTGGCTGAAGTCCTCAAAAACTACAGCATCAGTTCAGTTGCCAGTCAAAAGTTACAACGAATGCTCTATGAAACGGGCAACCCGGACCCCGTTCTCATCACGACATTGAATCAACAAACGAATGCACCCGAAACGAGCAAAGATTACAGTGAATCCTTGGTGCACAATCTTGCCACCCAGGCCAAACGAGAAGGAAATCCTCAAAACGGTCAAAGTCTCTATTCAAAACTGGCCTGTAACGCATGCCATCAGATCAACGGAGTGGGAGGCATGATTGGGCCGGACCTGACAGCCATCGGCACAACACTCGCCCCGGAGCGTATCATTGAAGAACTCATGTGGCCGGGCCGTCAGATCAAAGAAGGCTTCGCTCCCGTCGAGATTCATACCAAGGATGATCGCATCCTCATCGGATACGAACGTACGACGTTTCAACGCCCGGACGCAGAACAACTCATTTTACGCGACACCGTTTCGACGGAGCTCATTAAAATCAACAAAAACGAAATCCAGACATCCAGAAAACTCGGAAGCATGATGCCGGAAGGTCTCACCGACGGCGTCAGCGAAAAGGAACTGCTTGATCTTGTTCAATATCTAATCCAATTGGGAACCCAGTTATGAAGCCATCACACCTTCCATCCACGCTCGCAGCACCTCGACCTATCACCTCATACTGGAAACCACTCCAATGGATCCCGCTATGCTTCACCGTTATTTGCTTGAATCTAAGTCAAGCAAAAGCGGAGGATTCAAAGGACGCATTTGTTTCGATCTTTGATGGCAAAACATTGGAAGGTTGGTCGGCGAGTTTCCCCGAAGCTTCCGAGGCATGGTATGTACGCGATGGCTACATCGTGGGTGAAGGCAGCAAGGGTCGTTGCTATCTCATTTATGACGGCAACCATGATATCGCTGACTTCGAACTTAAATTCACCTATCGGTTCCCCGGTGAAGGCAACAGCGGAGTCAACATCCGAGCCAAAAAGGATCCCACCGGAAAACGGGATTACCAAGCCTATCATGTGGATATAGGACAGGTGGGCATAGGCAAAAATGTTCTGGGAGCCTGGGATTTCCACACTCCGGGCCGCACCGAACACCGATGCTTCCGAGGGGATGACCTCGTCATTCAGAAAGATGATTCACCCACCATAACCCCACTTCAAACCTTGTAGCAATCGAATGCCAAAACCTGCACTATGGGAGCACAGCAGGCTTTCGAACAGCCAAAGCCTTTTCAGCTAATGCGTCCAATTTACCGGCCCTCGCATCTGAATCCATCTGCAGATCCCAATCATCATATGTTGGATGCCACCAAGACTCCAATTCTCTTCGTTGATCATTCGAGAGATTCTGAATGGCCACTTTAATTTCTTCAACGGTCATCGTGATATCCAGTTAACATTTTTTGATCTGAGTCATCACATCCTTCAAGACCACCCAATTAGCTGGGTTTTTATCTTGTAAGCGACAGTCCAATTCATCCATGTAAGTTCAGTCACGTTGTAACCTTAGAACGGTCAAAAAGGCAGCGAGGCGGTCTTGCTCAGTTGAAGACCACTGCTCAACAGTTTTCTGTATTTCAACAAAACTCACCTAACGGATTTACTAGGAATCACGGTAACCGCAAGAGCATACTTGATGGCCCCGGCCTTTTGATCTTTAAATGCGACTTGGCTTCCCATTGTTTGATTGGATCGAATTCGAAAGCCATAAGGATACACGCCAGGGACGGCACGTTCTACCTATGTGATGCACTTCCGCGAACTACAGAGCGACAATCATCATCGAACATCCTGCGTGCTCTTCGTGCTTAGTGGTTCAATAAAACTCAGGCAATGATGTCATGTAACACCTCTCCATGCACATCGGTCAGACGATAATCTCTTCCTGAGTATCGGTAGGTCAGCTTTTCATGATCCAGTCCCATAAGATGCAGGATGGTTGCGTGCAGGTCGTGGACATGCACGGGGTTTTCGGCGGCCGAACATCCGAATTCATCGGTGGCTCCATAGGTGAATCCTGGTTTGACACCGCCTCCAGCCATCCAGACGGTGAATCCATAATGATCATGATCGCGGCCTTTGGTACCTTCGGAGGTTGGAGCACGCCCGAATTCACCGCCCCAAATCACCAAGGTCTCATCGAGCAATCCTCGAAGTTTAAGGTCTTGGATCAGAGCGGCGATGCCTTGATCACATTTATTCGCCAATTCACGGTGGTGGTGGATGTTCCCATGCCCGGTGTCCCAGGCGATGTCATAGCCGTCAATCGAATGGGAAATCTGCACCATCCGCACACCCCGTTCCACCAAGCGTCGAGCGATCAAACATCCTTTGGCAAACTCCGAATCACCGTATAGTTCCCTGGTCGCCGAGGATTCCTTGGCCGTATCGAAAACATCAGGTACTGCAAACTGCATCTGAAAAGCCATCTCCATCGCCTGAATACTGGAATCCAATTGCTGGTCCTGTATCTGACGTTCAAGGTCCAGATGGTTCAGTCGACTCAACAGGTCGGCCTGACGCCTTTGCGCATTTCGCGAAAGATGGGGATTCTTCAGATGATTCAGGATTTGATCCGGCTTCATTTCGGCGATATTGGCGTAGACACCCGAGTAGGCACCGGGCAGGAAGGAATTACCCCAGTGCGCGGCTTTGCCGCGCGGTTTGGCACGCGGGCTCATGGCCACCAGCCCAGGAAGCTCTTCATTCTCGCTGCCCAATCCGTAACACAACCAGGATCCCAGGCTGGGGCGGCTGGGTTGCAGATGTCCCAGATTAAACATCATCATCGCGCCTGCGTGTTCCGGGATATCGGTGTGCATGGAATGAATGAAACAGATGTCATCCACACACTCGGCGGTGTGCGGAAAGATGTCGCTCACCCATTTGCCACAGCGGCCGTGCTGTTTGAATTCAAACGGAGAAGGCAACAATCCGTTCTTGGTATTGCGCAGTGTCTTTCGATTGACGATGTCCGGACGTTCACCCGCATGCCGTGCAAGCAGAGGTTTGTAATCGAAAGTGTCCACCTGTGACGGACCGCCCGGCATAAACAGTTGAATCACATGTTTGGCCTTCGGCGCGAAATGGGGCGCTTTGGGAGCCAATGGAGAACGTATGGCCGTCGAGGCGGTATCGGCTTCACCCAGCATTTGAGCCAACCCAATGCCTCCGAACCCCGCTCCCAAGCGATGCAGCGCTTCGCGTCGTGTCAAACTTGCATGAATATCAAGTGGTGCGTTCATAGGATCATTTTTCTGAAGGATCATCGAATATACATGAATTCATTCGAGGCAAGCAATGCCTGACAATACAATTCCCAGGGATTCAGATCCCCTGGTTCATCTTCAGCCTCTTGCAAAAAAGTCTCCGCAGCCTTTGTTTCTTCAGCGCTTGGTGAACGACCGAAAATCAGACGATAAACGGCATCCACCCTTTCGGTTTCATGACGGAACCCTTTTTCCAAACGCCGGGCCAAAACCCTGGATCGATCCATCATAAACGGACTGTTCAGCATAAACAGGTATTGCTGGGGAATGACATTGCGTGTGCGTTTGGCCGCAGTCCCTCGAGGGATGGGGAAATCGAATAAGCGAAGGAATTTGTCAGATTCCGTCGGATCATTGCGACTGATCTTGGCGTAAAGCGTTCGCCGGTGACTGGAGGCGATGTCGTCCACTGATGGACCTCCTTGAACCAGATTGAGTTCGCCTGTCACCATCAGCAAGGAATCCCTCCAGGTTTCCACATCCATCCTCCGAGGGTCCATGCGCCACAAAAGCCGGTTGTCCGCATCCACATTGAAACAGGATTCCACAAATTGACTGCTGGACCGATACGTGGCTGAAGTCATGATGAGACGGTGCAGGTTCTTGAGGGAACCGCCTGATTCGGCAAAGGTCGCCGCAAGCCAATCCAGGAGCATGGGATGAGTAGGCTTTTGTCCGAGTTTACCGAAATTATCCGGCGTCCGCACCAAGGCACGACCGAAATGATGCATCCAGACGCGATTGACAAACACCCGGTTCGAGAGTGGGTTCGAAAGATCCGCCACGGCATCAGCCAACTGAGCACGACCGCTGCCTTGATTGAAATGTTCCCGTTCCCTGCCTCCAATCACACGGAGAAACCGCCTCGGAGCAAGGTCGCCTTTCTTGAGCAGGTTACCCCGCAGCGCCACATGCATGTCTTGGTCACCGGCATCATGAAGTGTGTGCGCGAAATCAAACTTGGCTGGAGCCTCTTCCCGAATCCGTTTGAGTTCTGCTTCCATGCTTGCGATCACTTTTTTGGCAGCTTCGCCGTCATCACCTTCCAAACCCTTTGAAGCCTTTCGTTTGTCTTTGAGTTTCGCATCGAAATCCCGGATGCGTTGTTGGCCATCGTGGTAGGCACGCACCACCGCAGCCTCGTCCAACGGTGTTTCCCCTTCCCGTGTGTTGAGAAACACGCCGGCGATGGAGTAGTAATCTTCCATGGGGATCGCATCAAATTTATGGTCATGACACCGGGCACAGGAAACCGTCAAACCAAGGAGCCCTCGTGAAAAGGTATCCACCCGATCATCGAGTGTTTCTCCCTTGGCCTGGGCAATACTATCAGGATCGCCACCATCCGATGTGTAATGAGGCCCCAAAGCTAAAAATCCCGTACCGATGGATGCTTCAGCGCCTATGGCATCACCGGCAATTTGATGCTTGATAAAATCCGCAAATGGCATGTCATCGTTGAATACGTCCACCACCCAATCACGATAATGATACGCCTTTGGATTGGAACGCCCATCCTGTGTCCATCCTCCGACGTCACTAAATCGGGCCACATCCAACCAGTGACGGGCCCATCGTTCGCCATACTGTGGACGAGCCATGAGTGAATCGATCAGTTGAGCAACGCTCTCGTCATTCAATGACTCTCCCTCACCTTGGTCTAAAAGATGAATCCAATCGTTTAACTCGGTGTAGGTGGGCGGCAGCCCAATCAAATCAAGAAAGGCGCGACGCACGAAAGTCGGAGCATCAGTTGGTTGAGCCTGGGGTAGAGAAGACTTTTTCAAACGCGCTGACACGAACAGATCAATCGGATTTTTGATGCGAAACGATGGACCGGGGCGGGGAGGCAGTTCCGGTTTACGAATGAGTCGGTAGGCCCAGTGGAGACGTTCCAACTGCCAATCATATCCACCCGAAGAACGAGCTGTATGGGAAACCGAAGGCCAGGGGGCACCATCCTGGATCCATACCGCGAGAAAATGTAGTTCCTGATCGGTTAAGCTCGGGGAAATCTCCGGATGGGTCGGGAAGGAAACTCCGGCTTGAGCCGCCCGAAACAGCAGGCTTTTCTCCGGGTGATCGAAATCGAACAACTTTCCCGACCGACCACCTTCGATCAAAGATTCCCCGGAACCGAAAACCAACCCACCCTCGCTCTTTTGAGCGGCTTCACTGTGACAGGCATAACAACGATCCAACAGGAGTGGCCGGATCTTGGATTCGAAAAACAAATGGTTCTCATCACCCCCATCGGATGCCGAAAGCGATGAACACACAAGTAAAAGCGTCCATACTGCACAAGCAGTACGCCTTGCAACTTTCGCTGTCGATCGCAATGGATACATTGAAATAGCCATCAGAGAAAGGGGGAGACTAACACGTGGCCGTGTTGCGATACAAACAACAAATGTGCCCATGGCACTGACAATTCGTCACCGGTGCATCTCATCCAATTTCGGAACATTTCGTTTGAGTCAACGCCTTATGGAGTGCGTGTTCCGATGCATCGGAACCGCTTTGGATACGCCAGGGAAACGGTTTGGTTTTCTCATACCAAATAACTGCCCCCATCCTCCATGATGACAATTCCCATTTGTGGGTTTGCACATTCAGAATTTGAAACCGCTTTGCGTACACGGACCATATTGTCCAATCAAGGACATATCCAGAGCGGTGTCGAGCCACCGCAATCCAGATTCACACCTACATTGTTCGGTACTGTTTGGAATCGCCCCCCTTTGTCCTTGCACAAGTTCCATGCGGGTATTAGTTGTTTCGTTCAATCCGCATGCGTTACTGGTTTCACATTTTTTGCCTTGGATGGGTGGCGGCATTCTCGGCGCAAATGACCGCCGAAGGCGATCACTGGGCCTTTGCGCCACTGAAAGTTCCCGCGCCCCCCCCCGTTAAGCATACATCATGGGCAAATCAACCTTTGGATTTTTTTATACTGCATCATTTGGAAGCCAAAGGTCTCACCCCAAACCCACCAGCCGACAGGGAAACCTTGATCCGACGTGTGTGGTTCGATGTCCTGGGGCTTCCCCCCGAACCCGATGAAATGGACCGTTTTCTATCCGACCAGACGAGTAACGCATATGGACACATGATCGATGCGCTTCTTGCATCACCCCATTACGGTGAACGTTGGGGGCGGCATTGGCTGGATGTGGCGCGTTACGGCGATTCCAATGGTGGCGATGAAAACCATCACTACCCTCATGCCTTCCGATATCGCAACTGGGTGCTCGACGCCTTGAACGCGGACATGCCGTATCATCGTTTTGTTCAGGAACAACTCGCCGGGGACATCGCCCCGTGGTCGAATGAGCGGTCACTCGCCGGCACAGGTTTTCTCGCCATCGGAACCAAAATCCAGGCAGAACAGGATCCCATCAAAAAACGCGCCGACACCATTGACGAACAACTGGATACCCTTGGACGCACCTTCATGGGACTGAGCATTGGTTGCGCAAGATGTCACGATCACAAATTCGATCCGATCTCCGAACGTGATTATTATGCATTGGCCGGCATTCTTTACAGCACGGATATCGAAGACCGTGAAGCCCCGACACAGGAAGGCAAACGCGAGGAACAGGCATGGAAAAAACGCCTGAACGCTATCGAACAATCCATCCAAGAAGTGACGCGAAAATTTGAAGCGCTGCGAAAAGATGGTCAAATGATGGAGTGGGAGGCGGAGAAGTTCGACAGGGGCAATGTCACGATTGACACGGATCGATACGGAAAAGATATCGGTATCATCAGTGATCCCGGATCACAGGAAAATTTTGTCGAATACGATATCGATATGGAAGAGTCGGGAGATTTCCTTTTGGAACTGCGTTACGCCGCGCAAACAGCCCGCCCGGGGCAAATCCTGCTGGACCAACAAACGGTTTTTACGAATGCGCTTTCCAAAGTCACGGGAGGTTGGATGCCGGAACATCAACAATGGTTATTGGAAGGTACCTTTCGGATTGAAACGGGTCCCCATGTACTGCGCATTCAATCCAAACCCCTTATGTCGCATATTGACCGAATCCGGTTAACGTCTGTGAACGGTTCGGCGGACATCCCATCTGTCATGGAAGAACTCGCTAGGCTGAACAAACAAAAAACGGAACTTGAAGCACAACGCCCTGTTCACCCCAAATTGATGGCTGTTTCGGAAGGAACGATTCAGAACATCCAATTGAATATTCGAGGGAACCCACATGACTTGGGGGATCCCATCCCAAGAGGATTCCTGACTCACATCGGTACTGCCAAGCTGCCTGAAGTGAATAAAAACCAAAGCGGGCGCTGGGAGCTTTCTCAATGGATGACCTCTCCGGATCATCCATTGACCGCCCGGGTCATTGTCAACCGGATTTGGCAATGGCATTTCGGACGTGGACTGGTGGCGACTCCGGATAACTTCGGAAAAACCGGACAAGCCCCCTCACACCCTGAGCTGCTGGATTGGTTGACCACCGACTTTATTCAACACGGATGGTCTTTGAAATGGCTGCATCGAAGGATCCTCCTTTCAAGTGTCTATCAATTATCCTCCGACGATGGCGTCAATCCTTCTGCGAAATCCATGGATCCGGACAATCGGATGCTTTGGAAACATGAAATAAGACGCCTGGATGCGGAATCCTTTCGCGACGCACTGCTCTCGATATCCGGTTCATTCAATGCCAACGCTCATTTGAAAGAACCCATTCAGGTGAAAGCCCAGGATCCGTCTTCGGAAGACATCGCCAACAATCGTACAGCCTACGAATCATTTCCCCATCGCACGGTCTACCTTCCGGTGGTGCGTTCGCATACTTACGATTTGCTTGCACTGCTTGATTTTCCGAATGCCACCGCCCCGGTCGGCAAACGATCCCAGACCACCGTCCCAACCCAGGCCTTGATGATGTTCAACAGTGCGTTTGTCGTGGAAATGACTGAAAGGGCAGCCAGGAATTGGCTACGTACCACAACCAACGAAGAAGACCGATTGAATGCGATGTATCGCGTCCTGTTGACGCGTGACCCGACGACTGAGGAAAGATCGGCATGTCACGCATACCTCAGCCAAAGTCGCCGGATCCTGGAAGAACAGAAAGCCTGGGAAACATTGTGTCACGCACTCATCCTTTCCAACGAATTCATGTATGTCCGATAATCTGATTCATCCCACAATGGTTTCACGTCGCCAGGCTTTGAACCGGCTGTGCGTCGGCTTTGGAGGTTTGGCGTTGAATGCCCTGTTAAACCAGGAATCAAGGACGGATCAGAACGCTTTGATCGGGCATTTTCCGGCACGCGCCAAACGTGTCATTTTCCTTTTCATGCATGGAGGCCCTTCTCATGTCGATCTTTTCGATTACAAACCCAGTCTGGCAAAGTACGACGGCAAACCTCTTCCGTTTCCGGAACGCAAGGTGCAGTTCGCGGCACGAGGAAACCTGATGCCTTCACCGTGGGGCTTCCGGAAAGTCGGCCAATGTGGCCACTGGATGTCCGAGCTCTGGCAGCACTTGCCCACGGTGGCGGATGACCTTTGCATGCTGCACTCCTTGTGCGAAACGAACGTGGCCCATGGTGGGGCATGCATGAAAATGCACACCGGCAATGAAGCGTTGCTGCGTCCAAGTTTGGGAGCATGGGTCAGCTACGGACTGGGAACGGAGAATCAGAACCTTCCTTCGTTTGTCACGATCTGTCCAACATCCCTGCATGGTGGCGTGGATAATTTTGGAGCGGCTTTTCTTCCAGGGGAACATCAGGGTGTCGCCCTGGGAACGCCGGGATATCCCAACACACTCGCCAAGGATGCACGCTTTCATTATGTCGAAACCAAATCCGCCAAAGAGCAATCCATACAACGGCTTCAGCTGGATCTGTTGAGGCGCATTCAGGGTGGGGGCACCCATGAATCCGTCTCCGTTTTGGAAACACGCATGAAGTCCTTTGAATTGGCCTTTCGCATGCAACGGGAAGCAGGTGAAATCACGGACTTATCCGGTGAATCCACAGCCACCCGACAGCTCTACGGATTGGATGATCCGGATACCGAGAATTTTGGGCGACAATGCCTGATGGCCAGACGTCTGGCTGAACGAGGAGTGAGATTCATCCAGGTCAGCCACGCACACAGCCTGCCATTCAACAACGAACAGTGGGATCAACACTCCCATCTGGAACAAGGACACTCCATCAATGTGCGACAAATTGACAAGCCCATTACAGGGCTCATTCTGGATTTGAAATCACGCGGATTGTTGGATGACACCCTCGTGTTATGGGGCGGTGAATTCGGAAGAACACCCTCCATCCAGAAAGGCGACGGACCCGTCGGACGCGACCATCACCCCGACGGATTCACCATGTGGATGGCGGGTGGAGGTGTCAAAGGGGGAATGCGATATGGAAGAACAGACGATTTCGGATATCACGCCATCGAAAACCGGTGCACGATTCATGACCTACATGCGACCATGCTGCATCTCTTGGGATTGGACCACGAAAGACTCACCTACAATCACCTGGGCAGGGAATTTCGACTGACTGACGTGTCGGGCTTTGTAGCGCGGAAAATTCTGGCGTGAGTAGACTAATACAAAATCACGAAATTTGTTATTCTTATAAGGAGCACTCCTCCCATGCTAATCATCCGGTGTGGCTTTGAGAATTCTCTCTATCCCCTCGGATAATAAATCAATCTCGTTGACCACAACATCCCAGACAATGGCATAATCCACTCCCTCATAATCATGGATGAGCCGATCTCGCATGCCAGCAATGCTACGCCAGGAAACCTTGGGTTCGAGCGCTCGAACTTCGTTTTGTATTGCTTTGGCAGCTTCACCAATAAT
>Ga0181594_10003651_pt1 | contig 13874 bp, 9 predicted proteins | sample 071ome_18_FD_145603 | JGI IMG/M metagenome (GOLD analysis project Ga0181594, IMG submission 145603) | Coastal salt marsh microbial communities from the Groves Creek Marsh, Skidaway Island, Georgia - 071413BT metaG (spades assembly) | ecosystem: Environmental > Aquatic > Marine > Intertidal zone... | reverse complement strand
ACCGGCATCCGGTAACGAGGTACGCAAGGCACCCGTCCACTCTGTCATGGCGCTTTCGCTGGCCATCATGTCCGTAGTCACGCGAGGTAAGGTCAACATGGCGTGCAGGACTTCTTTACGCACCAGATTAGCCATACGATCAACGGTTTCCTGAGCGGCACGATACTGTGCAACCAGTGCTGCGAAGGCTTCGTCGGTGATCGCTGGAGCGTCCGGTGATGGGTGCAGCGCCGCTTTCTCAAGAGCGATGTGAGTCAGGTAACTTTCCATCGCTTCTTCGTCTTTGATGTACTGTTCTTGCTTACCACGCTTGATCTTATACAGCGGAGGCTGAGCAATGTAGACATGACCACGTTCGATGATTTCAGGCATCTGACGGAAGAAGAAGGTCAACAGCAGCGTACGGATGTGCGCACCGTCGACGTCGGCATCGGTCATGATGATGATGCGATGGTAACGTAGCTTGTCCGGATCAAATTCTTCACGGCCGATACCACAACCCAGTGCGGTAATCAGGGTGCCGACTTCAGCGGACGACAGCATTTTGTCGAAGCGCGCTTTTTCTACGTTCAGGATCTTACCTTTCAGAGGCAGAATCGCTTGAGTCCGGCGGTCACGGCCCTGCTTCGCAGAACCACCCGCAGAGTCACCCTCCACCAGGTACACTTCAGAGAGTGCAGGATCTTTCTCCTGACAGTCCGCCAGTTTACCCGGCAGACCAGCAATATCGAGTGCGCCCTTACGACGGGTCATTTCGCGGGCTTTGCGAGCCGCTTCACGAGCACGCGCAGCGTCCATCATCTTGCCCACCAGGTCTTTTGCCTGCTGTGGGTTTTCCAACAGGAATTCCTGGAACAAACGCCCCATTTCCTGCTCAACCGCAGGCTTCACTTCACTGGATACCAGCTTGTCTTTGGTCTGGGAGCTGAACTTAGGATCGGGCACTTTCACCGAGATAATGGCGGTGAGGCCTTCACGAGCGTCGTCACCCGTGGTGGATACCTTGTTCTTCTTATCCAGACCTTCCTGGGTGATGTAGGAGTTCAGAGAGCGCGTCAGAGCCGCTCTGAAGCCCGCTAAGTGCGTTCCGCCATCACGTTGAGGAATGTTATTGGTGTAGCAGTGAATGCTCTCCTGGAAGCCGTCATTCCACTGCATGGCGACTTCAACGCCAATGCCATCGTCACGCTGCTCTGTATTGAAGTGGAATACCTCAGAGACAGCGGTTTTACCTTCGTTCAGGAAGCCAACGAACGAGCCCAGACCACCTTCAAACTCAAAGATGTCTTCTTTATCAGAGCGCTCGTCCTTCATGTGAATACGAACGCCGGAGTTCAGGAACGACAGTTCACGCAGGCGCTTGGCCAGGTAATCGTAGCTGAATTCGGTTTTTGTGAAGGTCTCTTTCGATGGCAGGAAGGTCACCATGGTGCCGGTGGTTTCTGATACGCCCACTTCTTTCAGCGGATAATCAGGCACACCGTGGGTGTATTCCTGCTCGTACAGCTTGCCTGCACGACGAATGGTCAGTTTGAGTTTCTCAGACAGTGCATTCACTACCGAGACACCTACACCGTGCAGACCACCCGATACCTTGTATGAGTTGTCGTCGAACTTACCGCCTGCGTGCAGTACGGTCAGAATTACCTCAGCCGCCGAGACGCCTTCTTCTGGGTGTAGCTCAGTAGGAATGCCACGACCGTTATCAGAAACCGAGATGGAGTTGTCTTGGTGGATGACGACCTCTACCGTATCGCAGTGCCCTGCTAATGCCTCATCGATGGAGTTATCCACGACTTCGAACACCATGTGGTGGAGGCCCGTCCCGTCATCGGTATCCCCGATATACATCCCTGGACGCTTACGTACCGCATCGAGGCCCTTAAGAACCTTAATACTGGACGAATCGTAATTCTGCTCACTCATTCGGTGCATTCCTCTAATTTGCCATGTTCCACGTGGAACACTTTGCTGGCGACTGGCTGCCAAACATCGGTTAATTTTTCTTTATCGATGCTGGTTATAAAGACCTGACATTCTAAATCTTCAAGCAGTTTGCATAAAGCAAAACGGTGCTTTTCGTCGAGTTCTGACGCAAGATCATCCACTAAATAGATGGTTCGTCGGCCACTCTCTTGTTGGAACAAGCTTCCCTGCGCAATCTTCAGTGCGGACACCACTGTTTTCTGCTGGCCACGCGATAGAATTTCGGCAGCTGGTTGCTTGTCGACTTTAATTCTTAGTTCGGCCCGATGTGGCCCTGACTGCGTATACCCTACCACCATGTCCCGCTCTTGTTGCCGAGCCAGCACATCTGCGAGGTCGCTGTCTTTGTCCCACCCTGGGTAGTAAGCCAGAGTAACGTTAATTTCTGGATCAAGCGCCGTCAGAATACGCTCAAATTCTGGTTTGAAGCGCTTTAAATAGGCTTGGCGATGTTCATTGATGACATTACCTGCCTCGATAAAGCCGGCGTTCCAGACATCCAGCCATTCAGCCTCTTTTTGCTTGAGAACGGCGTTACGCTGTTTTAAGTGCTTACGGAAAGTCTTCCACTGTTCCATGAAACTTTGTTCCACGTGGAACACACCCCAATCGATAAACGCGCGACGTTCTTCAGGCGAACCCGACAACAACTTAAACGTATTAGGCTCGATGATCTGAACGGGTAACCAATGCGCAGCATCGGCCTGACTAGTAAGCACCGAGCCATTCAATTTCAACAAGTGGTCACCACCGCGCAATCGCAGTGACTCCATATCACAATCGCCCTTATCAGGGTCATGCACCGACAAACGCATTTCCATGCGATCGTTGCCTTGAGCAAGTACATGCTTTAACTGAGAGGTACGGAACGACTTACCGGACGACATCACGGCAATCGACTCTAACACGCTCGTTTTGCCCGAGCCGTTATCGCCATAGATGAAATTGACATTGGGATGGGGGTCGAACGTCAGCGGCTGAAGATTACGAACGCCGCTGACGCGCAAATGCCTGATTGGCATGAATCAGAACGCCTGAAGACTACAGGCGCATTGGCATAACAACGTACATGGCATCAGAGTCTTCTGGCTCTTCAATCAGTGCACTGCTGTTAGCATCGGAAAGAGTGAACTTAACCTGATCGGTGGATACCACGCCCAACACGTCCTGAAGGTAAGATACGTTAAAGCCAATTTCTAAAGCATCGCCCTGATAGTCCACTGCGGTCGACTCTTCCGCTTCTTCCTGCTCTGGGTTGTTCGCAAACACCTGCAGGTTGTCGGTATTCAGTACCAGACGAACGCCACGATACTTCTCATTAGACAGAATCGCAGTACGGTTAAATACCTGACGCAGTTCCGTACGGTCTGCCAACATCACGTTAGAGCCGTTCTTAGGAATCACGCGGCTGTAATCTGGGAACTTACCGTCGACCAGTTTCGAGGTGAAGGTGAATTCTTCCGTCTGGGCGCGCAGGTGATTCGTGCTCAGTGACAGGCTCACGCTGGCTTCCGGGTCCGTCAGCAGCTTAGCCATTTCCAACACACCCTTACGTGGCAGGATGATCTGCTTGGTTTCTGGCAAGCCAGCCACCTGAGCGACGCACGTTGCCAGACGGTGACCATCGGTCGATACCGCACGCAGGCTTTCCGCGGTTACTTCAATCAACATACCGTTCAGGTAGTAACGAACGTCCTGCTGAGCCATCGCAAAGCTGGTACGGTCGATAATACGACGCAGATCCGCCTGTGGCAGTGCAAATGACTGCTCATCAGCAATGGCTTCTACGTTCGGGAACTCAGTGGCAGGCAGCGTCGACAGAGTGAAACGCGAACGGCCAGAACGCACATTGACGCGTGCTTCTTCCTGTTCGATCTCAATCTGTGCGCCGTCTGGCAGCGAGCGGCAGATATCCATCAGCTTCTTCGCAGGTACAGTAATCGCACCTTCCTGACCGACTTCGTCCAGCGTCACTCGGCCTACCAGTTCAACTTCGAGGTCAGTACCCGTCAGCGACAGCTGCTGGCCTTCAATCTCAAGAAGTACATTTGAAAGGACTGGCAGGGTCTGGCGTTTTTCAACTACGCCGGCGACTAACTGCAGCGGACGCAGAAGGGCTTCCCTGGATATTACGAATTTCATGGTTCTCCACTCGGTTCCGGTGCCTGATCTAACAGGCGTTAGGTTGTCAGTAAACGCAGCAGGTTTTTGTAATCTTCACGAACGTCTGCGCTGGATTCCTGTAATTCTTTGATCTTGCGACACGCATGCAATACCGTCGTATGATCTCGGCCACCAAACAGTTCGCCAATTTCTGGCAAGCTGTGATTGGTCAGCTCTTTGCTCAAAGCCATCGCCACCTGACGGGGGCGAGCAACCGAGCGGGTACGGCGCTTAGATAATAAATCAGACATCTTGATTTTGTAATACTCTGCCACCGTTCTCTGAATATTTTCCACACTCACCTGCTTGTCCTGCAGAGCGAGCAAATCTTTCAGAGATTCCTTAATAAAAGGAAGCGTTATGTCACTGCCGGTAAACTGGGCATTCGCGGCCACACGTTTGAGTGCTCCTTCGAGCTCACGTACGTTCGATCGAATCTTCTGAGCAATAAAAAACGCCGCATCGTCAGGCAGATTCATACCTATCTGATCGGCCTTCTTCATTAGGATGGCCACGCGGGTTTCAAGCTCGGGAGGCTCTACCGCCACCGTCAGACCCCAACCGAAGCGCGACTTCAAACGTTCTTCAAGTCCAGCAATCTCTTTTGGATAACGGTCACAGGTCAGAATCATCTGCTGACCGCCTTCTAACAGCGCGTTGAAGGTATGGAAGAACTCTTCCTGCGAACGCTCTTTACCGGCAAAAAACTGAATGTCATCAATCAATAAGGCATCGAGACTGCGATAAAACCGTTTAAATTCGTTAATCGCACCCAGCTGCAGTGCTTTTACCATGTCCTGAACAAAACGCTCAGAATGTACGTAAAGCACGCGGGCATTACGGTTCTTGGTTTGTAAGTGATTACCAACGGCGTGCATTAAGTGGGTTTTACCTAAGCCAACGCCACCGTATATAAATAGTGGGTTGTAGGAACCGCCCGGATTGTCCGATACCTGTCGCGCTGCCGCATGGGCTAACTGGTTGGACTTACCTTCAACAAACGAACCAAAGGTAAACGACGGATTCAGGAAGCTTTCATGCTGTAAGCCCCCTTCTACCTGCACATTACGTTTTGGCGCAGGCGCCGCCGATATCGCTGGCGGTGTCATCGATGGCGCAGTCATCGTTGGCGGAACGGAAGCCATTGTCGGAGGAACAACATCCACCGAGGCCAATTCATCCGCCGAGGGTGCGGTATCTTCTATTAAAGGAGGCAATTCAGGAGATGCGGGCAGATCCTGCTGACGCGGTGCGGCAAAACTCATGGTTTCTTTCGCCGCCGGGCGAGGTTCCGGACGCGGTGGTGGCGTCGCCGGACGAGCAAACATTGGACGGCTTTCGCCCGCGATCACGTCCACATGGGTAATACGGCCACCATTTAATTCAGACATGATCTCCTGAATGCGCTCAAGGTACTTGTCCCGTACCCAGTCTTTAACGAAACGGTTGGGCGCGTTCAATACCAGCTGCCCATCTTCGGTCGTAGCAATCAGAGGGCGAATCCATGTGTTGTATTGTTGTGCTGGGAGCTCATGTTGCAGATAACCCAGGCACTCGTCCCACAATCCAGTCACGTCCACCTCTATATGGCATTCCATCAGACGCCATCAATGCGTCTGCGATTCGAAAAGAAGGCGCGTAGTTTAACGGAGGGCGCTTTCCTTATCCACAGAATTAGCGTGCCAATGACATTCTGGAAACAATGTCGCTGTGGATAACCTTCTGAAAACCCTGTCATTTCAAGCATGAACGAAAATGTGAATAACTTAGCACCCGGTCTCTTCTGTGCATAACCCACACTTTCATGCACCGATTCTGCGCAAGATAAGCGCAACTTACGGTCATCTTATCAGCAGAGTTATAATTTAATTAACGTATTGTTTTTACTGGGAAAATTTCAGTTATCCACAGAAAACTGCCTGCCTAAACATAACAGTAAATTCTTTCTCTTCTTCTCTTCAACACAACATCAAAATAAACAGATAAAAACGTGATGACCGGAAGTTTTCAGTCAGGTTGAAATTTCACCAGATTCAGCGTTGCCATAGAGGTCGCTTTTGCATACAATTCCCGGCCCTAAATTTAGTGCCTCTAATACAGGCCGTTCACACTACATTGGGTGATGTTATGAAACGTACATTCCAACCAAGCGTACTGAAGCGTAAGCGTACTCACGGTTTCCGTGCTCGCATGGCAACCAAAAACGGCCGTCAGGTTCTGGCTCGTCGTCGCGCTAAAGGCCGTCACAGCCTGGCTGCTTAATCGCTGTTAACTTCTTACGCAGAGTCTTCAATGTCGGATCTCGGGTTCCGTAAAGATTTACGGTTGCTGAAACCGGCTGAATTTAAACGTGTTTTTGATAACACGGCTCTGCGAGGAAGCACGCCTCACCTGCTGGTACTGGCGACCCCGAATGAACTCAACCGACCTCGCGTAGGTTTTGTTCTGGCGAAGAAACAACTGAAACTGGCCGTTGATCGCAACCGCGTGAAACGACTGATTCGTGAGTCTTTTCGTCAACATCAGCACGATCTTGCCAGTCACGATTTTGTGATTCTGGCTCGCTCGGGGATCACCACGCTGGATAACGAGCAGATTCGTGAGATGATAGACAGCCTCTGGTTCAGACTGAAAAAACCTCATGGCAGACATCAAGGCAAACACCGCAAATCGCGGCGCTAACCCGTTCGCCAAGGCACTGCTGGCAGTGATTGCATTCTATCGCTACGCCATCAGCCCGATGTTTCCCAGTCGCTGTCGTTATTACCCCACTTGTTCCTCATATGCTGATGAAGCAATCCGCAAACACGGCGCTCTGCGTGGTGGTTGGCTGGCGCTGAAACGCATAGGTCGTTGTCACCCCTGGGGTGGCCATGGGGTCGATCTGGTTCCTGATTCTGAACCGCATTCCAATCATTGTTGCCCACGGAAACCCTGACCATGGATATCCGCCGTCTAGTTATATATGCAGGCCTCGCGATCAGCTCATACATGCTGATTATTACCTGGAACCAGGATTATGGTTCTGAGCCAGTCGAAGTTGCGCAAACCAGCACAGCTACTATCGAGCCGTTCGTTGATGATGCGCCATCGACGGTTGATCAAGTCACAGAGACAGCCGAAGCGCCGGACGTGAGTGAACAGCCAGAAACTACGCCTGATGTTCCTGTGATCAACGAGCCAAGCACCGATCTGATCTCTGTTGTAACTGATGTACTTCAGGTTGAAATTAATCCAAAAGGTGGTGAGATAGTAAGTGTTCGCTTACCTGAGTACCCGCGTTCTAATGAATATAAGGACATTCCTTTTACTCTGTTAGAAAACAGCAACAACCGTACGTTTGTTGCGCAGAGTGGTCTTTTGGGTCGTGATGGCGTCGATAAAGACGGCGGTGCTCTCTACCAGGTAGCAAAAACGAGCTACCAGTTGGCAGATGATGCGGACACGCTAGAGGTCGTACTGACCACGACCACTGATAAAGCCGAAGTCGCCAAAGTGTTTACCTTTACCCGCGGCCAATACCTGATGGACGTTCGCTATCAGGTACGTAATACCTCACAAGAGCCTTGGCAGGGTGTGTTCTATGCTCAGCTTAAGCGCGATGGTTCACCGGATCCGTCACAGTCTACCAGCATGGGTATGGCTGCTTACCTGGGTGCGGCGCTGACCACCAGTGAAGAGCGTTACATGAAGGTCAAATTCGATGACCTTGAAGAAGCCAAATTCAAGCAAGTTGAAGAAGGCGGCTGGGCTGCGATCTTGCAGCATTACTTCGTGTCTGCCTGGATTCCTGCTCAAGATCAGCAGCACACTTACAACGGTCGTTACGTCAGAGGCAATTACATCTTTGGCTTCTACGATAACGCGGTCACGGTTGCTCCGGGCGAAACCGCGAACATCGGCGCACAGCTTTATGCTGGTCCGAAGATCCAGGATCGTCTGGAAGAAATCGCAGAAAACCTGAACCTGGTGATTGATTACGGCATTTTGTGGTGGCTCGCTCAGCCGCTGTTCTGGCTGCTTGATCTGATTCACGACTACGTCGGTAACTGGGGTGTCGCTATTATTCTGCTGACAGTCCTGATCAAACTGTCCTTCTTCAAATTGTCGGCCATGTCGTATCGCTCAATGGCGAACATGCGTAAAGTGGCACCGAAAATGGCGAAGATCAAAGAGCGTTACGGTGATAACCGCGAGAAGCTTGGTCAGGAGATGATGAAGCTCTACAAGACCGAGAAGATCAATCCGCTGAGCGGCTGTCTGCCAATTCTGGTGCAGATGCCGGTTTTCATCGCCTTGTACTGGGTGTTGATGGAATCCGTAGAACTGCGTCAGGCGCCGTTCTTCCTCTGGATTGAAGACCTCTCGATCAAAGATCCGTTGTTTGTACTGCCACTGCTGATGGGTGCATCCATGTTCATCCAGATGCGTCTTAACCCAACGCCGCCTGATCCGATGCAGGCACGTGTGATGCAGCTGATGCCAGTGATCTTCACCGTGTTCTTCCTGTGGTTCCCGGCGGGTCTGGTACTGTACTGGGTAGTGAACAACGTGCTGTCGATTGCACAGCAGTATGTGATTACCAAACAGATCGAAAACAGCTAACGCTGTGATCTACCAAAAAAGGCGCTGCGGCGCCTTTTTTGTTGCCTTAAAATGGGGCCGCTGGTTTATCTGATACTACTCGCGGTCGCAGCAAGTACATCCATGTATGCTCACTTATGCAATCCGACCCCCATGGATGGGGGAAGTGCCGAACGTTTGTAGGAACAAACGAGGCCATGGCATAAATGCCCGCTTTGTTTGTATCAGATTAACCAGCTTTGAAGAGTGGGCGTTGCCGCGTCCTGACGCACTTTCTTTAATGCCACCAAAGCACAAAAAGGCCAGACCATGACCCAGGTACATCAGGACACCATCACAGCCATCGCAACCGCCCCCGGGCGAGGCGGCGTCGGCATTATCCGTGTGTCTGGTACCAAAGCCTTACAGGTTGCTCAGCATGTACTCGGGTACGAGCCAAAGCCGCGTTACGCGCACTACGGGCCTTTTAAGGCAGAAGATGGCACCGTACTCGACGAAGGCATCGCCCTCTTCTTCCCGAATCCAAACTCCTTTACCGGCGAAGACGTACTCGAGCTACAAGGCCACGGCGGCCCGGTAGTACTCGACCTGCTACTGAAGGAAGTCGTTGCTGCAGGTTGTCGCATGGCGCGGCCGGGTGAGTTCTCAGAACGTGCCTTCCTGAACGACAAAATGGATCTGGCTCAGGCGGAAGCCATCGCCGACCTGATCGACTCTGCCTCAGAACAGGCTGCCCGCTGTGCACTGCGTTCGATGCAGGGTGAGTTCTCAAAGCGTGTTCACGAACTGCTCGACCAGCTCGTACATCTGCGCATGTACACCGAAGCCGCGATCGACTTCCCGGAAGAAGAAATCGATTTTCTGTCAGACGGCAAAGTCGAGGCTATGCTCACCGACGTTGAACAGGCGTTAGAGTCGGTACTGAAAGAAGCGAACCAAGGCGCGATACTGCGAGAAGGCATGAACGTTGTGATTGCTGGCCGTCCGAACGCGGGTAAATCGTCTTTGCTTAATGCTTTAGCAGGCCAGGAACGCGCTATCGTTACCGACATCGCCGGTACCACCCGCGACGTACTGAAAGAACATATCCATATCGACGGCATGCCCCTGCACATCATCGACACCGCGGGCCTGCGTGATGCCCCCGACGAAGTCGAACGTATCGGCATTCAGCGTGCTTGGGATGAGATCAGCAAAGCCGATCGTGTATTGCTGATGATCGACTCGACGACCGACGAAACCGACCCAGAGAAGCTCCTGCACGCCCTCTATGATGAGCGCGGACTAGAGCAACAGACCGACGACCTGCTCGCCAGCGGCCGCGTGACTGTCATCCGCAACAAAGCCGACCTATCTACCGAAACCGTGGGACTCGATACCTCAGGCAGCTACCCAACCATCGCCCTTTCTGCAAAACAGAACATCGGCGTCGATACCCTGCGCGAGCACCTCAAAGACGCGATGGGCTACAACGCGGCCAGCGAAGGTGGCTTCCTCGCCCGCCGCCGCCATATCGACGCGCTGAACCGCGCCAAAGACGCCCTCGCCTACGGCCGCCAACAGCTGGAAGGCATGGGCGCGGGTGAACTGCTCGCCGAAGACCTGCGCATGGCACAGAACGCGCTCAATGAAATCACAGGCGCGTTTACCGCTGATGATCTGTTGGGTGAAATATTTGGAAGCTTCTGTATTGGGAAGTGATCAGATATCGACTTCCCGAACTTCTTCATAGAGGTGCTGGGAGTCTCTGTAGATATTATTAATACGCCATTGAGAGCGTCGCTTGTTGTTCTTCGGGTTGTCCGGATCAAATTTGGGGGCAGGATCGAGAAATATGACACCACTGGCGATTGATCGGATCATTCGCTCAAGGCTGGTTCTCTTGCACCAAAGAACCTGATTTCCAAAATGTACTTTGCGCGTATAGCCGGCGTCATACTCTTCCTGAACTTCGTTGTCGGTTACTCTCGCGGGTACATAAACAGATTCATTATGCTTTACACCCCAGTTGTTCAGAAGTCTTTCGGCAGACCAACTGGCGGCAATATTTTCATCGTCATCTGCGAGTACAACCATAAGGTTCTCTAACTGATGTGCCAGCGGTTTGTCAGGATCATAATTTTCCAGCTCTTCAGATTCTGAGCCTTTTGGAGTACACAATACGCGAAGAGAAAGCCCGGACTTCTCACTGACCGATCCAGCCCGATGCAGACCTGTCAGGCGATACACGGCCTCTTTTTCGTATCCGTACTTCTGCATAAAGTCAGGAAAGCTCTGTGAATACAGTCCGCCGTCTGGTTCAGGAGTAAACAGAGTCAATTTTTTACTGGTAAAACACTTCAGCTCTATCCCAAAGATATCGCCATCTTTGGAGGCATTCGTTCTGATACCCAATTCGTGTTCAAGTGTATAGCCATGAACTTGAGTACCTGTAAATGGAACGGTATTTCCGTCAGCATCTAGTCGGCACCCTTTAATACTTTTACTGCCGATACGCTGTTTAAGCAGAGTCAGCAGTTTATGAGATCCGGCTTCCTGTTCAATTTCGAGTACCCGACATATTTTAGAGTTTGCGAAGAAAGGAAGAGATAAGAACTCGCGTTTAAATTCGTGTGAAGGATTAACAATCATTATTGCTGTCGCTTTCCCGTCGTGAGTTGCACCGATAGCAAGGTAGCGTGGGATCTCTGGATTTGCTTTGGCGAAATCAATGGACATGGACTGCGGCATGAATCCTGTTTCAGCCTTAAAACCCGAAAGTCTTACTTCTGGATACTGGGCATAAAGTACACCCTTACAGGAGTTTACTCTATGGAGGCTATTATCAATGCCAAGCCAGTGGAAACTATTAAAAGTCGCGGAGAGAATTCTCTTCCCTTTTATACTACCTTTGCGTTTATTACTTTGGCTTTTCTCACGAGTTGAAAAGGTCATATCAAAGACAGCATTTAACAAACTCGCATCGTGATGGAAATAAATCTGCTGCTTATCGTTATTATTCTTTCCTAGCTTTTTGATGAGAATACGTTCGCAGGCGAGGATTTTTAGCAGATCTGTAACCTGGTGAAGGCTTTCGATAGTTGTATGATCAAGTATGTTAAAACTCAAAATATATCCCTATGTACGTCATTAACGTACACAGGATATAGGAATTCCCCTTAATTAATCAGCCTTTTTGTAACAAGTTTAGCGACAGCCCGGAATACAGGAACTACAACAGAGTTACCAAACTGTTTGTATGCCTGTGTATCTGATACAGGGATGACAAAGTCATCCTGATCGGGGCGACTAAACCCCATCAGCTTTGCACACTCATAGGGAGTGAGCCGTCTGGGGCGGTTTTCCAGATTCTTTCTGTTATCAAAGCCTTTTTTGAAGTCCCAGCCACGGTCAACGAGTATCTCTGATCCATCTTTGTAGTATCGGGCAGACAAGGTACGCGCTACATCATTGCGGCCTACCAGACCGAAACCAAAGCCATTTCCCTTCTCCTTATGCTTGATCGCATAGTTGTGGAGGTACTCCCAAAGCTTCGGAGTCAGTATGTATTTATCATCGACGTCCTGATCAAAGATGTCGCCAAGGGTGATCTTCTTTTTGGGGTAGTACTTGCGAATATCTTTAAGGGTGAAGCCTTCGTGGATGTCTAGGTCTTTGCGGAAACCTACGAGAACAATCCGCTCACGGTGCTGAGGAACCCAGTTTTTTGCATCAATCACTTTAGGGTCTTTGGGACCTTCGTGATCTGCATCAGAAACCCAGTAGCCAAGCTCATCAAGGGTCTGCATGATGATCTTGAAGGTTTTGCCTTTATCGTGGCTCTTAAGATTTTTTACGTTCTCAAGTACGAATGCTTTCGGCTGTTTAGCCTTAATGATACGTGCGACGTCGAAAAAAAGGGTGCCTTGTGTGTTGCACTCAAAGCCATGGGCACGCCCGAGAGAATTTTTCTTTGAAACGCCAGCGATAGAAAATGGCTGACACGGAAAACCGGCTAGCAGAATGTCGTGGTCTGGGATCATTCTGTCGATATTCTGATAGGCCTCTTCTTCGGAGACATTCTCGTCAGAGGACAGCGTTACATCTCTGATGTCTTCATTGAAGGTGTGGTAATTGCCGTGACTGTAGTAATTTCCCTTGTAGGTACGTGCAGCAAACTTATTCCATTCGCTGGTAAATACACAAAGACCGCCCTCATCTTCAAATCCTTTACGGATTCCGCCGATACCCGCAAACAAGTCGATGAATCTGAATTTGGCATTTTCAGGTGTGACTTTTTCTTTTGGAAGAAGGCTTTTAAGAGCTTTGAATTCTTTTGCGCTGAGGCGAGGTTCTGACTTACCTTTGCTCCAGCGATTAATAGTTTCGCGGCACCAGTGCCCGGGAGTTACAGAGTTGAGAAAATCGGCAATAGCCTTCTGGTCATAGATCTCAAGCAACTGGCTGATAAGCGTTGCGTCTGATAAGTCGTCATAGCCCTCAGTGATTAGTGCGAGTTGTTCAGTGGCCATTTTTTTCTCCAGGTCAATTGTGTGACATTTTATCACTAAATCATTCCATTCGGGAGCAGTATGTCAGACGTCCACTCCCCAGCCACCCGCAGCCGCAATATGTCGGCTATCCGGGGTAAAGATACAAAGCCGGAAATGCTGATCCGGCAGACGTTGCATGCTCGCGGTTTCCGTTATCGACTGCATAACCGGGTGCTGCCGGGTTCGCCAGATCTGGTATTACCTAAGTACCGTGCCGCGATCTTCGTCCACGGCTGTTTCTGGCATCGGCATTTCTGCGCGATGTTTCATTGGCCCTCTTCTCGCGAGGAGTTCTGGCGGGAAAAACTCAATGCCAACTACGAGCGTGATGAGCGTAATATCAATTTACTTCTGAATTCTGGCTGGCGTGTTGCTGTGGTCTGGGAATGCAGTATCCGTGGCAAGCACAGGATGGATCTGAGTTCAGTTGTCGACGAGCTTTCAGACTGGCTTGCCTCAGATCAGCACTTTCTTACTGTATCGGGTGATTCCTGACGTAATCCCGCGTTCCAAGCCAGTCGTTGATGATGTCCATCACTCTTGTGAACTGTATGTTTACACCTTCTACATCCAGTTCTTCCCAGTCGTAGAAATTACCAGCTTTAGGAA
>Ga0181594_10003649_pt1 | contig 13879 bp, 11 predicted proteins | sample 071ome_18_FD_145603 | JGI IMG/M metagenome (GOLD analysis project Ga0181594, IMG submission 145603) | Coastal salt marsh microbial communities from the Groves Creek Marsh, Skidaway Island, Georgia - 071413BT metaG (spades assembly) | ecosystem: Environmental > Aquatic > Marine > Intertidal zone... | reverse complement strand
TTAAAGAAGAACATCAGGCAAGGCCATACAAGCATGGATTGTGGAATGGAGATATATGGAAAACATTTGTAAAAATGAGATCTGAAAGAAACGATTTAAGAATGTTAACTATTGACACCGACCATGGTTGTGGTATAATAACAAAAGGAAGTCAAGAAATAATAGACTTAAATGATGAAGATTTAGTGTTTGATAAATTTAATATTCATCGTAATAAATGGCTTAATCTTATATCAGTAGAACAATTTGAAAATGAGTTTGGTAAAAATGATTTAAAAGCAATGCTAAAAGAATATATCAAAAAACCAAACAAACCTGAAACAAATTGGAACCTTGCTCTTTATTATGATGATATAGGGCAAACTGCATCAGCGGTTTCTTTTTATCTTAGAACAGCCGAACGGACAGAAGACGATTTAATTAAATATGAGGCTTTAATAAAAGCAGCAGATTGTTTTGAAAGGCAAGGAACACGAAGATTTACAGTTAAGAATATAATGAAACACGCCATAGCAATACAGCCGAAAAGACCTGAAGGATATTATATTTTAAGTAGAGCGTGTGAAATGGCAGATGGAGATGATGGAAAATGGTTTGATTCTTACACAATGGCTTCAATAGGTTTATCTGTATACGATCAAAAAACTTTAGTTCCTTTAACTACAAGCGTATCTTATCCTAATAAAATATATGCTCTTATGTATCAAAAAGCATATGCCGCTTGGCATTGTGGTTTAGGAGAAGAAGCAAGATCCATATTCCTTGACTTATATACGAATTACAATTTAAATGAATACTTTAAAAATAAAGTATACGAAAGTCTTGTTCGTTTAAATGCGTTTTCATCAAACAGCTTAACTTTATATAATAAAAATAAACACAGCTCATTAAAAATTCCATTTAAAGGATCTGAAAATATAGAACAAAACTATTCAGAAGCGTATCAAGATATGTTCGTTCTTACTCTCCTTGATGGCAAAAGAAATGGATCATATGTTGAAATTGGATCAGGACATCCATCATATGGTAACAATACGTTACTTCTTGAAAAAGACTTTGATTGGAATGGAGTATCTTTAGATATAAGTGAAGAATTTGTAAATGCACATAAAAAAGAAAGAAAACACGTTTGTGTTTTAAAAGATGCAACAACTGTAAACTATGAAGCATTTTTATCTGGCCTTGGTTTTGATGAATATATAGACTATCTTCAAATTGATTGTGATCCGCCAAGTGTAAGTTTTCAAGCTTTAATTTCTATTCCATTTGAAACACGTAAGTTTGGAATTATTACATTTGAACATGATCATTATGCGGATCCTAATGGGGGTTGGAGAGAAAGGGCAAGAAATTATTTAAAGTCTTATGGTTATGAATTGTTTGTAAGCAACATTTCTCCTGATAAAAACAGACCTTATGAAGATTGGTTTATTCACCCAGATGTTATAAATATGAACAGAGTGCATTCTTTATTAAATACAGATAAAAATACAAAATGTGCTGAAGATTATATTATGGGTAACTTGAATGGTAAAGCAGCTTAAAGATTTTCCAACCGCGTATTATCTTTCTTTAAAAGAATCTACGAAAAGACAAAAAGATCTTGAGAAACAATTCTCAGATCGCGGAGTATCGTATCGTATGATAGAAGCATATGATGGTAGAAAAGGTAATATTGAAGAACAAGTTAAAATTGATGGGCTTTTTATAAAAAAGAATTCGCTCCCACCTGATGTTTTAGCCGTAGGTATATCTCATGTACACATGATATATCGTTGGTACAAAGATACGGATGAAGAATATGCTTTCTTTTGTGAAGATGATATAAATTTTTCACTTGTTGATTATTGGAATTTTGATTTTAAAGAATTTAAAGAATCTCTTCCACAAGATTGGACGGTTATACAAATGTCACTTATTAAAGAAGTTCCAGTTGATTGGAGTGATATGCGTATGAGAAGAAAGCGGTGGAATGATTGGTCTTGTTGTGCATACTTAATTAATAGAAAATACGCAAAAGAAATTGTTGAAAGCTATTATAAAGAAGAAACAAAAACTTATACTCTTAATATAAAAAACACAAAGCATGCACCTCTTCCTGAAAATCTTATCTATCCTAGTGATTATAATTCGTGCTATGTATTTCCATTTTTTACAGAAAATAGAAAACATAATACAACTCTTCCAAGAGAAGAAGAAAAAGAACAACAAAAAATTAAAACTATACAAGATCAAAGTAGTAAATTTATAACAGCATGGTGGCAAGAAAATGGTGACACCGTTAATATTAAGGAGTTGATGAATATGGTGGATAAAATACCCGTGATTGGAGCACCAGTCGTAAATAGCACATATTGGATTTCGCGTTTAATAATGAGTGTTGATTATCCAGTTGAAAATTTCGTTATTATTAATAATAACGGTAGAGGTGAAATTGATGCTGAGCTCGATGCTTTGACTAAAATGGATCATAAATTTATTGATAACATAAAAGTAGTTCATATGCCGGCAAATATAGGATGTGCCGGAGCTTGGAATCTTATTATTAAATGTTATATGTTAGCACCATATTGGATTATTGCAAATGACGATGTTGCATTTGGCCCAGGCCTATTAAAAGAAATGGTTGATATTCTTAATAAAGATCCTATCGTTGGAATGATACATCCAAATTCTGGTGATTTCGGCATCGGAGCTTGGGATCTGTTTTTAATTCGTGAAAACGTAGTTAAAATATTTGGTTTATTTGATGAAAATACATATCCTGCGTATTGCGAAGACGCCGACTATATTATGAGAATGCAACATAGACAAATAAGAAAAGTAGTTGGTTTAGAAAATGATTATTTACACGGTCTTGATGATAGCACTATGTACTATAAGAGTGGAAGCCAAACTGAAAAGAATGAAAAAGGTTTAAAAGATAAACTTGATCATTCAAATAATTTAAACATTGAATATTTAACAAAAAAGTGGGGACCAGGATGGAGAACTTTAGCTCCAACGCCTAACGTATTTGAAGGGCAAGAAACACCTATTTCAGCAACTATTTGGGATCTTGATTTTGTAAGACAGAAACATATGGGGTTTTAGAAAATGAAAAATTGGTTTATAAGTGAAGAGCAATCCGAAACACAACAAACAAGTAATACACAAAACGAAAATTTAGAAACAAAAATTCGTGTTAATCCAAAGCTTCAAGAAAATAAAAGAGCAATCGTAGTAGATAATTTCTATGAGGATCCTTATGCAGTGCGTGAATATGCATTACAACAAGAGTTCTTTGATGACCCAGGTTATATTGGAAAAAGAACAAGGACACAACATTTGTTTCCTGGACTTAAAGAAATATTTGAAGATCTTATTGGAGAAAAAATATCAGAATGGGAAAGCTACGGTATGAACGGTCGTTTTCAGCATAATGTTGCTGGTGAAAAAGTTGTATATCATTGCGATCAGCAAAGATGGGCTGCCATGATTTACCTAACACCTGATGCGCCACCTGAATGTGGTACTTCAACTTTTATGCACAAGCAAACAAGAATACATCATAATTCTCAAATTAATTGGGATAGAGGCGATGGTTTAAAAGTATTTAATCAGAAAACATTTCTTGACAGAACACCATATCAGCCTGTAGATGTATTTGGAAACGTATTTAATCGCCTTGTGATATTTGATGGCGGTTGTATTCATGCGGCATCTGAATACTTTGGAAGTGATATTGATGACTGCCGTATGTGGCAAATGTTTTTCTTTGATGGTGAAAAATCTAATATTCATATGGGATCTTAAAATGAAAATAGTGTTAATTACTGGGGGATTTGATCCTTTACACAGCGGACATATTGCGTATTTTAAAGCGGCAAAGAAACTTGGTGATCGTCTTATCGTTGGAGTTAATTCTGATGAATGGCTTACAAGAAAAAAAGGTCGCCCGTTTATGCCATTTGAAGAAAGGGCTTCTATCATTAAAGAATTAAAATGTGTAGATGAAGTACTCGCATTTGATGATAGTGATGATACTGCAAATGAAGCAATAGGCATTGCAAGAACAAAAACGACTGGTAGTGTTATTTTTGCTAACGGCGGTGATCGAACAAATAAAAATATTCCTGAAATACAAACTTGGGGTAATACACAAGGTGTAGAGTTTGCGTTTGGCGTTGGTGGCGAAGATAAAAAGAATTCAAGTAGTTGGATTCTTAAAAATTGGGATAAACCTGTAACACAGCGTGCTTGGGGTGAATATAAAGTATTAGATCGCAATAGCAAATGGCAAGTAAAAGAATTAACATTTTATGAAGGTAAGGCTTTAAGCGATCAGAGGCATTTTCATCGTAGTGAGCATTGGCATGTTGTTGATGGAGTTATTAATATGCAATTAGAAGATAAGTTAGGTAGAAAAACTAGTACATTACTTACGCCTGGTGATAGCATAGATATTCCAACAGGTTATTGGCATAAAGCAGTTAATTTAGATAATAAAAACGCTAAAGTAATTGAAGTTTGGATGGGATCTATTCTTACTGAAAATGACATCGAGAGACGAGATTAAAGAGGTATTCCGCTTTTATAAATAATAGAAAAAAGTAGGGTATTATAAAATGGCACTACCAACGACTCGTACTGAGTTTAAAGATTACGTTCTGCGTAAAATCGGGGCTCCAGTTATTCAAATTAACATTTCTGACGAACAAGTAGATGATCGTATAGACGAAGCGATATCTTTTTGGCGTGACTATCATTATGATGGTAGTCAAATGATTTACTTAAAGCACCAATTAACACAAGCAGAAATAGATCAAGGATATGTTACAATTCCTGAAAATATTCTTGGTATCACTCGTATATTTGATTTAAGTTCTTCTATATCAACTGGAACAGGTTTCTTTAATGTTCAATATCAGTTTGTATTAAATAATCTTGAAGATATCACCGGATACAATGTTCAACATTATTATATGGCAATGTCTCATTTACAATTTCTTCAAGAAATATTAGTAGGCAGACCGATGATTCGTTATAACCGTCATATTAATAGAGTATATTTAGATGAAACTAAAAGCACATTAACAGCCGGTAAATATATTATCATTGAAGGATATGATATTATAGATGGAAATACGTATTCTGACGTATGGCAAGATCGTTGGTTACAAAATTATGCTTCAGCACTCATTCGTGAACAATGGGGTTTAAATCTTACTAAATTTTCAGGAATGACTCTTATTGGCGGAGTTCAGTTTAACGGAGAGCAAATTCTTTCTGAAGCGAAAGCGGATAGAAAAGAAATGGAAGACAATTCTATTCAAAATCTACAGCCTCTTGTGTATAATTTCATTGGATAAACTATGGCTACAAATGTTTACTTCAACAACTACGAATATTTTAACGAACAGCAACTTATAGACGATCTTGTTATTGAGTCTATTCAAATTTATGGAATGGACGTAATTTATATAGGACGATCTATACAGCAACGTGATGATATTCTAAATGAAGACGATCTTTCTATTTTCAACCGTGCATATGAATTAGATATGTACGTAAAGAGTGTAGATGGTTTTGAAGGAGAAGGAGATTTCTTATCTCGATTTGGATTGCAGATTAGAGATCAAGTAACATTTTCTGTAGCGAATAGAACTTTTGAAAAATATGTCACAAGGCATGATACCACGCGAGAAAGACCGTTTGAAGGAGATTTAATATACTTCCCTCTTAATGATAAATTCTTTAAGATAATGCACGTAGAACACGAAAGCGTATTTTATCAAAGCGGCGCACTTCAAGTATTTGATTTAAGGTGTGAATTGTTTGAATATTCAAATGAGAGATTTGATACAAAAGTTGATATTATTGACGAATATTGGGATGACTATAAAACAACAAATGTTACTTCTCTTACAACGCTTAAAACTCGAGATCCTATTGCCAACAACATAGATTTTGAAACAGCAGGAAACGATATAATAGACTTCACTGAAATTGATCCATTTAGCGAAACTATTACTAACCCAACGGATTAAAAATGGCAATTGTTAATAATTTCTATAATGGTACCACGAGAAAATATGTAGCTCTATTTGGTACAATTTTTAATAAAATGAAAATCACTCGATCCACTAATGCTGGGGCTGAGGTCCAGAGCATAATTGTTCCTATAGCATATGGCCCGTTTCAAAAATTTCTTTCTAGGATAACACAAGATCCTAATCTTGATAATCCATCCGCAATTACATTGCCAAGAATGGCTTTTGAAATAACGAATATGATATACGATCCGGTTCGTAAGATTCCTTCAAAACAAAAAATATTAAAAACAACAAACGGCGAGGTTGACGATCAGAGACTTTTTGTTTGGTCTGCCACTCCATATAATATAGATTTTTCTTTGTATATTATGACAAAATATACTGAAGATGCTACTAAAATTGTTGAGCAAATTATTCCATTTTTTAAACCAGAATATACAGTTACAGTAAAATTATTAGATAATTATGAAGCGATTGATATACCCATTGTACTAAATGGCGTAAGTAATGAAGAATTATACGAAGGGTCTTATGAAGAAAGACGTGCTGTAATGTTCACTTTAAACTTTACTATGAAAGGATGGTTTTTTGGACCTGAAAGAAAACGTAAAGTTATTAAATTTGTTGATACTGACGTTTGGACTGGTACAGATGCATCACTTATAGCGGAACAAGGAGTAAATGTATATCCTGGATTAACTGCAAATAATACACCAACAACTGATCCTAGTTTAACTGTTCCATACACGGACATTGAATATGATGATGATTGGGGAATCATAAAAGTGATCACTGATAATCCTGAAAGTTAAACAATGCGTGATGATAAAATATCTCAAGTTCTTGGCGTAAGATCTTTAATGGAAATTAAAGAGGAGAGTGTAGATGAAAAACTTAATAATTCTACAGATAAAAGCCTACAAGATAATGACATGGAATATAATGAACGAGATGGAGAAACCCATCATGCGTCAAATCTTTATGCAAGGAAGGCAATGGCGGAGGATAAAGAACATGTTCTTAACGGTTCCTCAAACGAATTGGCCGTTCGAGGACAAGAAAGTGACGAAGAGAGACAAATCGCTAAAATAGTAAAAACTCAAATGTCTGAAGAAAATCTTCAAGACATAGATCAAGCACGTTGTAATATTAAAAACATTATAGAACAAGGAGATGACGCATTAAAAGAAATGATTGAATTGGCAAAACAATCCGAGTCTCCACGCGCATTTGAAGTTGCGGCTACTGTGATGAAAACTCTTCTTGACGCTAACAAAGACTTTGTTGAAATGTCAACAAAAAAGAAATACGCAATAGAAGAAATTAATGGGCCTAAAGAAGCCGCTCAAAGTAATGTCACAAATAATAATCTTATATTATCAACTTCAGATCTTCTTAAAATGATTAAAGGTGAAAAAGATGGGTGATGGATATTTAGGAAATTCTCATCTTAAAAGAATAGGAGAACAAATAGAATGGAGTCCTGATCTTATTAAGGAATACCTAAAGTGTTCTGAAGATCCAATTTATTTTGCTAAAAAATATATTAAAATCGTTCATGTTGATAAAGGTCTTATTCCTTTTGAAATGTATGACTATCAAGAAGAAATAACTCATAAAATTACAAATAATCGTAGGGTGGCGGTCCTAACAGCTCGTCAGTCAGGAAAAACGACAACGGCAACTGCTATTATTTTACATTATATTTTGTTTAACGAATTTAAAACAGTTGCTATTCTTGCAAATAAAGGTGATGCAGCCCGTGAGGTTATGTCTCGAGTTAAACTTGCATATGAAGCTTTACCTAAATGGTTACAGCAAGGTATAGAAGAATGGAATAAAGGTAATATTGCTCTTGAAAATGGGTGTCAAGTTCTTGCTGGCACTACAACGTCTTCGGCAATTCGCGGTAAGTCCATTTCGTTTCTATATCTTGACGAGGTTGCATTTATTGAAGGGTATGATGAATTTTTTGCGTCAGTTTATCCAACAATTTCATCAGGAGAAAGCACAAAGCTTTTGATGACTTCAACTCCAAATGGTTTAAATCATTTTTGGAAAACTTGTAAAGGAGCAAAAGAAGGCACAAACGGTTATGAATATATTGAAGTTATGTGGAATGATGTACCAACTAGAGACGAGAAATGGAAAAGAGAAACCCTTGAAGCTTTAGATTATGATGAAGAAAAATTTGCACAAGAATACGAATGCCAATTTTTAGGTAGTTCAGGGACTCTTATATCAGGTGCAGCTTTAAAACAGCTTGCTTATTCAAATCCATTATATTCAAAAGATGGCATATGTCAATATGAAAAACCTGAAAAAGATCATGTGTATTCAATGACTGTAGACGTATCAAGAGGTAAAGGTTTAGACTATTCAACTTTCAATGTGATAGATATAACATCTATGCCTTATAAACAAGTGTGTACATTTAGAGATAATTTTATATCTCCAATAGATTTTGCATCTATTATATACAGAGTTGCAACATCATATAATGAAGCATTAGTACTAATAGAAATTAATGATATAGGCTCACAAGTATCTGATACACTTGTAATGGATTTTGGTTATGAAGGAATGCTTTATACTGAGAGTGCTGGGCGTAACGGTAAACGAATTTCAAATGGATTTGGAAAAATATCAGATACAGGAGTACGAACAACTAAAGCAGTAAAATCAGTGGGTTGTTCTATGCTTAAAATGTTAATAGAGCAACAACAACTTATTATAAACGATTTTGAAACAATACAAGAACTTTCACGATTTTCAAAAAAAGGTTCATCATATGAAGCTGAACCTGGATCACACGATGATTTAGTTATGAATTTAGTTGTTTTTGCATGGCTTACAAGTCAAAGTTATTTTAAAGAAATTACCGACATAAATACTTTAAGTAAGTTAAGGCAAAAAACAGAAGAACAAATAGACGATGATTTACTCCCATTTGGGTTTATAAATACTGGAGAGATTGATGATTCTAAATATAAAGCCGGTTGGCAGATAGATGATGGCGGTGATAGGTGGTTATTGTAAATTCGTGTTATTATAAATAAAGAAGAAACAACTGAAAAAAGTTTAAAATAATCTTACATAAAGGAGAAAAATATGGTTTTTTCTGTAAGCCCATCCGTTATCGTTAGGGAAGTGGATGCATCAGCAGTAATACCGGCGGTAGCGACTCCTCCTGCAGCGATTGCTGGAGTATTTCGCTGGGGTCCAACTAACGAAAGAATTTTAATCTCTTCTGAAGACGAACTTGTATCACGCTTTGGAAAGCCTTATGCAAATACTTCGTGGCAAAACCATGAAACGTTCTTTAGTGCAGCAGATTTCTTATCATACACAAGTTCATTATATGTAACGCGCGTTGTTTCTGATAGTGCAGCAACTGCAGTAGGTTCATATTTTTCAGCAAAACATCAAGGAGCTTTAGGCAACAGTATACAGGTAGTAGCCGCTTCTTCAAGTTCTTTTGAAAATAGCATTGCTGGTGTAGGAGAAGCCTCGGCAGGATCTTTTGCTTTTAATGCAAATACTGTATCTATCAGCATTGTAAGCGAAATAACCACTGCGCTTCAGGACGGAGATATTCTAACTGTTGGTAACGATAGCGTTGGTTATCAAGATATGGTTGTTGCATCATTTACTGATAATGGATCTAACACATCACCATATTCATATGATATTACTTTTAAAAATAGATATACTACAGCAGAGTCAAATACAGCACTTATAAGCTTTAAGTCAAAATGGGGTTATGCAAAAGAAGTACAAGGTGCTCCTACTGATAATACTCGTGTTCATATTGCTGTGATTGATAGTGTAGGGGATATTACTGGTACAGCAGGTACTGTTCTTGAAGTTTATGATAACGTTTCTGTATCATCTTCAGCTAAAACCGCAGACGGTTCTACAAATTATTATGTGGATATATTAACAAATAACTCATCGTGGGTTAAAGCAATTGGAACTGATGCAGAAGGTGATCGTACTCCATCAAACGCATTGCTTGGAACCTTCACATCAAGCATTTACGAAACTTTATCCGGTGGCGGCGATGGTGATGGTGAAAGTTCTATTGCTTTCGGAAAGGTTGCATTAGGATATGATTTATATAAAGATTCTAATGCTGTTGACGTTTCGGCTATTATAACAGGTAAATCTTCTGCAAATCTTACAAATTATTTAACGCAAAACATTGCAGAATCACGTAAAGATTGCGTTGTATATAGTTCACCAACTTATGCTAATGTTGTTACACCGTCAAATCCAGAAGCAAAAATGACTAATGCAATTGCATTTAGAAATAGTTGTACTTCTTCATCATATCTCTTCATTGATAGTGGATATAAGTATCGTTATGATAAGTATAATGATGCGTATCGTTGGATTCCGTTAAATGGAGATATGGCAGGATTGGCAGCAAGAGTTGAACCATATGAATCACCAGCTGGTTATAAACGCGGTGTAGTTAAAAACGTAATTAAATTAGCATTTAATCCAAATAAATCACAAAGAGATCAATTATACGGAAAAGACATTAACCCTGTTATTTCTCAAGTTGGTCAAGGTGTATTATTATTTGGAGACAAAACTGCGTTAGGCACAGCAACAGGAAGCGCGTTCACACGTATTAATGTTCGCCGCCTGTTCATAACGGTAGAGAAAGCAATTGCAACGATTGCGGCCTCGTTCTTGTTTGATTTTAATGACGAATTTACACAAACACAATTTAAAAATTTGGTTGAGCCACTCCTTAGAGACATACAAGGAAGACGAGGAATTATCGACTTCAGGGTTGTATCAGACGCAACAGTAAATACTCCTGATGTGGTAGATAGAAATATCTTTAAAGGCAACATATTCATCAAACCTGCCCGTTCTATCAACATTATCGAACTTACTTTTGTGGCAACAAGATCCGGAGTAGAATTTGATGAAATCGTTGGTCAGCCACTCTAATAAATAAACTAAAAAGGAGTAGTATAAAAAATGGCTTTTAATATCAACGAGTTTAAATCTCAACTTACAGGGGGCGGCGCACGTCCTTCCCTCTTCCAAGTACAAATTACAAACCCAGTAGAGCCGGTAGCGGATTTTAAATTACCTTTCATGATAAAGGCCGCGGCTCTACCATCGTCCACTTTGGGATCATATCAGATTCCATATTTTGGTCGGACAGTAAAATATGCAGGCGATAGAGTATTTGATGATTGGCCTGTAACTATCATCAACGACGAGGATTTCTTAATCCGTAATGCTATGGAAGCATGGTCAAACTCTATTAACAGCCATGATTCAAATATAAGAACTTTGCCTCAAGATTATAAATCAAATGCGATTATTACACAATACGGCAAAGACGGTACCGCCTTAAGAACATATGTGTTTGAAGGTTTATATCCAGTTACTGTTGATGCTATTCCAGTAGGATGGGATCAGTCAGATGTTATTGAAGAATTTGGAGTTACGTTCCAATATGATCTATGGAGAGTTGAAGGCGCAACTGGCATTTCTACAACTTAATTTATAGGATGATTAATTGAATGAGAATTTTTGGCTTTGAGATAAAAAGAGAGATCGGTGGTGCAGAAGAAGAAAAGCCTGTATCTTTTGTAGAACCGTCTAACGACGAAGGCGCTATTACCATAGGTAACTCACTTGGCGGTTCCTATGGTATTGCCATCAATATGGAAGGTGATGCAAAAACAGAAGGCGAACTTGTAACTAAGTATCGTAGCCTTTTGATGCAGCCTGAAATAGCTCAAGCTGTAGATGAAGTAATAAATGAAGCAATTAATATTGATTCACACGAAAACGTAGTTGAAATAGTATTAGACGATACTGAACTTCCAGATAAAGTTAAAGATAGAATAACCGAAGAATTTGATGAAATACTTCGTTTACTTGATTTTTCTAATTATGGATACGATATATTTCAAAAATTCTATGTTGATGGCCGCCTTAATTATCACATTATTATAGATAATGAAAATTTAAAAGACGGCATTAAAGAAGTAAGATATATTGATCCACGGAAATTACGTCTCATTAAAGAAATGGATGAAAAGAAAAAAGATCCTCATTCAGGAATTCCGTTAAAGAAAGTGAAAAAAGAATATTATTTGTATTCTGATTCTGGGTTTGGTTCTAAAAGCGCTGCTAATGCTAGCACAGGTCAAACTGTGCAAGGTTATCGCATAGCAAAAGATTCTATTGCAAGAATTACTTCAGGCTTAATGAACGAAACTAATTCACTCGTTCTTTCTTATTTACATCCTTCAATTAAACCTTTAAATCAATTAAGGATGCTTGAAGATGCAACAGTCATTTATACTATTACAAGAGCTCCTGAAAGAAGAATTTTCTATATTGACGTTGGTCAATTACCAAAAGCAAAAGCTGAGCAATATCTACACGATATGATGACACGCCATAAAAACAAGCTTCAGTATGATTCTGACAGTGGCGATATTACAGACGGTCGTAAGTTCATGACAATGACTGAAGACTTTTGGTTCCCGCGCCGCGGCGGTGAAAGATCTACAGAAGTTGATATTCTTGCAGGTGGAAATTCAGCCGCCCTTACAAATGATGAAAACCTACAATACTTTCAACGAAAATTATATAAATCTTTGAAAGTTCCAGTATCTAGGTTAGAGCCAGAAAATATGTATAGCTTTGGCCGTGTGTCAGAAATGACTCGAGACGAACTTAAATTTAGTAAATTTATTCGTAGACAAAGAAATAGATTCTCCGCATTATTTGATATTTTACTTGAAAAACAATTAATTTTAAAGGGTATAGTAGATCCTAATGAATTTAATGAAATTAAAAATAAATTGCGCTATGATTTTATGAAAGACAATTATTTTGAGGAATTAAAACAAACTGAAATTCTTCGTGAAAAAATAACAATGTTAAGAGATATGGAAGAGCAAGTAGGAAAATATTATTCACGAGAGTGGGTTGTTAAGAATGTATTATTTATGAATGATGACGAACTTCGTGAAATGGAAAAACAGATGAAAGCCGAACGTGCCGCAGGGATGTATGATGAAGAAATGGGATTTGGACAAATTGAACAGAAACCAGATAACAATCAACAACCGCAAGAGCCGGATAGCGCTGAACAAGCTTAAGAATCATTAAAAGTTATAAATAAATAGAAAAAAATATTAAAAGGAAAACCAGATATGAAAAAGTTTTCACAAATTATTTCTGAAGTCGCAGAGCCAAGATCAGGCGACGAACAAAGATTTAAAGCAGCGCATGTTGTTACGAAAATAGGTCATCCTGTTGCACTAGATCATCAATTCACTGGTGAAGTTAAAGGAATTGGATCGTCGGCTCGTATTGCAGATCGTAAGAAAGGCGAAGACGAAGCAGCATATGATCCGTCTTATATCGAAAAAGATAAACAATTTAAAATGCCGCGCAATGTTGATGAGGCAACGGATCCTGTAAATAAAGACGAGTTAAAAGGTAAGCACAAAGATCGTAAAGATCAAGATATTGATAATGACGGTGACGTTGATTCTTCTGATGAATATTTACACAAGCGTCGCCAAGCAGTATCAAAAGCAATTTCAAAGTCATTATCAAAAAAGACTGAAGCCTCTGTAGAAGAATCCGCAGAACTAGAGGGGCTTGAAGAAGAACTGTCTGCAACCTGTGGATGCGGTTCTGATTGTGATCACTGCGGCGGTAAACATGATGTAGGTGAAATTGGTAAAAAGTGTTCTTGCTGTGATAATATGATTGAACCAAGCACAACAAGTGAGTCTGTAAAAATTGATGAAATCCTTGATACTCCAAAAGCGATGCAAAGCTACGAT
>Ga0181594_10003648_pt1 | contig 13882 bp, 17 predicted proteins | sample 071ome_18_FD_145603 | JGI IMG/M metagenome (GOLD analysis project Ga0181594, IMG submission 145603) | Coastal salt marsh microbial communities from the Groves Creek Marsh, Skidaway Island, Georgia - 071413BT metaG (spades assembly) | ecosystem: Environmental > Aquatic > Marine > Intertidal zone... | reverse complement strand
CAGTCGTCGATGTCGATGTCGATGTAGCCGCTGGTACGGATATCACCGTCGTGGTAGGAGCCAGGGTCGTTACAGGGACAGGTGCTATCGGTGCAGTGGTAGTAGCGATCGTCGTCGTAGTCGTGGACGTTGTGGTAGATACCCATGTCGTTGTCGGCTCCGTGGTCGTCGATGTGGTCGTGGTTTCGATCGGTAGCGTGCTCGTCGCACCAGGTAGTGTACTCGTCGCACCGACAGCAGAAGCAACGATCGACAGCGACCAGTCCGACATCAGCGGCCCATACCAGCCTCCCCAGTAGCCGACATCGATGCCAGACAGCGAGACGACGACCTGCCCATCGGAGATCGTCGACAGTTCGACTGGAAACACACCGATCTGGTCGCCAGATATCGATGTCGAGTCGAGCGCAACAGACCATCTGTCTGCTGTCTCACCAGACCAGCCGATCGTGTTCGTCTGTGTGTTGTGCACAGTGATTCGAAACACAACTGTCGCACCAGGCTCGACAGCGACGGTGGCTTCGGCTCGTCCCTGCATGTACGAGAACTGCACCGCTGTGTCAGTGATCCTGACTTGCCCTTGCACCGCTTGCCACTGGATAGCGTCGGCGTGTGCTGGCCACACCGACAGGAACAGACAGACAGCGAATGGCACTATCTGCCATGTGCGTTTCATTTGCCTTCGAGTGCAGCGACGATCCGATCGAGTATGGCAGTGAAAACAGCAGTGACAGCGTCGGCGTTGTCAGCCATCGCTGGTGCGATCTCATAGTGCACCCAGTTGCCGCCTCTGCCGATCGTGTTCTTGGTGTAGATCTTCCAGCCGGAGAAGATGCCACCACGATCTCGGTTGCAACGGTAGCCAGCACCCCAGTCGTATTTGCTTGGCAGCCAGACGTTGCGATAGTCGTGGATCTCTTCGATCTGCAACTCGTGGCGAAATGCGTAGAGGAAGTCGATCGCTGCTCTCACCTGCTCTGGTGTTCCACCGAGATCGCACGCACGACCTGTGGCGTGTACAGACAGCGGTGGGTTTTTGAGGTTCGAGCCTCGCACCGTTCGATTCGAGTAGATACCGAGGTCCGACATGCCGAACAGGAAGCACATCAGACCATGGAACTGTTTCGTCCCTGGTCGTGCACCAGTCACTCCTTGTGCGTCGCTGTTGCCGGTGTATGTGCGTGCTGCCATCAGTTGCTCGCTTCCAGTTGTGCGACTCGTGCTCGCAGATCTTGTACTTCTTTGGTGAGTAGAGCGATCATATGTTCCCATCGCCAGCCAGCAGGCACGAGTTCGTCGCCGTTTGCTTCCCACTGTGCGAGCCGCTCGTCGACTGCGGCGACTTCCTCGGCGATGAAACCATATTGCACATCGGCTTCTCGAAACGCTTGCGCTTCCGGTGTGTCTTCGTGGCCTTCGTACTGTGGCACGAACTTCGCAGTGAAAGACACAGGCCGCAGTGCGTCGATCGCTGCTCCGCTTTCACCAAGCGTGGCGATGTTCTCTTTGAGCGCACCTTTCGATGTGTAGCGGTAGAGAAAACCGAATGTGTTGTCACGCAGCACGTACTGATAGCCCGATGTGGTCGCTGTCGATGCTTGGGCCGTTCCAATAGTCCCTGCCGATGATGTGACGATTGCGTTCACACCACCAGAAGTGATCCCCAGCGAGTCTGCGCCGAAACGGTAGATGCCGGTGTTGGTGTCCGTACGGAAAGCGATAGCAGGTGCAGAGATCGTGCCATCGTTGTAGGCGTGCAAGTACACTGGCATCACTGGTGAGTCGAAATAGAAACTCGGACGATCAGTGTAGAAATGACAGAACGACGTGCTGTTAGGACCGATACGCAGTTCGCCGTTGGCGTTTTCGATTTGCAAGATGTTGCTGCCGTAGTTGCGAACAACCAAACCGGTGTCGATAGTGAGATCGCCAGCCAAGTATGCTTGATTCGAAGTGAAAGTCAGTACATCGGCATCAGCGACAGCGATCCATGCGGAGCCGTTGTAGACGACCAATGTATTGATATTTGATAAGTAGCAGACCATGCCCTCGCTCGGCGACGGTAGCGCAGTGTCTCGTGCTGTCGAGTTAGCGAACACCATCACTGACTGTTGCATCAGATAGGTGTTCACTTCGCCAGCGTCCAACACGTCGCCGTTCACAAATGTCTTATAGCCTGCACCAGCCATCGCTTGCTCCTGTTCTACTGCGTCGATTCTAGCATCGTGTCACTGCTCACGATGGTGGCAGTGCAGTCGAAAACCTCGTGCGCCACACACCAGGTGTGATATCGTGGTCGATCCCTTGGATCAGCAGACTGGCATCGACACGCACACCACCAGCGTTCGTCTTGTGCACCTCGATCGGATCGTTGAGCGACAGCGACAGCGAAGCCAACACACGATCGCTGTCACTGCTGTTGTCGAGTGTGATCGAACTGATACGCAGATCGACACCTTTGCGGTAGGCCAACATTCGCTGTGCTTTGCCCAGCGCATCGCTGTCGTCGTAGAACAGCAAACTGGTGTCGCTGTACGAACGACGGAAAAACTCGGTGATCGACGCACTGTCCTCGACCTGCTGTGGTGTGCCACTCGTCGAGCCGATAGTGATATCGTTCGCCAGTTCGGTGTCGTCCAAAGCGAACTCGATCTCTTGGTAGGCGATATCGGTGCCATCGTCATCGAACACGGTAGGCGACTGCGCCGCTTGTGTCGCCAGACCTGCACGATCAGTGAACACGATGGTGCCACTCGGCGAGCAGAACAGCGCACCTTCCTCGGTGCTTTCCACCGTCTGCACCGCAGACAGAGCGGAACGTGCAGTGCCTGGATCGGCGAGTAACTCGACAGCACCAGTGTCGAGCGAACGCAAGCCGTTTGGCCAGCCTGCACTGGTGAGCAGATAGCCGATCCGCTCACCTGGCAGATCTTGCACAGCCGAGCCGCTGACAGTTGTGATCTGCGCCAGGTTCAGAAGCCGGAACCCATCTTGCGCCGAGATCGTCACAACGGTGCCGTCCCACCCAGGCTCGTAGTCGAAATCCCACTCGGTGATGTAGCCGCTGAAAAGATAGTACGAGTTGCCACCATACGACGCTGTGATCCGAATCCGTCGCATCGGTGCGATCTCGCCATAGTACGGGCCGCTGGCATTCGATGGGTCGAAATCGCCAGTCGTATCGAGGAAACGCACCGTCGCAGTGCCGTTGTTGTAGCGATCGGCGACACGATCTCGACCTCGACGTGTGGAGATCGACAACACCTGGCTAGTGATGTCGACTGATGTGGCTGGCGACGCTGCAAGCACATTCGTGCCGAGGATACCGTCGCTGCTGCTGCCAAGGATCAGCGGATCGCCGAAACCAGCACCGACTCCGAGCCGCAGCACGACCTGTGGTGTGGCTGGCAGGCTCATGAGACGAGCAGGTTTCGTCCAGATCGCTGTGTGTCCTGCAAACCACGACGCACCGCCTCGACCAGATCTCGCTCCGACACCACCGTACCAGCGACGTTCACAACGATGGTGTCCCCACCGACCATCGATCGACCGCCACCTCCAGCGAACGAGTCGATCAGTGTCGAGTTCGGCACGATCGCACCCGATTGGCCAGGCACGAACAGTTCTGGCCCAGCCTCACCGACCAGGTAGGGACGTGCGGCGACGACAGGACCACCGGCTGCTCTTTTCTCGATCTCAGTGGCACGACCTCCTGCGATCCCACCTGGCGAGACGATCGTGCTGCCGATCGTGGTGGTGATACCTTTCGGGATCGCCAGCAGTTGTTCGATGTAGGCAGCCAGGTGGCGGCGCAGCGGATCGTTCGGGCCGAGCGTCTGTGCGATCTTGCCGAGTTCGTCTGCTTGGATACGTGCAGCGTCGGCTGCGGTGAGTTGCTCACCTGCCGCTGCTGCTGTCTCCTCTGCCAGTCGCAGTGCACCGGCTGCTTGTTGCAGTGACTTCTCGTAGACCTCGTTCTCTGCTTTGGCAAGATCTCGGAAGACATCTGCGCCTTCGTACGCTCCGCTGAGCACGTCGCCGATCAGATCGTTGTAGGCGGAGATCGCATCGCTGGTCGCCCACGTCTGCGATTCGTAGCCGAGTTGCGCACTGAAAGCGGCGAGCGTTGCGTCGACCACCGCCTGCATTTGTTGCTCTTGCTCTTCGAGCGATGCTGTCAGTTCCTCGGTGGCGATCCTTGCACGATCAGTTTCGATGCCTAGATCCTCTTGCGCCTGAGTATTGCGATCGATCTCGTCTCGTGCGCTGGCCAGTGCTGTCTCTTGTCCGAGGATCTCACCAACGAAGATTCTAAGTTTCGCTCCGGTGACACCGTACTCATCAGCCAGATCGTTTTGTTTGATTAGGAGATCGCCAGTTCCGTCGAATGCACTGTTCACTCGCTCGACGAGCCTATCAAATGCAGGGTTGCTCTCGCCTTGTATGATCGCCGACATGTCTTGGATAGTGAATCCGAGTTTGGCATAGACATCGGCGAGATCTTCATTAGCGAGGATAGCAGCGATGTGCTTGTCGACAGCGTCGTTTTGCGCACCCGATTCTTCATTGAGCGCATCGACGAAGTCCTCGGTGCGCTTAGTGGCTTCTTTTTTGCCTCGGTTATAGAGCGTGTATATGGTGACAGCAGCAGTGAGCGCAAGACCAACAGCACCCAGTGCTTTGTTCGCTGTACCAGCAGCCAGACCAACACCTTGCAAAGTCACACTTAGTGCTTTGAAAGACGACGCAGCGAGCACCACGATCGTGATCGTCTTCTGCACACCATCTGGCAGCGAAGCGAACGCAGCGATGATCGGCTGCACAACATCGAGCAGCGAAGCGAACACAGGCACGAGAGCCTCGCCGACTTCCTGTTGCAACTGCTTATACGACACTCGCATCTTGTCGGTGTCGTTCGCAGTTGCCTCAGCGACACCACCGATCTGCTGTTCGATAGCGTCGAGGATCAGTGCTTGCGCTTCGCCCATCTTGTTCGTTTCGACCAGCGATTTGATTACTTCTCGCTGTTGGTCGGTGAAAGTGATACCAGATCGACCTAGCGCAGTGATGCCTTTGATCGGATCTTGCAACGCTTTGCCGAGTTGCACTGCGTTGGTGCTCGCTTCGCCGAAACCAGCAGCAGCCATATCGATCGCAGCCATGGTCGCACGATCGAACGCACCACCCACTTTGTCAGCTGTTTTCGCCAACTGTGCGAATGTGAGCAACTTCGCCTGTGTCAGTTTGATTTGGTCTTGGTCGATACCGGTGTTGCGTGCAGTCTGATCTGCCAGATCTGTCAGTCGTTCAGTCACACCAGCGACGTTGTCACCGAACAGTCCCATCGAGGTCGCAACTTGGCTGATCCGTTGTTGCGATGTGTTCGCTGCTTCTGCCGCTTTGAGCGCACCGGATGCGAAACTGAAAATAGCACGAGTGGCGAACGCACCTGCGATGCTTTTGCCCACTCGCTTCATTTGGTTATTGAGCGAGCCTGCTGCTTTCTCCGCTTCGGCGAACCCTGCCCTCGCTTTGGTAGCGTCGGCGATGATACTGATGCCGATGGATGCTTTCTTACCTGCCATCAGAGGTTCCTATTCCAGACAGCGTAGACCTGTGCGAGATACTGATCTACAACTTCGTCGATTCGTGCATCAGCGGCTTGGTAGAGAAACGGTGTGGGCAAGATCCCACGACGGAACCAGCCGAAGTGGATAGGCCCAGCATACAACACGCCGAGACGACCACCACCTGCACGCACTCTCGCACCACGACCAGTTGCTACCGGTGAGATCGACTGTCGCAAGTTGCCAGATCGCACAGGCACACGGATGCGTGCCTCGTCTGCAACCACGTTGCCTGCCCACTTGCCCACGCTACGAAAGTGCGCTTTCGCTTCGCTGTCGAGGCTCTCCAACGCACGCAGCAGTTTGTTGAGTCCGACTACTTCGACTCCCACTTCCTTTGCCACTAGCGTTTCCTGCTTTCGTTCATCAGACTGGCACGCCTGCGCATGTATGACACGATGGCGTTGAAAACCTCTGGTGGAGACTCTAGCAGACTCGTGGGTGGGATACCTGTTTCTACTGCGATCGCAGCAACGACACCGATATAGGTGTCGTCTAGTCTTTTCCCGACAGCGCATCCGCATCGCTGTTAGCGACCAGTTCGACGTTGCGCACCGACTCGATCCACGTGTCGAATGGTTTCACTGTCCGACCAGATGCACGCACACACGCCCAGCCGAGCCAGAACAGGTGCTCCATCTTCTGCTCTTGTGTGAACGCCTTTGGCAGTCCCATCTTGAAAAAACGCTCGAACTCGATAGCCGATTTCGGCGTGATCGGGACGACGATCTCTTCGTCATCAGTTGTGACTTTCAGCAAGATGCCGATCATCGCTGCCTCCTTTGTTTGTTACGATGTCGCCTTGGTGATCGCACCCGAAACTGGCCAAGTCACACTTGCGGTGGCGAGATCGCCCACTGCGCCGCTCACTGGCGACCACTCAGTGACAAGCACATCGAACGAATACGACGGGTTGTCTGCCGCAACAGCACCGCTGGTCGGTTTGATAACAACAGCGGTGGTGGTGCCGATCAGCGGTGCGATCGTTGCTTCGACTTCGCTCGCTGAAAAATCCTGGTGGAAATCGAGCGACAGCGAGTGATCACCAAGCCCAGCAACACGAGTGCGTGCAGTGTCGCCAAACGCTGTCGTCTCGACTTCGGCGAACGACTGATTCAGTGCGACGTTGGCGATGTGGTCACTGAGATCGACGCTGTTGATAGACACCGAAACGTCTGTGAGAACGATACGAGCCACGGCTTACTTCTCCTCTTCGATAGGATCTTGTTTTTTGCTTGGTGCGCTGGCGATCGGCACGATGTGGCCTGCCTCCACCAACACCTCGATACTAGCACCTGCGAGATCAGTCTCGCTGATGGTGTCACCAGGTGCATGCCCTGCCACCGGCTTGCTGCCTACGATCTTGTACTTCTGCATCTCGCTCCGATCACGCATATACTGTCACCTCGAAGTCTACAGTAAGGTAGACAGCGTCGGCTTGCACCGCTGGTCGTATGTTCGACGCACCAGTAACGATACAAGTGTTGGCGACACCACCGAGCGTGCGATCCGCCTCGATCGCTGCACGCACACTGGTTGCACCTGTCGCAGATGTGTACCCATCGAGGTTCGCTGTCGCTGTGCGTTCGTTGATTCGGCCCAACACGACAGTGATCGAGAACTGCATCTGTGGGTCGCCATTCGACATCGCATTGTGATATGAGATGCTGTCGAGCGTGGAGATCGCCATAGGTGGATTGATTTGGTCTGGCAGATAGTCGAACACACGCAAGCCAGGGATCGTCGCCAGTCTGGTTTTCAGACCAGCAGCCACTTCGCTGACTGTCGCTGGCATCAGGCAACCACCGCAACACGATACGGTGCGATGAGATTCTCGACATCGGGATCGACTCGACGCACTGTGATCACACCGAGATCGCCGAAACCAGCCACGCCGAGCGGCGAGTCGTATCTTTTGAAAAGACGAGACGAGAGCAGCACGGTGGCCTCTCTGATCGCATGTGGTGTCGTACCTGGCCAACCCCAGTCGGCTGTGACTTCGACTGTCGCACGACCTCGGTTGTCGACAGGGAACAGCGTATCGAGCGCACGCAACATACGGATCGGATAGCCGCTGGTGGTGCCGTTCGGGGGATCGACTCGAAAATCGCTGCCGATCGATAGCGTCTTGTTGTAACTACCGTCCCCGTTGGTGTCGATTTTGACTACCAAGCCGCTCGTGGTCGAGATGTCGTCGGTCTGCACAGCATACGAGTTCGCAGCCTCGTACACTCGTGCGCTGGTCGATCCGTCTGCGTAGAAACGACGATCGCAGGTGTTGTCGATCTGTCGGCTGGCTGCTTCGACGCACCGCTCCAACAGCGTGTCGTCGACACTGTCGGAGATACGCAGTGCTGCTTTCAGTTCGGCGAGTGTGCAGTAGCCGTTTGCGATGGCCATCAGTCGGTTACCAACTTCCAGAGTGTTGCGTTCGCTTGCGTGTCGAGTGCCCACAGTCTAGTGCCAGGTGGCATGTCGATGCGGAAGTCGACATGCGCATCGAGCGTGTAGCCGTTGGTCGCAGTCAGACCATCTGGCCCGATGTAGATGTGGTTGCCATCTGTGTGCACCACGATATGGCAGCCATCTGCATCTGTCTGGTGGATCAGTTGCGCCGCCGCAGTCAGTAGGTACTTACCGGTGACTAGAGCCACGATCAGACCTTGCGTGTCTTAGCAGCAGGCTTGCTCGCTGTCTCGGCGACAGGATCGACTGCGGCTGTTTCCACCTTCTGAGATTCGACACGCTCGGCGTATCGATTCGAAATGAGATCCTCAGCGACCTGCTGTGGCAGATCGGCGATCTCTCCACGTGCTGGCCACGGCTGGCCATCGAGTGTGCCAGTGATGCCGACAAGCATGCGTACTTTCATTTGGTTGTCTCCTTGTGTACTGTGCGTGGACACCAGCAGCGGCGCATCTGCCGCTGCTGGTGTCCCCACTCAGATCGTTCGGTCAGGACGCTCCGCCGACGAAGTGCTTCACTGCACCGGTCTGGTCGACGAGATCGCCATCGGTACGCAGAGTCACACGGAACGTGCGCACTGAGTAATCGAATGCGAAGTCGTCCGACACAGCGACTTCGATGCCGTTCACTTCTCGAATGAAGTACGACGGAATGTGGCCGAACAGCACCGACTTGGCCGACAGCGCAGGATTGGCCATCGAGTCGTTGATATGGACGGGGAAGCCCAACAGCATGTCGGGATCGCCAGCCAAACCAGGAGCGAACAGGTACTGATCCTGCTGGTCCTTGAGTTTGCGTGCAGCAGCCATCGCCGTGCTATTCATCAGGAAGCCGACACCAGGCTGGCTGGTGTAGACCGAGTTCACTGAATAGCGCAGGTCGATGAGGTTGTCAGCAGTGAAAGCACCAGTGACACCAGTGCCACCAGTGACACCAGCCGACGAGCGAGTGACGATTCCGTACGGCTTGCTCGATCCGTCTCCGGTTGTCATGTGGCCACGAGTGGCAACACCGATGGCGATACCAGCCTGTCGTGCGAGGAAACCAGCGACATCGACGCTCGCATCTTGTGCGAGTTCGTTCGACATCTGCACCAGCACGACGTACTTGTACGCACCAAGGCTGGTGGTGGCGAGCGTCGGATCGGAAGCCGAAGCCTGCGAACCTTCGCCGACGATCGACGCAGTCGAGAATGCGGTGCTCTTGGGGATGGCGATCGACTCGCCAGTGTTCGTCGTGAGAACGGTGGACAAGCCACGCACGACGTTGCCCTGCACCAGGTGCTCCACGATGCGGTTGTAGACCGAGGTCGGCACCATCGTCGCAGACGACTTCGTGATCGCACGCTTCTCGAACTTCGCCGAGCGCAGTTCTCCGGTGAGCAGTCGACGCACGGTCGAGTCGTCGTCGATCTCAGCGGTGCGGTTCTCGCCGCCGAGGTCTGCAGGCACGCCTGCCTCACGACGATCGACTTCGATCGCAGCGGCTCGCTCTTCGGCCTCACGAATCGTCTTGATTCGGAGATCCTTTGCGTCGAGATCGCTGTTGATTCGGTCGAACTTCTCTGCTTCTTCTGCTGTGAGGTCGCGCTTCTCGGTGGCAGCAGCGTCGAGCAGTTCCTTGGCCTGCTCCCACGCACGTGCACGCTCCTCGGAAAGCACTTCGATGATCTTGCTCATCTGTTTGTCCTTTCGGATAGTGGGTGGTTGTTGCTGGTTGCAGGTGGTGACTTGCCAGTGGTGGCCGAGGCTCCGTGTGGCTTGTTCCGGACTGCTTGTCTGCTTAGCGCACGGTGCGCTTCGCAGCGAGATCGAACATGCGCTGTGCGATACTCAAAGGCAGGCTACCATCTTCGATGGTGTCCGTGCTGGTGTCGTCTCGCTGCTCGTCGATCTCGTCGTTGCGCACTGATGCGCCGCTGGTCGCAGGATACGCAGGAAAGCCGGTCACTACCGACACCTCGTGCAGAATCACCTCACGCAACTGGCGGCTCTGCCCATCGTCCGACCACGAATCGCCGCCAGTTGGCACCGAAAAGCCAAACGACATCGAGTGTACATCTCCACGTTGCATCATAAGAGACAGATCTCGACCATAGGTGGTTGCAGGCAGATCGGCTTCGACGTACAAGCCGTGCGTATCCTCAGACAGTCGCAGCGTGCCAGATCGTGTCGACGCAAGCACCTGGTCGCTGTTGTGATTCACAAACATGCGCACCTCTCGTCCGCTGTTCAGTGATCTTTTGAAAGCACCAGGTGCGATCGACTCGACGAAAGGCAACGGCTCAGACGGACTGTCGAACACGGCTGCATAGCCACGGAAAGTCATCGGCATCGACTCGTCTGACGCAGTTTCGACTGCATCGATAGTGACTGCCAACTCACGGAACTCGACATCTCGTCCGTTGATTCGCCTGCCCTCGATCGGATATACCGCCGATCGTGGTGCAGTGTCGTTCTCTGTTTCCATATCTGTACGCTGTCCTTCTTTCTCGACGATACTACCAGACCACACCTGCCCAGCGTCGCCACCCCACAACGCCCACGCAATACGACCAGCAGATGGGAATCCATCCTCACCAGGTCGGAAGCCCTCTGCTTCTTTGTCGATCTCGTGTCGTGCGAAGTAACTATGCATGCGTTTCACTGTGTCGAGTGACAAGTTGCGCCGATTGGCGATGTCTCGTGCTCGTGCCACTCCGACCTCGGTGCCACCACGCCCAAACTCGGCTCGCCATGCAAGCCCACGCTCCGCTTCTTCGACCATGCCATCAGTTGGTGCGTACGAGTCTGCACGCTGCTCGTCCTGTGTTGCGATCTCTAACGCAACCATGTGATCGATAGCGTCCTGTTTTGACTCGTGGCAACCACCAGCGACAGGTGTGCTTTCGCCTTCTTTCACGACAGCGTAGCCATCGCACCCATCTGCATCGTCGATCACTGTGTACGGCATCAGAGCGGCGGCTCCTTGTCCACACCAGCAGGTGGCGGTGCGTCGCCTGGTCCAGCCATCGGCGCACCAGGTAGAGCCATCACAAACTCATCGCCGCCATCGTACGGTTCGAGATTCTCCAACGCTCGTGCTTCGTTCGGCGTACGAATACCAGACGAGATGGCGATCTGGTGCGCACGAAAGCGAGTTAGAGTGTCGGCACGTAGCAACGCTTCGGTGTCGAATGAAACACGCTGTGGTCGAGGCAACAGTGCACTGAACTGCTCCTCGATTCGAGTGATCCAAGGCAGCAGCGTGTAAGTAATGAAATGCTGGCCAGACATCTCGGCGTTTTGGTAGGTCTGGCTGTCGCCTCGTGCGCCGATCATGTAGGATGGCACACGGAAGATACGTGCGACCTGTGCGATCTGCAACTCTCGTGTGGCGTTGAGTTCCATATCTGCAGCCGACACAGTGATCGGTCGCCATTTCATTCCGTTGGTGAGCACAGCAGGCTTGCGATGTCGGTTGTGTTGCACAGTCCACGACTCACGCAGCACACGTGCTTGCTCAGAAGTGAGATCGCTGTCTGTTTCTAACACAGACGATGGTGTGCCACCTTCGGCATAGAACTGTGCAAGATGTCGCTCCATCGCCAGTGCCAAGCCGATCGTGGTTTTCTGCTCTTGCACCGGAGACAAACCAGTGAGAGCCTGCGGTGGTGTCCACCAACGTATGTGCACGATGCGATCGCTGTCGACTTCCGCACCAGCGACACTGTATCGTCGACCTCGGAAATCGGGTGCGCTCACCTCGACGTTGTTTGGGTGCAACGGTGTCAGTGCGATCGGCTCGCCGCCTGCATAGTCGACGTAGAGATAGGCGTTGCCGTAGAGAGCCAGCGAAGTGACGACCTGGTGCACCAGTTCGTACGGTGTGACTGTCGGTCCAGGATTGGAGAAAACACGAGGCAGTGCGATCGGCACAGTGCGATCGCCGACACTGCGCACAGCACGCAACGGTAGCGCAGCAACGCTGTCGGCGATGATACCGACGCATGCCATCACAGCCGACACTTGCAGTGCAGTGTCCTCGTTCACGACCTCACCAGACCAGTTGGTGAGCGTACCAAAACCAGTCTGTTGCAGCGGTGCTACGTTTCTCTTGGAGATCTTCGCCAATATGCTCATCTCGCCAGCAACCACCCTGCACCCATCAGTAGCGCACCACCTGCAATGAAACCAAGTGGCAGCCACACCATAGCCATACCCACACAGAGTAGCACAGCACCGCACGTCTCCGTCGCTGTCGTCATTTTGTCTCTCATCTCACGCACTCCAAGGATCGATCACACTAGGAATCCTAGTGTGTTCTGTTGCTTTCTCGCTCTGCCACGTACGGAAGCCCCACAATGCGAGCGTGCAAGCAACCAGCGGCGAGATGTCGATAGTGATGTCTTTGCGATGCCACGCCCACGCATCACCGAGTGGTCGTTTCTTAGCACCAGCCACCGCAGCGTCGAGGCTCTCCTGCCCACGATGCGACAACTGTTCATTCATTACTGCGTCGAAAAACGCACCGCACGCTGATATCACTTGCCGAGCACCGAACGTCTCCACCTCGATCTGTTTCTCAGTGAGTTGTGGTAGAAACGAACCAGCAGCACCGGCTGTGTCGATCACGATCGCCTTCGGCTTCCACCGCTCCACCAACTCGACCATGCGATCGACCACCCAACCAGTACCACGTCTGTTGTCCACCACCTCGATGTGGTGTTTGCCAGCACGATTCGTGCTACATACTGCGATCGATGCAGACGAACGGTCGGGTGTGCAGTCCACAGCGAACACCATATCGCTGTCCGCTTCGCTCGCTCTATTGAGACAAGCGTGCCACGCTTCGCTGCTGATCACAGGCTCGAACGTCGCACCCTCATATCGCAGATTCAGATATGCACGTCGAAAATCGGCTGGTTTCATCGACTGGTGATCGGCTGCGATAGCGTCGAGCGAGATCGTATGGCCGAGTGCTGGCATGCACGACAGCCACGTGTCGGGATCAGCAGGATCGGCATCAGGGTCTGCGCTCCACTCGAAATACGCTATCGATCCGTCCGTGTTGTCACACTGCTGTCTGCCGATGTCGACTTTGTGACTCAGATAGATCGACTCATTCGTGCCAGCAGTCGACACCACCCACAGTTGCGGCTGTGTGCGAGTGATCATAGCCGGTTTCAGTGCCTGTTCGAGTCGATCGTCCACCTGTGCGAACGCCTCATCGATCACACCGAGATCGACAGTGTCGCCATGTCCTGCTTTCTCAGTGGTCGAAGTGATCGAATGGTTCGAGCCGTTGTGCCATTTGATAGCCTCGCTGCCGTTCGTTTTCCGCACATCGAACAGCCTCGCCAGCGGCGAACGCTCGAGTATCACAAGATGTTCGTCTTCCCATTTGCGCCTCGCATCGTTGCGAGTCTGCGCAGTGTAGACGATCTTCTGTCGATCACCGAAGCCGAGCGCACGATGCACCATCGCAGCCAACAGCAGCGTGGTTTTGCCAGACTGACGTGGCACGGTGAGAATCACCTCACGGTATTGCAACTGGCCAGTGGTCGGGTCGACCTCGAATGCGACATCGGCGACGTACTGCTGCCATGGCATCAGTTCGGTGCCGAGGATCTTTGCGATCTCGGCGACACGACCACCCAAAGTCGGTCGGTCAGTGCGTGGTGTTGCGTGTCGGGGTGGACAGCGAAGCAACGAACTGTGCGATGCCATCATCGATAGGAGCCTCCGTGCGTACCAGATCGTCGAGCGTGGCACGCAACTCACGTGCTACTGCTGCGACAGCCATACCAG
>Ga0181594_10003643_pt1 | contig 13893 bp, 12 predicted proteins | sample 071ome_18_FD_145603 | JGI IMG/M metagenome (GOLD analysis project Ga0181594, IMG submission 145603) | Coastal salt marsh microbial communities from the Groves Creek Marsh, Skidaway Island, Georgia - 071413BT metaG (spades assembly) | ecosystem: Environmental > Aquatic > Marine > Intertidal zone... | reverse complement strand
GCGAGCCCGGTGGTGTCGCCACACTTGGGCGGCTGTAGCTCAGCTGGATAGAGCACTAGACTACGAATCTAGGGGTCGGGAGTTCGAATCTTCCCAGCCGCGCCATTCCTCCTTTCACCGATCCGATAGCGACCGGTACAACCCAGCGCTAAGGTGGGGTCCGCAAAACGCGGGTCCGGAGGGTTCATGACAAACAGTACACCGCACTATCGCCTCATGGTCGTGGGGGCCACGCCGTCGGATTCGCAAAAACAGGTTTTTGCGCCCTATGACCGAAGCGTGATTGCCACGGTCGATGCCGCCGACGGGGCGGCGGTCGAGGCAGCGCTCACGACGGCGCATCGGGCGTTTCGGGACCGAGATTCGTGGCTCTCCAAACCACGGCGCATTGAAATCCTGACCAAGGCCGCCGAGATCATGAACGATCAGGTCGAGCAATTGGCGCTCGACGCGGCCCGCGAAGGCGGTAAGCCGCTGATCGATTCGCGGGTCGAGGTGGTGCGCGCGATCAGCTCGGTCGAAGCTTGTGTCGAAGAACTCAAGCATGCGACCGGCGAGATCATTCCGATGAACGTCAATGCGGCCTCTGCGAATCGGTTTGCAGCGACCACGCTGGAGCCCATCGGTGTTGTCGTCGCGGTCAGCGCGTTCAACCATCCGCTCAATCTCATCGCGCACCAAGTTGCGCCGGCGGTCGCGACGGGTTGCCCCGTCATCGTCAAGCCGTCCGAAGATACGCCGCTGTCCTGCATCCGGTTCGTTCAGATCCTGCGCGAGGCCGGGCTTCCCGAAGAGTGGTGCCAGGTCACCGTCACCGAAACGCGCGATGTCGCGACCGCCTTGGTCACCGACCCGCGCGTCGCATTCTTCAGCTTTATCGGCAGCCCCGGGGTGGGCTGGTCGCTTCGCTCCCAATTGGCGCCTGGCACCCGCTGCGCGCTAGAGCATGGCGGCGCGGCCCCGGTCATCGTCGGCCCAGATGCCGAATTGACCGAGATCGTGCCGCCGCTTGCCAAGGGTGGGATGTACCACGCGGGCCAAGTCTGCGTGTCGGTGCAGCGGATTTTTGCGCACGAAAGCATCGCGCGCCCGTTGGCCGAAGCGTTGGCAGATGCCGCCGAAAAGATGATCGTCGGCGATCCCACCCGGGCCGATACAGAAGTTGGTCCCTTAATCCGACCCCGCGAGGTCGAACGCGTCCACGCGTGGACGACCGAGGCGATCGACCGCGGTGCCGAAGTGCTCTCGGGCGGCGAGCCGATGGACCACAACTGCTATCGGCCGACCGTCCTCTACGATCCGCCCGAGGACGCACGCGTCTCGCAACAAGAAATCTTCGGCCCGGTGGTTTGCGTCTATCCCTACGACGACATGGACGAGGCGATCGAACGCGCGAACGCCTTGCCCTTCGCCTTCCAGGCCGCCGTGTTCACCAAGGATATCGACCGGGCGATGCGGGTCTACGGGCGGCTCGATGCTTCGGCGGTGATGATCAACGACCACACGGCCTTTCGGGTCGATTGGATGCCGTTCGCGGGGTTGCGTCAGTCGGGTCTCGGGGTGGGTGGGATTCCCCACACCATGCATGACATGCAGATCCAAAAGATGATGGTTCTTCGCTCGCCCGAACTTTGACTCCGCCGACGGTGCCGGTCACGGTCCAGGCGATCGCGCGTTCCCTGGCGCCGCACGGTCTGATCTATCGCGGCGGGTTTGATCCCGTGCCAGGGGAGCGCGGCCTGCCCGTCGGGCCGGTCGGCAGTATCGTCCTGATCGGCAACGCGGGGTCCGCGATGTGGATGCCGTTCCAGGCGCATCCGATCTATCGTGACGGCTTGCCCGATCCTTTGAATCGGTGGATCGAACAGGTGGTGGGCGAGGTCGCTGCCGCGCTCGGCGCGCGCGCCGTTTATGCCCATCAAGGGCCCCCCTTCTTGCCGTTCCTGACCTGGGCCTCGCGGTGCGATGCCGTTTCACCATCGCCGCTTGGGTTGTTTGTCCATCCCGACTACGGCCTTTGGCATGCCTATCGCGCGGCACTGGTGTTCCCGAGGTCGATCGCATTGTCCGCGCCGGATGAACGACTATCCCCTTGCGAGACCTGTCCGGGCCGACCTTGCACATCGGCGTGCCCCGTACCGGGCAACGACCTGATTCACAACCATGTTCAAGGGTGCGCCGGAAGCGGTCGCGCCGAGGGCGATGATTGTCGGCAGCACGGGTGCACGTCGCGTCGCGCGTGTCCGGTGGGACGAGAATTTCAGTACATTCCCGACCACATGCATTTTCACATGGAAACGTTTTTGCGTTCAGGCGATTTCTGATCCGACGTCAAAGGTGGTTGGCGGCGTGCCTTGCGCGGCCATGTCATACATCGTGCGAAAGGCCGTATTGAGATGGGCCGCCAGTACGCCAGGATCGAACAGCGGCGCCACGTCGCGTTGACGGTGCAAGGTCTCCTTGGCACGGCGTAATGCTTCGGGGTCGGTTCCCAGGGCGATCGCCGTGGCCGTGTAACCTGCGACGTCGTCGTAGATCCACTCCGGCGTGCCGAGCGCGGTGAGGATCGATGCGCCGGTCCGTGCACTTTGGGCGTCGCCGGCAATCGTCAACACCGGTACGCCCGCAAGCAAGGCGTCGAGCGTCGTCACCCCGCCGGTGTGACCGAAGGCGTCCAAGCAGATGTCGGCCAGCTGGTGACGGGCGAGATGTGCAAGTCGATCCTGACGTGCGGCAAAGACTAGGCGCGCGCCCTCAACACCATGGCGCGCCGCTGCCGCGCGTAGGCGATCTTGAACATCGTCGCCTGTCGCGCGCAGCCACAGCACGCTTTCCGGCACCGCGGCGAGGATGTTCATCCATGCGCCAAAGGCGGTTGGGTCCAACTTGTAGCTCGCGTTGAACGAGGCATAGACCACGCCGGTCTCCGGCAACCCTTCCTCTGCGCGGGTCGCCGTGTTCTCCGGCACCTCGATGCGTCCTGCCGCCATGAATGTATGGGGCAAGTAGGCCAGCGCTTCCGAGCAATAGTCGGCCAACGCTGGTGGCGTATGGGTGCCATCGGTGATGAGCCAGGGGATGTAGTCGGCGCCCACCGTGCTGCCGTAGCCAAGATAATGCGCCTGCACCGGTGCGGGTCGCCGCGCAAAAATATCCAGCCGTCCGCCGCGGGTGTGCCCAGCCAAGTCGACCAGAACATCGACGTCGTCGGCGCGAATGCGCGCGGCCGCCTGGTCGGCCGACACCGCGTTGAGATCGACGAGGTGGTCGAACGCCTCGGCGAGTTCCTCGGTTTGAGCGTCGGTCTGGCCGGCGGCAACCGAATACCCGATCCATTGGATGTCGGGGTCTTGGCGCGCCGCCAACACGCTCGAAAACGACATGGCCAGACTGTGGGTACGAAAATCAGGTGAAACGAAACCCACACGAAGGGTCGCTTTGTCCTGAACGGCAACCGGGGCATCGACGATGGGACCGGCCTCGGCGGCCATTGCAAATCGCTGGGCCGCGATGAAGCGGGTCTCGGCATCGGCCGTCGTTCCGGCAAGGGCGAACGGCGGCACTTGCACCCCCGCACGCACCTCGTCGATGACCGAAGCGACCAGCGGCGCATCGTCGTCCCAGGCACAAATGTGGCGGCGCGAGTGCAGCAGATAAGCCCGCGCACCGGGAAGGGTCGGGTCGTGCGCCAGGGCCTCTTCATAAGCATCGACGGCTTCGACATGACGTCCCAGCGATTGCAGGATGTGGCCGAGGTTGAGGCGCGCTTTGAGGTCGTCCGGCGCGATCTCGACGGCTTGTCGGGCGGTTTCAAGTGCATCTTCGTGCCGCCCAAGGCACTGGAGCGAAATCGCCATGTTGCCGAACGCTTCTGCGTACTGCGCATGCTGCGCCACGGCTTTTTCAAAAAACCGGATCGCTACCGCATGGTTGGTGGCTGCTTGTTCGCACAAACCCAGGCCGTTGAAGACCATGCTGTTTGCTGGGTCGTGGTTGCGCGCACGGGTGAACAAATCGCGCGCGGCGTCGATCTCGCCTTGCGCCAGCAGGCAATCGCCGAGGTTGAGCATCCAGGCAAGTGTGGTTGGGTCGCGCTCAACAGCCTCTCGGAGCGCGGCCTCGCCTTCTTTGAGACGGTTGGCGGCAACCAGTGCATTGCCGAGTGCGCCATGGGCGATGGCGCGGTCGGGGGCGAGCCCAACCGCTTGTCGCGCGGATTCTATCGCTTCGTCGTGTCGACCCAGTCGGGACGCGGCAGCCGCCAGATTGACAAAGACTTCGGCGACCTGAGGGGCAAGGTGCGCCGCTTTTTGGAAGTGACCCAAGGCCGTTTCGGCCTGGCCCGCGTTCATCCTCCAAACGCCTAGGGTAAACGAGACTTCGGGGTCGTCGTGGTTTCGATCAAAGTTGGCGAGTATCTCGATCGCCCCCGCTTGGTCGCCCTGCGCGACGGCCTCGCGGCCGGCGCCCAGGACGCGCACGGCGGACGGGCCGTCCGTGGGCCCTTTGGCGCCAGGGGACGTCATGGTCGCGTCGGCCGTTTCGCTGGGGGGTTCGGGTTGCACATGACCAGAGTGTGGGCAGCCGGTTAACCCTTCGTAAAGGCGGATTTCCCGGGGCGGCGGCCTGTGGGCCAGCGGGCGGTCAGATTGACAGATTTGGCGGTGGGCCCCATATTCTGCCGTTTTCCAACGCTGGTTCCTTGAACCGAACGCGGGAGAGCACCTTGATTTCCGCCGTTATGCCGACCTACGCCCGCGCAGACCTTGCGTTTGTCCGGGGCGAGGGGCCTTACCTATTTGATACCGAAGGGCAGAAGTATCTCGACTTCGCCTCCGGCATTGCCGTGACCACGCTTGGCCACAGCCACCCACGTCTCATGGCGGCGCTTCAGACCGCGTCCGAGGGCGTTTGGCACACCTCGAACCTCGTGCACATCCCGACGCAAGAAGCGCTCGCCGACGCTCTTGTTGCCCACACGTTCGCGGACACGGTCTTTTTCGGGAATTCCGGCGCCGAGGCGGTCGAATGCTGCATCAAGGTGGCGCGCAAATTCCATGCGGCGAACGGTCATCCCGAACGCTTTCGGGTCATCACCTTCGAATCCGCGTTTCACGGGCGGACGCTTGCAACATTGGCGGCGGGCAATCAGGCGAAACACTTGGACGGCTTCGGCCCCAAGGTCGACGGCTTCGACCAAGTGCCGTTCGGCGATGTGGCCGCGCTCGAAGCGGCGATCGGACCCGCCACCGCCGCGATCATGGTCGAGCCGATCCAGGGCGAAAGCGGCATCCGGGTACCTTCGGACTCGTTCTTACCGGCCTTGCGCGAGATCGCCGATCGCGAAGGCATTCTGTTGATCTTTGACGAAGTCCAGTCCGGAGTCGGGCGGACGGGTCGGTTGTTCGCGCACGAGCACTGGGGGGTCACGCCCGACGTCATGGCGGTCGCCAAAGCGCTTGGCGGCGGTTTGCCGATCGGGGCGTGCTTGGCCACCGAGCGTGCCGCGCAAGGCATGGTGGCGGGCACCCACGGCTCGACCTTTGGCGGCAATCCGCTTTCGACCGCGGTCGCTCTCGCGGTCATGGAAGAAGTCACCAAGCCGGGATTTCTGGAAAGCGTCGAGAAAAATGGTGCGCTTCTGCGGGACGGGCTGGAAAAACTGAAAGCCAAACACGGCAACAAGATCACCGAGGTTCGCGGCAAGGGGCTTTTCCTTGGGCTGCGGTGTACCGGCGATCCCGGCGTCGTGATCGAAGAACTGCGCAAGCGCGGCATGCTGACGGTGATCGCGGGCGACAACGTCGTTCGGCTGCTGCCGCCGCTCATCGTGACCGAAGAACATATTGCAGAAGCCCTCGCCAAGCTCGACGAGGCGCTGAGCGCGACGAGCTTTTAGATCGTGCCGGACTTCTCGGACATCGCGGTCCTCGACGAGGCGACTCTGCGGCAGATTTTGGACGACGCCAGTGCGCGCAAAAAACAGCGTACCGGATTGTCCAAAGGCATGCTCGATACCGATCGCCCGCTCGAGGGGCGTATCCTAGCGATGATCTTCGAAAAGCCCTCGACGCGGACGCGGGTCTCGTTCGACGTCGCGATGCGCCAGCTCGGCGGTCAAACCATCGAAATGAGTGGCGCGGAAATGCAACTCGGCCGTGGGGAAACCGTCGCCGATACCGCGCGAGTCCTCTCGGGCTATGTCGATGCGATCATGATTCGAACCTCAAAGCACTCGGTCCTTGAGGAACTTGCCGAGGCCGCGAGCGTTCCCGTGATCAACGGGCTTACCGATCGCAGTCACCCGTGCCAAGTCATGAGCGACATCCTGACCTTCGAGGAATATCGCGGCCCGATTCGTGGCGCCAAAGTCGCCTGGATCGGGGACGGCAACAACATGGCAACCTCGTGGATCGAGGCCGCCGCACGTTTTGGGTTTGAGCTCGAACTAGCGTGCCCCGAGGCACTTTCGCCTGACGCTGCGGTCGTCCAGTGGGCCGAGGCTCAGGGCGCCACGATCGGCGTCACGCATGATCCTGCAGCGGCCGCCGCCAATGCGGCGTGTGTGGCGACCGACGTATGGGTGTCGATGAACGACGAGTCCGCAGACGGCAAAAGCGCGGCATCGGCACGGCACAACTTGCTGAAGCCCTTTCAAGTCGATTCGCGCATCATGGCTGCGGCCAAGGATGATGCCGTGTTTATGCACTGCCTGCCGGCGCATCGCGGCCAGGAAGTCACCGCAGAGGTCATCGACGGACCCCAGTCGGTGGTTTGGGCGGAAGCGGAAAACCGGTTGCACGCCCAGAAAGGCATTCTCAACTGGTGCATGACCTAGAAAGTCGCGACCACATTGAGGCCGATGACGGCGTTTACCCGTTTCAGATCGATAAGGTCGGTATCCGGGGGCGTCTGGTTCGTCTCGGTCCAGCCATCGACACCATACTGGCAAGTCACGACTATCCCGATCCGGTATCCAACTTCCTCGGCGAACTGGTGGCCCTTAGTGCTGCGTTGTCGAGCGCGCTGAAGTTCGAAGGGGTCTTTTCGCTGCAGGTGCGCGGCAACGGCGCGATTCGTGCCCTGGTGGCCGACTTCCAGTCGCCGGGCTCGATGCGCGCCTTCGCAAGCTTCGATTCGGATGCCGTCGCGCAGGTCGCGCAGTCCGACAACAGTGGAATTCGCGATTTCTGCGGCGACGGCGTATTGAGCTGGATCGTCGATCAGGGCAACGATACCGAGCGCCACCAAGGGATCGTCTCGCTCGACGGCGAAACCCTCGCAGAATGCACCGAGAACTACTTTCGCCAATCCGAACAATTGCGCGCCGTCGTCCGGGTCGGCGTGGTTCGCGAGATGGTGCGCGGCGGCGATCGCCAGTGGCGCGCCGGCGCCATCATGGTGCAGAACCTTGCCGCGGTCGGAGGTCACAGCGGGCGCAAGATCGAAGATCAATATGCCACCGAGCAGGACTGGCAGCATGCCAAGGCGCTGGTGCAAACCGCCACGGCTGCCGAGATGTGCGATCCGCTGTTGCAGCCCTCAGCTTTTCTGCGACGGTTGTTCCACGAGGACGGCGTGTGGCTCTACGACCCGACGAGCTTGGCAGCAAAATGCCGTTGTTCGCGGGATCGCATCGAAACGGTGCTCGAACAATTCTCCGCCGAGGAGATCAAAGAAATGGTGCTGGACAACGGCTTGATCGAAGTGCGCTGCGAATTCTGCAACCAGTCGTATACTTTCGATGGGCAACCCTAGAATGGTGGAGGCAATGGTGGGCTTTTCTTCGAGAAGGACGCGGGTGTTCGCGGCCATCGTCCTGTGCGCTGGCTTGTTGGCCGCGTGTGCGCAAACACCGCCGCCGGCCCCATTACCTGACCTGACGTTCAGCCACCTCGACACCATTGATCTGAACGTCGCTTCGATCGAAATCGTCGAGAACTATGTGCCGCCGTTGCGCGGCCCGAACATCGAACACCTCTTCCCTCAACCGCCATCGCAGGCCGCGCGTCGCCTGGCCGAAGATCGTTTCCGCGCGCTTGGGACGGAAGGGCGCGCGCAGTTCGTGATCGATACGGCATCGGTGGTCGAAACAACCCTACCGGTCGAAAAAGGCCTGCGCGGTGCGGTGACGGTGGATCAAGCGCGGCGTTACGACGCAACCCTAACGGTGACCGTTGAGATTCGTAACGACCGGGGTTTCCGCCAGGCCTTTGCTACGGCAACCGCTGAGCGATCCCAGACCGTGCCCGAAGACCTCACGCTCAACGAACGACGTGCTATTCAGCATCGCCTCGTCGAAGTCCTCATGAACGATCTGAATACGGCTCTCGAAGCCAAGATCGCGGAGTTTCTTTCGGCCTATAGGCTCTGAGCGGCGGCCACGTCGATCAGTTTGCGCAAGAACTGTTCGCAGGCATCGATCTGAGCGATCTCGATATATTCGTCCGGCTTATGCGCCTGCAAGATGTTGCCGGGGCCGCAGACCACCGTGGGGACCCCCGCCTCCTGAAAGATTCCACCTTCAGTGCCATAGCTGACGACATCGGTCTGATTGGTGCCCGCGAGCATCATCGCCAAGGTCTCGGCCGGTGAATCCGGCTCGGGCACCAAGGGCGCAACGCGGCCTTTGGCCTCGGTGACGATGTCGGCCTGCGCCGACACTTCTTTCATTTGCGGTAGCACGACGTCGTTGGCGTAGGCGTTGAATTTATCGAGAATCGCGTGCTCGCTCTGACCGGGGATCAGTCGGTATTCCCAAACGAACGAGCATTCCTTGGGGATGATGTTCAGCGCAGTGCCGCCTCGGATGGTGCCGACGTGGACCGTGGTGTAGGGCGGTACGAAACGGTGATGGTCGCCGTGGTTCTCGCGCTGATCCTTCGCCAACTCCGAAAGGTAGGCCACCAACTGGGCGGCATACATCACCGCGTTGACCCCAATATGGGTGGCGCTGGAGTGCGCCTCCAAGCCCCGAACCGAGGTGCGATACGCAAAGACCCCCTTATGCGCGTTGACCACTTTCATGTCGGTCGGTTCGCCGACGATGACGGCGCGCGGCAGCGGGGTGATCCCCCTTAGGTGGGAGACGATGCCGTGGACGCCCAGACAGCCGACTTCCTCGTCGTAAGAGAACGCAAAGTGAATCGGCATTTTGAGGTCGGCGGCCGCCATGTCGGGCGCCAAGGCCAGCGCGGTCGCGATGAAGCTTTTCATGTCGCTGGTGCCGCGACCGAATAGCCGCCCGCCGGACTCGACCGGCTCGAACGGATTGGTAGACCAGTCTTGCCCATCGACCGGTACGACATCGGTGTGACCGGACAGCACGACGCCGGGCACGTCCGCGGGGCCGATCGTGGCGTAAAGGTTCGCTTTGGTCTTTTCAGCGTTGTGGATCAGCGTCGCTTCGATACCCAGGTCTTTCAGGTAGTCGACGGCAAACCCGATCAAATCGAGATTGGAATCTCGGCTGGTCGTGTCATAGGACACGAGTTTTTTGGCCATCGCCAGCGGCGTAAAGTCGGTCATGGCATCCTTTGTCGGCGTTAGGTGCGCCAGAAACGGCGGGTGAACAGAACAAGCACTGTAAAGACTTCGAGCCGACCCAAAAGCATGCCCGCCGCCAACAACCATTTTGCCGTTTCCGGTACGGTGGCAAAAGTCCCCGCTGGCCCGACAATGTCGCCGAGCCCGGGGCCGACGTTGGTGATGGCCGTCGCCGCGCTTGAGACGGCGGTCACGAAATCAAGACCCAGCGCCGCGAGAGCAAACGCCAACAGGCCAAACAGCAACAGGAACAGAAAGAAAAAGGCGAACACCGAGTCCGTGACGTTGTCCGGAAGCGGGCGTCCATCGTAATGCGCCACATAGACCCGGTGTGGGCGCAGAAGGCGTTCAAGCTGCGCTTTCAGCGCCAGGAAGAGAACTTGGTAACGGAAAATCTTCACGCTGCAGCTCGTCGAGCCGGCGCAACCCCCGACGAACATGAAAAAGAGAAAGGCAATGCCGGGAAACGTTCCCCACTGCCAGAAGTCCTCGCTGGCATAGCCCGTTCCGGTGATGATCGACGTGACATTGAAAGCCGACGCGCGGATGGCGTGGCTCAAAGTGTCGTCGTTCGTGACAACCTGCCAAATCGCAATCGCCGCGGTGCCCGCGACCAGAAACCCGGCGAACCACTGCACCTGGCTGTTTCTCAGCACGCGCATCGGATCGCCGCGCGAAGCCACCAACAACATTGCAAACGGCAAGCTGCCGACGATCATGAACAGCGTCGCAATCCACTCGATTCCTGGATTGCCGAAATGCCCGATCGAGGCATCTGCGGTGGAAAAACCCCCGGTCGCTATCGTCGTCATCGAATGGGTGATCGCATCGAAACCCGACATCCCAACCGCCCAGTAGGCTGCAAAACATACTGCCGTCGCGCCGACATAAACCATGCCGATGCCGCTCGCCAACGAGGCAATGCGCGGCGAGGCCTTGCCGGACGGATCGCTGAATTCGGTCTTGAACAGTTGGTTGCCGCCGACTTGCAGCATCGGCAATACCGATACCGCCAAAACGATGAACCCGACGCCGCCGAGCCATTGCAGCATCGCGCGCCACACCAGAATACCCGGCGGCGCGTTGTCGAGGTCGGTCAGGACCGTAGATCCCGTGGTGGTGATCCCCGACATTGCCTCGAAAAACGCCGACGCATAATCCAGGCCCAGTCCGGAAAACTGAAACGGTAGGGCGGCAAAGGCCGCGGCGATCGTCCAGGCTAACGTGGTTAGAACGAAGCTCTGCCGAATCGTTAGCGTGGACCAGGCACCCCGGGTCGTCAGCACCCCGCTTACGCCAACGAACAGCGTCAGCGCGGCTGCACCCAAAAACGCCTGCCAGTCGGGATTGCCGCTCGCGGCGTCGACGGCGGCAGGCACCAGCATGGCGGCGGCCAGCGCGATCAACAGCACGCCGAGAAAGAAGACGATGGGCCGGAATTCGATCATGACTGATCGTGTGCTCCGGTCTGGTCTGCCATCGAGTTACCCGGACGGGTTGGTCGGGCTGCTGATGATGTTGAGAAATTCACGCCGTGTCGTTGCGTCGTCGCGAAATGCGCCCGTCATATGGCTGGTCACCATACTGACGCCGGGCTTATGGACCCCGCGCATCGTCATGCATTGGTGCGCGGCATCGATAACGACCGCAACACCCTTGGGTTTGAGCGCACTGTCGATGCAACTCGCGATCTGGGCAGTCATTTTTTCCTGCACCTGAAGACGTTTGGCATAGGCGTCGACGACGCGGGCCAATTTGCTGATCCCGACGACACGGTTGTTAGGCAGATACCCGACATGGGCGCGGCCGATGATCGGCAACATGTGATGTTCGCAATGCGACTCGACGCGAATATCGCGCAAGACCACCATCTCGTCGTAGCCATCGGTTTCTTCGAAGGTGCGCTCAAGGTATTCGACGGCATCATCGCCGTAGCCGGCAAAGAATTCGTCGTAGGACCGCACGACCCGGGCCGGCGTGTCGATGAGTCCTTCGCGCGTGACATCGTCACCGGCATAGCGGAGCAACGTTCTCACCGCGGCCTCCGCGTCTTCGCGGGACGGGCGCCTGTCGGCGGTGCCAGTGGCCTTATCTACGGGGGTGTCCACCTGATGGTGCTCCTCTTTGGCTGGACCCTAGGGCTAGTTCAGCGACGATTGTTCGTGCGGGCTGTCGAGCGAAAACGCCGGGATGTCGACCGGAAATGAATCCCCATTGTCGGTCGTCATTTCATAGCTGCCAACCATGATGCCCGAGGGTGTCGATAACGGCGTGCCGCTCGTGTACTCGAACATCTCGCCAGGGCCCAGCCGCGGTTGCTCGCCAACGACGCCGGGGCCGCGTACTTCTTTGATGCGTCCAAAAGCATCGGTGATCTTCCAATACCGGTTCAGCAGCTGAACCGGCTCATCCCCGACGTTTTCGATCTTCACGCGATAGGCCCAAACGAAATGACCTTGGTCGGGTGTCGATTGATCCTCGAGATAAAACGGCTGGACCTCGATTCGGACGCCGCGGGTCGTTCTGTCGTACATAGTTTCAGCCGACGATTGCCAAAGTGCAGATCTATTTATACCGCGCCCAAGGCCTCACGAATATCTCCGATCAAATCTTCGACATCTTCAAGGCCGACCGAAAGCCGCACCGTCGTGGGCTTGATCCCGACCTCAAGACGCTCTTCCTCGGAAATCCGCTGATGCGTGGTTGTGGCGGGGTGAGTGATCAGGCTCTTGGAGTCGCCCAGATTGTTCGAGATATCGACAATTTTGAGTGCATTCAGGAACCGAAACGCACCCTCTTTGCCGCCTTCGATATCGAAGGTCACGATCCCGCCGCCGGCAGCCATTTGTCGTTTCGCCAAGTCCGATCCCGGGTGGCTGTCAAGAAAGGGATAGATGACGCGCGTCACCTGATCCTGGCTTTCGAGAAACGCGGCCACCGTCGCGGCCGAAGCGCAATGCCGTTCCACCCGCAACTCTAAGGTCTCCAAACCCTTCAGCATCACCCAGGCATTGAAGGGGCTGAGGGCCGGGCCGGTGTGGCGCAAAAACGGTTTCAGCGTGTTTTCGACGAAGTCTTCGCTGCCTAAAACGACGCCGCCCAAACAGCGTCCCTGCCCGTCGATGTGCTTGGTTGCCGAATACACCACGACATCGGCGCCGAATTCACCGGGACGTTGCAGCGCCGGCGTGGCGAAGGCGTTGTCGACGACCAGTCGCGCACCGCCGTCATGCAAGATGTCCGCAATCGCCTTCAAGTCGACGATGTCGAGCATCGGGTTGGATGGCGTTTCCAGAAAACCGCAAACCGTGTTGGGCCGCATCGCACGGCGCCATTGGTCAAGGTCGCCACCTTCGATGAGCGTTGTCTCGACCCCAAAGCGCGGCAGGATGTCTTCGATGATATACCGGCAGGATCCGAACAGGGCGCGCGCCGAGACGACGTGGTCGCCGGCCTTGAGCTGACACATCAACGAGGCGTTGACTGCGGCCATGCCGGTCGCGGTTGCCATCGCGCGTTCCATCCCTTCGATGGCGGCGATGCGTTCTTCGAACATGCCGACGGTCGGGTTGGAAAAGCGCGAGTAAATGAAACCGTCGTCTTCTCCTTTGAACCGCGCCTCGGCTTGTTCTGCGGCGTCATAGACGTAGCCCGAGGTGAGGTACAAGGCTTCGCTGGTCTCGCCGAAGTTCGACCGTGCGTGGCCGCCTCGAACCGCGACGGTCTGGCGCCGCCACGCGTGGCTGTCTTTCTTCTTTCCGGTGTTGGACATCGTCCTGTCTCCCAACAAAAAACCCGGCCAGGAGCCGGGTTGTCGCTCCGACCTTTTAAGCGGATTGTTTTACGTGGCCGCAAGCCGGTCGGCTCAAATCACCACGGAAACTCTACTTACGCTCCAGGTTTCGGACAGTCAAGTCAGGCGGTCGCAGCAACCGGCGCCGCGGCTGGGTGGGGCATCACAACCGCTGTCGGGGCCAGAGGCTGGCCCTGAGCCTGCGTTTCGGGGCCTGGGAGAATGTCGCAATTGTCCCACAGGCCAGTCGACAGCGTCGCGGCGTAGGCTTCCGGCAAGTTGGCGTCCCGCATGGCCTTCTGTGCGGCGACAAAATCGTAGTCGAGCGACAGAGTGTCGGTCTGGAGCCCGCGGCCGAAATCGCGAAGAACGCTAAACCAGGTGCGCGGCGTGCCGTCGTTGGCCGGTAGCCCGATCACGCCGGGATTGTGCCAAAGCCTAGCCCCGATGGGCTGCGAGAATGGCAGGCCGCAATGCCCCGCAATCATAACCTGGGCCTTGCTGGCCTCGAGTTCGGCCTTCTTGACGCTCTGATCGCTCGACCGAAAGACGAA
>Ga0181594_10003637_pt1 | contig 13905 bp, 4 predicted proteins | sample 071ome_18_FD_145603 | JGI IMG/M metagenome (GOLD analysis project Ga0181594, IMG submission 145603) | Coastal salt marsh microbial communities from the Groves Creek Marsh, Skidaway Island, Georgia - 071413BT metaG (spades assembly) | ecosystem: Environmental > Aquatic > Marine > Intertidal zone... | reverse complement strand
CGGCGCTCCGCGTCGCGTACATCGAAAAAAAAAAAATTTTGTGAAAAGGATGACACGTCTCAAAAAAAGTCTAGAGTCTTCATTCACTTTCTCTCTTCTTCGCTCTTATTAAAACACACACATCATCGTCGTCATCATCGCCTCACCGTGAGCGCGGGCGTCCGACTTTTACAAAAACAGCGCCTTTATTTTCACCGTACCGTCGTTGTTGTTGTTATCGTCGTCGTCGTCGCAAAAATGACGATTGGACGCCGCGCGGCGAGACGAGCGTCGTTTTTGGTTTTTGGCGCCACTTCCACTACTAAAAACGTCGTCTCTTCCTCTCTCTTTTCCACCGCAACCACCGCCGCGCCGTCTGCTGCCGCTTCCGCCGCTGGTTCTTCTTTGCTGAAACGAGGACGACGAAACGCGCTTTTCTTCTTCGGAGGAGAAGATGGGGTCCTCGCCTCTTTGAAACGACAACAACAACAACGACAACGCGGTTTCGCGGCTTCTTCTTCGGGAAGATTTGGAAGAGGAGGCGTTGGTGGGAAGAGAAAATTCAGCGCCGCTTCGAACGACGCCAAGAGTAGCGGCAGCGGCGTGGCTCCCAAAAAAGGAAACCCCGTGGCGTCGGCGACGTCGAAGGAATCCGCGAAAGCCGCCGAGAACGCGGCAAAAGCGGACCAGATTTTGAAAGCGTCGAAGAACGGTAAACTCGGCAATGGTGGTGGTAACGGCAGTAGTAGTGGTAGTAATAATAATTCGAACGGGAGCACCGGGAACACGGCGCCTCCGGGCGGGAGCAAGAGAGGCAACGATAAGAAGACGGGCGGGAACAACAATAATAACGAGGAGAAACCGAAATCGTTCGCGGAGCTTTTGCAGTCGCAACAAGTCGCCGGGCAGTTAGGTTTACTTCTTTTGCTCGCGTTGGGCGTGTCTTTCTCTCGAGCCGGGCAGTCGGACGTGAGAGAAATCTCGTTTCAAGAGTTCAAGACGAAACTCTTGGAGCAAGGATTGGTCGATCGAATCGAAGTGTCGAATAAATCTACCGCGAAAGTTTTCTTGAAGAATAAAAGTGGTGCGAGTTTAATGTCGATTGGGAGCAGCACTGCGACGAGTGGATCAGTCGCGGACGGCTACGATTCCGGAGGATTTGGCGTCGGTACTCTCGGACAAAATCAAAGTCAACAGGCGCAACAACAAAATCAACAACAGAATCAACAAACGCACAAGTTTTCCTTCAACATCGGTTCGCTGGAAACCTTCGAACGGAAAATGGAAGAAGCTCAAGAACTCATGGGCGTAGAATCGTCGAAATTCGTCCCGGTGACGTACGTCTCCGAAATGTATTGGCAAGGGGAAATCTTGCGCGCGTTACCGACGATTGCCATTTTAGCCGGATGGTTGTACTTTATGCGCAGAGGCGCGGTTGGCGGTATGGGTGGCATTGGCGGCGGTGGTGGTGGACCCGGTGGAGGTATTTTCAACGTTGGTAAAGCGACGGTTGCCACTCTCGATAAGAACGCGCCGAAAGTGATGTTCAAAGACGTCGCCGGCTGCGACGAGGCCAAGAAGGAAATCATGGAGTTTGTCGATTTCTTAAAGACGCCGGAAAAGTATGAAAAGTTGGGCGCGAAGATCCCTCGAGGTGCTCTGTTAGTTGGTCCGCCAGGGACTGGGAAGACGTTACTGGCGAAAGCTACGGCGGGTGAATCTGGCGTTCCGTTCTTATCTATTTCTGGATCCGACTTTATGGAAATGTTTGTTGGCGTCGGTCCTTCTCGAGTTCGAGACTTGTTCGCCAAAGCGAAGGAACAAAAACCATCGATCATTTTCATCGATGAAATCGACGCGATTGGCCGACAACGTGGGAGAGGAGGTTTTGCTGGCGGCAACGATGAGCGAGAAAACACGCTGAATCAGTTGTTAGTCGAGATGGATGGTTTCGGGTCCTCGCAAGGCGTCGTCATTCTCGGCGGCACGAACCGACCGGACATTTTAGACAAGGCGTTGTTGAGACCGGGGAGATTCGATCGACAAATTACCGTCGACCGACCAGATGTGAAAGGAAGAGAACAAATTTTTCGAGTGCATTTACAAAAAATTACATTGGATGGACCGGTGCAGGACTATTCTGAGCGACTCGCCGCGTTAACTCCAGGATTCGCCGGCGCGGACATTGCCAACGTCTGCAACGAAGCGGCTTTGGTCGCCGCGCGCGAATCCGCGGAATTTGTCGTGTTGGAACACTTTGAAAAAGCAGTCGATCGTGTCATTGCTGGTTTAGAGAAGAAGGAAAAAGTAATCTCTCGGGTGGAGCGAGAAACGGTTGCGTATCACGAAGCGGGTCATGCCGTCGTCGGTTGGTTTATGGAACACGCCGAGCCTTTGTTGAAAGTCTCCATCGTTCCGAGAGGTTCCGCCGCCTTGGGTTTCGCCCAATATCTCCCCAACGAAAACGTTTTAGCTACCACGGAACAATTAACCGACATGATGTGCATGACGCTCGGCGGTCGCGCGGCAGAAGACGTCATGCTCGGCAAAATCTCTACGGGAGCGCAAAACGATCTCGAAAAAGTCACGAAAATGGCATACAACATGACCGCGGTGTACGGATTGAACCAAAAAATTGGTTTGCTCTCGTTTCCGAAAGGCGACAACGATTTCAAATCGCCGTACAGTGAGGATACAGCGAGAATGATTGATGAGGAAGTGCGAGAGTTGGTGGACAAAGCGTATCTGCGAACGGTGGCGTTAGTGAGAGAGAAGAAATCCGTCGTCGAAAGTTTAGCGAAAGCGTTGTTAGATAAAGAGGTGTTGCAAAGACACGACTTGGTCAAAGTCTTGGGAGAGAGGCCGTTTAAATACGAAGGGCAACAGAACATTGACATCTTAAACCAGGGATTTAGAGACGAGAAGTTGTTGCCGAAGACCCCGTCGTCGTCCGAAGATGCGGAGACGAATACTATCGACGGGGAAGATTCCGAGAAGACTGACGGCGACGCTAGCATTCCGGTGACACCCATTCCCGTCGTTTAAAACAAAAGAAGAAGGGAATGAAGTGCGGTAAAAAACTGCTACGCTATTGTACATTAATCATTATCATCATCAGTTTGCTGAATATATATAAAAGAATTTGTTGTTACACGTACAAGAAAATAAACTATACTTCGTCCGCGACTTCATTCACGGTCCTCATAGGGGTTGGTGGCGGCACTATCACCGCGGCTATCCTCGAAAATAATCCTCTTCTCTCTGCTCCTCCTTCTTGTCTTAATCGCTCTCGCTCTAATTCCATCATTCGCATCTGCCGTAATCTCCTCGCCTTTTTGCCCGTCGGCGTGCTCGCGCTTCCCCCTTCGTCGTCATCTAAATAATACTCGCTCTCTAAATCTCTCGCCGTGCTCTTCACCACGACCAACTCCTTGTGCCCCGTGTTCACGTCGTCGTGTCTTTCAAACGCGAACCGTTTGCATTCGCCCAAGACGATTTCGCACGTCGTGAACACTTCGCACCCCTCCAACAAGTGCCCACCGCACACTTCTCCATTCGCATCCGCTACCGCGATGTGCACGTGCATCCCATTCTTCGCGGATAACGTTCCAGTCATGGAGACGATCTCAAACCGTTCCTCCGTCAGCTCCGCTACTTCGTTCGTGTTCGTTTGCACCGAGGAGGCGAGGCGTATCTTCGCTTTTTGTAAAGAGCCGACCGCGGTGATTATGCACCCGGCTTGGATGTTTTTGAGTTGGCAGTAGTGTTCGAGCTCTTTTCGCACGTCCTGTTTTTTACGCGCGATGTTGTTCGCGCACAAAGATACGCAAAGAGAGAGAGAGAGAGACGAAAAGTCAGTCGCAAACGCACGACGTCGTCGCGTTTATAACAACGCACAACGGATGATTGATACATATAAAACAATCGCGCGATGGGGAAAAGAAAAGATACCGATCGAATTTTTTCCAATTCGACAAAGTCTTCTTTTTGAAACATCCACATCCGCTTCGAATAATGGGAACATTTATGTACGATCGAGAGAGAGAAACGCAGCGCGCGCGCGACGGAGGACGCACCTGACCGGGTTTCAACCGGAACGGATGGATTTCCATGCTTTTATTTTATATTTTATGTAATGCGATTATAAATGGTGTAGTTTTTGTGCGCTTCCGTACGTAAAAGTTTCTTTTTTTTTGTGGAGAGATGACACACACACACGCGAAACGTCATCAAAACTCACTCGCTAGTACTACCGCGCGCATCTATCTCTACCGGAACTCTGCAGGTACGATGGTTTCGAACGTCGTCGTCGCGTGATCATCGTCTTTGGATGATGGTGAAGAGGAAGAAGACGCCGACGAGGAGGAGGACGCTAATAAAACGGTTCGCGCGACCCACTCGCCTAACAACGCGTGGTAGAGCAAACCTCTCGCGCCGACGGCGGTTACGGCAAAGATTTTTCTGGAATCGTTGGCTTTCTCCTTCTCGTCAAACTGAATGATTTTCGGGAATCTGCCGGCGTGCGTTCGCGGACCGTTGACTCGGACGCCGTACGCGACGGTATCGATGTCTTTGGTGGAGAAAAAAATATTCGTTTGATTCTCCTTCGTCTCGGAGTTTGCGCGCGGGTAGACTTTTTCGTTCAGTTCGCGCAGCAAGAAATCGATCGTTTCCGGGGTGTCCGGAAAAGAAGCTTTCGCGGCTTCTGTGGAATAGTACCCAGCTTTAGCGGCATCTTCTGCTTTCACTTTGTCGCCTCTTTCTTTCGTCGGTCCAAACATCGCTTTGGTTGTTTGAAATGGAGAGAGATAGTGCGATCCGAGAATGCCGGGCATTTCCCATTTCTCGCCACCTTCTTCCCTAACGAAACAATTCTCGCGTTCCAACACGAGCGCTCGTCCTGCTTGAAGCTCTAAAGGCCCTCCCACTTTTTCGAGTAATTCTTGTTTCGTGGAGTCGTCGAGAAATCCGTCGCGCAAAATTTCACCGCCGCAGCACAAAATGACGGCGTCGAACGATTCCTTCGCAACGTCCTCCAGACTCTCCACGCGTCGTTTCTTGAACGCGAACGAAACGTTCGCGTCTGCATTTTTTGCCGCCTCGAATTCAATCAACACTTTTAAAGCCTCCAAGTACCTTTGAGCGTCCACGACTATGCCGTTTTCGACGTAAAAACCGCACGAATTATTCACATCTTTGTCTTTGTCTCCTACCTCTTCTCCCTTGTTTCGTAATCGAAGCAAATCCACCTCGATTTCATCTCTCTCGACAAAACGAATCGCGTCTTCTATTTCTTCTTCTTCTTCTAGCATTAGTCTTTTATCTTCATTATTATTATTATTATTATTATTATTATTATTATCGTTTTTTGTATTCTTCGAAAGAACATTCTTTTTGATTCCAATCGTATCCTTCTCCGTCCTCGCCGGTCGCAAACACCCGACTTTCCTAAACATCTTCCCTCGTTTCACGTCCCTCAACTCGCCGCTGAATCGAAAGTCAATCCCACTGCTCAAATTCAAATCCGGATCGACCATCATCTCCTCAATTTTTTGACACTTCTCCAGCATCTCGACCGTCTTCGCGTACCCGAGGGAACCAAACGGCATTTTTGACCCCTTCGGCGTGCGTCGATGCAACAATCCGGCGGCGACGGAGGAAGCGCCGCCGCGACCAGCGCGTTCACTCGCAAAAACGGTCACGCGCACGCCCGCACCGTTACTATCGCTACTATTACTACTACATTTTATCAAGTTATACGCACACGATAACCCCGCAAAACCTGCGCCTATGATGGCCACATTTTTAATCTTCTCCCCCGCTTCATTTTTGTCGTCGCCGCCGTGAAAACAGTTATTATTAGGGGTTCGCCGCCCACTCTTCTTCCTTTTCTTCTTCTTCTTCTTCGAATAACTCCCGCCAACCGGACCACCTCTCGGCGACCTCCCCGTCTTCAGCGCCAAAAAAGAAGACGACAACGCTCGAGAAGTAGACGAAGAAGAAGCGCGAAGAAAACCACCGCGTTCGCTCCCGACGACAACAATCATCTCTCTCTTTTAGTTATCTTTTCTTTTTAATGAATCTTCCCCTTCACCGCAAATTCCCGTCTCGAAGCTCTCCACGCGATCAAAAATGCGACCAGAAACATGCACAAAACGATAAAAATGGCAACGTACAAGTCGGAGTGTTTGCCACCTTTCATTTGCGCGGAGAAGTGTCTCGTTTTCGAAGCCATTTTTTTTGTTGTGTTCAGTCAGTAGAAACTCAAAAGTGTGTTTTGTGTCGTCGTTTCTCTCTTTACTTTCTCCCCATTCTACCCTAAACCCTAAACCCTAAATAAGAAGGAGAAGAAGAATGTGAATGCAATTTTTTCGTCAAAACGCGTTGGTGCGTCAAAGACCGCGCGCGCGCAGGGATACTAAGTGTACTCGGTTTGGCGTCTCTGCTTCTCATTCTTCTTCTTCTTCTACTGCTACCATTACTCGTTGTTGTTGTTGTTGTTGTTGTTTGCGCGAGAAAAGAGCAAACACAAACGCGCGCGTTCGTTCGCCGTTGTTGGATAAACAAACAAAAGATATCTAATAACAAAAAAGAATGAGAATGGCTTCGACTTGTTCTTCTTCTCTTTCATCGAACGCCTCGTCGTCGCGCGCTCATCTCTCGACGAGAAGAAGAAGAAGAAGAACACGAAGTGGTAGCGACAACGCGCAGCGCGGGTATTTAACGATCACGAACGTCGCCCGATCGAAGGGTTTGCGCAGACGTTCGAAAGATGGACCGAATCGGTCCGGGAAAGTTTCTTTTTTCGTCACCGTGACCAGGAGGAGGAATAGTAGCGCTAGCGGTAATAATAGTAATAGCAATAACGGCAACAGCAGCGGTAATAAGAATAATGACAACAGCAACAACAACGACGGCGGCGGCGGCGAAGAGGAGGATTTTTCCTCTTCTTCGAGTTTGTCGAATAATAATAAAGAACGCGTGGCGGTTATCGGCACGTTGGACGCCTTTGGTGGATGGGACTCGCGAGAGTGTTTGCAACTCGTTCAAACGCCGAACGACGCGGAGAAGTGGACCGGTAAGATTGAATTATCCGACGACAGGGCGTTTAGTAAAACTGAGCTGAAGGTGGTTTTGCTCGATCAGTTTCAAAACGTCATTCAGTGGTCTCCCGGGGAGTCTTTCTACGTCGAGTTGCCGGAGAGATGCGTGAAATACGAAATGACGGTCGATTGGCCGGTGGATGACGAGAGATTGACCGCGAGTTCTACGGCGAAAGTGGAGGTGAAAGCTTCGGAGAATAAAATTGAAACCGGCGGGGCGTGGTTAGCGTGGGATGGGCAGAAACCGTCCGCGAAGCAAGTCGACGCGATGAACGCGTCCTCGGACGAAGGAGAGAAGGAAGAAGTCGTCGAGGCGACAAAAGATGACGACGACGACGACGACGACGACATCGACGAAGACGCGCGAGAAGGAATAGAAAAGGCAACATTAGGACGAGGTCGAAGTAATGGCAATAAAAATAACGATGATAACGGCAACAGCACAGATGAGGAAGATGAAGTAGGAGGAGAGGACACTATTGCGATGCACAATGATTTAGCGGTTGAATTAGGCTACAGTCCCGGTTCGCACCTGAGTGGCATCAGAACAGGATTAGAAACGGAAATAGTCTATTCCGCCGCAGACCAATTTCGAGGTCGAGGCGTACAAATTGGTGTTCTAGAAGAAGGCGAACTCGTCGAAATCTGGTCCGAGCATGGCACAGAAGTCGGTAAAGGAATGCGCGTCGGAGACATATACATAGGTACCGTCGCGCGCGTTATGAAAGGCATGAACGCCTTGCTCGTAGATTTAACGGGTAAAGGGCCGCCGTACGCTTTATTGCAAAAAGGCATCGACTCGCCAGCCATGGCGTGGAAAACGAAAATAGATTGGGTCGATCGACCGGAAGGTATGTATGTGCCCGTGAAAGTCAATAGAGCGAAAGTTTTACTTCGAAAAGCGCGCAAGTTGAAGTTGTTACAAGAGGAGTACGGCGAAGAAGCGGTTGCGAAATGTTCGCAGAAGCAACTGAAAGAGTTGATGAAGACATCCGAGTTGATTAAAGAGTGGGAAGAAAAACAGTTGTTCGAAGAAGAGTACGACAGAACAATCAACGGGAGCGTGGAAGAGGATGACGAGGATGACGACGATGACAATGATTCATCAACTACGTCTGAAGTCGGACCGACAAAAAAACGATGGGGAAGTGGCGATTGGGGCGATCTATGGGACGGCAGTGGTGGACCCTCGCCGAGTAAAGGGAAAAATTTATTGAATCGCGCACGCGCGGCTGCTGAGGAAGCTGCTGCAGAAGAACGGCAAAGAAATGCCTTAGCATCCCGATCTTCCGAGTCGTGGCGAGGCGCTGGCGGGCGCTCGCCGCCGTCTGAAAGGCATCAGGGTGGTTCAGATGAAAATGACGACGATGACTACGATGAAAGCGATGATGAATATGGTGGTAAAAGCAAACAAAAAGACCAAATACCTCTTGTCTCCTTGGAACCATGGCGATTAGATTTGTCTGTCATCAAAATGGAACTCGCGGCTATGAAATCCGTCGAACTCGCGTTGGAAGCACCAACCAACGACGCTTTAGATTTTGAATCTGACGAATTTATGGCGAGTGTAGCTGGGCAAATGGATGATATTGAAGTGGACGAAGAAACTGGGGAAGTCACGGAGGAGTGGATAGAAGAAGGCGACGGGGAGGATGGGATGGAAATCTTGTTTGGTGCGGAAGAAGTAGAAGTTGACGAGAGCGTGGATGAAGACGACGAGAATGGTAACGCCGCGAAAACAGAAACAACACGGACGTCAAGTGCTAATGGCGAAGAAGAGGAAGACTTTGGCGACGATCCAGAAGCGGGAAAGAGGAAAACGATTCGTAAAATTCGCGACAAATTTGGCGTCACGAAAGAAGATATTCGAGGCGCATGCGCCACAAAATGGGAACAAGGACAACCAATCGTTGTCCAAGTCACTCGACTCGGTCAATTCAATAAAGGTCCGCGCGTTTCTGCCCGTCCAACGCTACCTGGGAGAAATGTCGTGTTGTGCCCGGATGGTGAAGGCGTGTACGTTTCTCGCAAACTCATCGGTCCGGCGCGCAAATACGTCAAATCGGTTGGTTTGAGCGTTTGTCCGTCTGATTCGGCGCTAATCATGCGCACCGAAGCCGCTGGCGTCGCACAAGATGCTCTAGAACTAGATATCAAACGTCTAGTGGACGACTGGAATTCGGTGAAGACAACTGCGGAGAAACTTGTAAAACAATCCTCCAGCCTTCAAAATGACTTCATGCGAAAGAAATATCGCTTGGATGGACATTTGAACTTATCCGCGAAGCAAGCGCATGATTACCCGGACTTGGAACCGAGACGATTACTAAACTCGGCAACTAGTGAACAAGTTTTAGTCCGCGATTTGTTTGGTGAACGCATATCGAAGTTATATGTGGACACGACGAGCGCGTATGAGGCAATTGTTGACGATCTCACCAGAGCAGGCGCCTCAAAAGAAATCATTGATCGAGTGGTTTTGTTCGCCGCGGGAAGTAATACAAACAATACTGATGATTACAGTAGCGACAGCTACAGTGGTTCATCAAACGCATTATTCCAACACTTGGGTATTGCGAAAGCGGTAGAGTCCTTAGACGACGAGGTTATATGGCTCGACCAAACGGAACTTCCCGGTGCGCACTTGGTCATTCAACGTACGGAAGCGTTGACCGCCATTGACGTGAACGCTGGCCGATCAGCCATGAAAAAAGAAGGTGCGGACAACGATGAATTAGCGCGTCGTGTGAATATCGAAGCAGCGAAAACGGTCGCCAAAACACTGCGTTTACGCGATATTGGTGGTTTAGTCATGATTGATTTTATCGATATGGAAGACGAAGGGTCTAGACGTGAAGTTGAAGTTGCGTTTGAATCCATCGCTAAAAGAGACCGGGCTCAGTTAACTTTCCTGCCAATATCTCCTCTAGGAGTGATGGAAGTCGCCAGAGAACGCATGCAAACGCACGGTGACGGAGGTATGAACATAATTGCCGACGAAAAAGGCATGCCCATTGAATCTGACGATTACTATGCTCCTCGAGACAACCGCTATTCCCCTAATTCCAACAGAGCAGGAGGAGGATATTATAACCGTCAGCAACACTCCATGAGCGCGAGAAATGAAAGTTACAATCAGCGAGGGAGTGATGGAATGAACAGACCTCCGCGTCGGTACGGTAATAATAATAATAATAACAACAACAACGATACTTGGAACGGTTATGATGCCAAATATAATGGTAATAACCGCGATTTCAGAGATGAGGATTCAAGTGGCTCCGGAAGCCGGCGAAGACGAGTTGTGAGAAGAAACTTTTACGACAGCGAAGATGGACGAGGAAATTCGAACGCACCGCCATGGGTCGATGGTGGTGGCAGGGGAAGAGGCAGAGGATCACCCGGCAGAGGAGGACGAGGTAGAGGATCAGGAAGACGAAATAGTGATGATAGCAATTAGAAGAAAATTTTTAGAGCGCGTAAAATTAGGTCTTGTTGAATGACAAGAGATGTATCGATGATAATGTGAATTGATAACTTCATTAGTATTACTTTCTATAATTCCCTTCGTCCTGGTCTTCATCATCGTGCGCCCAAACGCGAGCTTCTCCGATGATATCTTTCGTATACCCGTAATCGTAGAACATTTCGTCGCCGAATTTGGAATCCGTTTTTGCGTAAATGCCGATGCGATGGTTCCCGCGCACATAAATCACAAGGGGATAACAGTTCGGTTTCTTTGAGTGGTTCGCGAATTTGAACTTGTTTCCTCGCGAATAAGCGTCTAAGACCCACTTGTTGTTCAGGTTAAACAAAAAGCTGGAGTTGGTTTGATCGTATTGGCTCCCGCGCCTTTCGGCTTCTCCATGCGTGATCATCTCGCCAACGTATTCGCCCAAGAAATCGTCTTTCTTCGCATCACAGCCAAAGAAGGCACCCCAACCAGCGATTGGAGATTTTCCAAGTAAAACGTGCGCATGCTCTTTCAATTGGAGTTTCATATTTTCGCACGGCGCTTTCTTGTCTTCTTGCCTGCGCTTCATGTTAATTTCGGTGATGCCAAACAACTTTGGATCGCTGGAAAAAATTTCCGTATCGAGAGTAATGCCTTCTAACTCTCTCTTGCGCCTTGAAAAATCTCGAATAGACGGCCAACACTCCGTACATTTGTCCGGATCGCACTCCCTCGCGGCCATTTTACACGGGCACGTCGATTTGGAACAATCGCTTTTGCAATTACATCCGATGAATGCGTTGCGACAATCTGCGCCGCACCCGCAGTTGATTTCACAAAAGTTCCAGTTCAGTGAGCACGGACATTCGTCCGTGCAGACGCCACCCTCACAATTGCACGGTTCATATTCGCACCACAAAGCGTTTTTGTCACCTTCGGAGGCTTCTTTTCTTCGCGCGACGGTGCTTTTTGCGACCGTACCTTGGTAACCAATATTGGGCGCCTTCTTGGAGGCTTTTCGTCGATGTCGACTGTTACCGATTTGTTTGCTTTCTGCTTGCGTTTCCCACGCTCGCTTGATCAATCGCGGGCCTTTTCTTTTTCTAGCGTCCATTGTCGTTGTCGCAGCATCAACTGCAGTTGTACCACCATTTTTAGCTTCGCCCTTTTCGGCCCTTTGAGCTGCTCTATCTTCCTTTCTCTTGTCCAAAATGTCTTCGCAAAACATCGAGAGCATTTCTTCACAGACGATTTTACACGACGGCGGTTTCGTTTCGCACGGTTCTAAGAAACTAGCAACCGCGCAAGGATTCGCTGAATCTTCGAAAATATCCAACGATTTGTCGAATACCTCGACGACCCAATTCTCCCACTTTGCGGTGTGCTTGTACTTTTGAGCGATGGACAATAAGTACTCGTCGGTGATGGATTCGTCTCGGGAGAGGAAATCTGCCATTTCCGCCTCAGACACATCCATCTGATCGATCATTTTATCCTTATTATCAGCGGGAATCGGCGCGCAAAATACGCGGTCGGACGGAGGAAGCCACGGCGGTTGCAATTTTTTCATGAGAGCGAAGAGTGCTTCGTTTGAACGCCAACACTCAGAACTTCGGCACGGATCTTTTGGTTTTGCGAGCGCTAAATAATTTGTTTCTGGATCACATTTGGGAGCACTTTGCTTCTTTCCACCTTCTTCGATGCCGTCAATGTTATTGATATCATCCGCGTCATTCATTCGCCCATCTTCTTCTTTCTTATCGTCATTGGTATCATCGAAGTCCATGGTGGCCGGGGCGCTCGCATCGGTGTTGGGATTGATGGTGTCTTTGCCCCTAAGGCGTTCATTTCTTCTACCCGGGACCGGAACGTGCTCTTTCTTCTTCTTCTGTTGCGGGCCACCAGACTGTCCTCCCCTATTTTTCCATTCGGGTTTGTGATTCGTAAGAATCCTTCGTCCGATGCTCGGCAAGTGCCCGTTGCCGTGAACTTGACACGAATAACTGTGACATCTTGGACAAAACAACGTGCGAAAGGAATCCATCGCGGCTTCCATATTCTTGTACTCGTGCAATCTTCGAGGCAAGAAATCGATTGATTCTCGGCTTATGACTTCCTTTGCTATCGCCTCGAACGTTTTCAATTTCGGTAAAGAAGTCAATTTGGATTTCTTCTTTTTCGCATCCTTGTCGTGCATAGATTCTACGTCTTTGACAATGTCTCGAATGCCACACTCTTGATCACGAAGAATCTTGACCCGTGATGCGATGCTGCTGACCGGAGGCACACCGGTGATGTATGAAGCGAGCGCGGACAATGCACTTTCGAATAATTGCTTCGCTTTGATATCGATTGGGGTGTAATGCCTCTTCGTTTGTGTCGCAGCAGTGCTAGTTTTGATGTCGTCAGATAGATTCTTCTCCTTGTCGTTTTTGTCCTCCTCTTCGTTCATCACATCTTTTTTCACTTCAATTTCTTCGTCTCTTTGCTGCTGCCGGTTTTGCGGTTCTTGTTCGTTCTTATTTCTTTCTTCGAGATGCTTATTCAGCTTTGCAAACCCATCTTCGTCTTCTTCCTCAGTTTCTACTCGTTCGTCGCCAGTCATCGCGACATCTTCTACTTCCATTTTCGTCGTCGTTTCGTTTGTTGTCGTTGTGTTTGTTGTATCCTCAGTTTTACTCGGCTTTGCTTCGTCTTTTTTTTCGTCTTCATCTCCTGCAATAGCTGCTCCCTTACCGCCCGCTGTCGCGGCAGCTTCTGAAACGTCTTGAATGAGAAACTCGTCTAATTTTGAGTTCTCACCGATGACGTACTTAACACAAGAATATAACAAAAGATCGTCGCGTCGATGCCACGGGTACTCTTCTCCCCCGGTTTCGAAGTCTTCCTCCTCATCGCTGTAATCGGAATCGTTTTCATTCGCGACTCGGTACTCGCCATCTTGATCAGAAATGAGCAACTTTCTCCTCCTCTCTTCTTCCAAGCCTCGGACGTTTTCATGCACGGAATACACGTAAGCTCGGTACTCAGGCACGTTCGACACCGGCCGAATTCGCACAGCTGGAACCGTCATTTCCCTTTCTGTCCTTTTAAAACCGAACGCAGACTCCCTTACCGTGCACTTCGGCATGTTATTCACCACTTCCACGATCCCTTGACGGTTCCCGTCGACGAGTACAGTTCTCATCGAACCCTTCTTCGACTCCATCAGCATTCTGACGAAATCCTTTGACGAGGCCGGTTCATCGAACGTTCGTTCCAACCCATCGGTCAATTTACGCGCATCATTCTTAGCGTTTTCTTCCGATTTCGCTCTTCGTCGCTTTGCGTTTTCGCGAAAGCACTTCTTTGCCCACCTTTTCCTCTTCT
>Ga0181594_10003630_pt1 | contig 13912 bp, 7 predicted proteins | sample 071ome_18_FD_145603 | JGI IMG/M metagenome (GOLD analysis project Ga0181594, IMG submission 145603) | Coastal salt marsh microbial communities from the Groves Creek Marsh, Skidaway Island, Georgia - 071413BT metaG (spades assembly) | ecosystem: Environmental > Aquatic > Marine > Intertidal zone... | reverse complement strand
GCCAAAGACAAGTCTTTCGTGGGCTCGGTCAACGGCGATGTTGTCAGTTCGGGCAGTGGAGCCAACATTTTTGGCAATGTCGGCACGGGGCCGAACGGCAATGTTACTGGCGTCAATGTAGGTTCGGCCGCCTATTTGAATGGCGGGGGAACGGGAATTCAACCCGGGCGCTACAACAACGACTTGAGCCTCTCCTTTCCGGATGTGGTGGCCCCGTTCTCCAGCGGTTCGTCGGCCATTCCAGGAACGGTGACCGAAACGACCTTCACCTACACGACCAACACCGTCACCAGCGCGACCTATCCCTCGCCGGCTCCGGCCGGGGGCGTCACGACCAATTCGGTCCTGATCAATACCAATTCCCTGCCCTCGCCATCGCCAGCCGGCGTCACCACGAATCTGATCGCGAACACCTCCACGAACTGGCCGGGGGTCGCCTACGCTCCCATCACGACGAACACCACGGCGGTCACCGGCGCCGCCTCGCCCCCTGCCTTGGGCACCTACGTGCCGCCGTTGAACACCGTCGTAAACACCGTGCGAATCACGGGCGGCGGGCCTCCTCGAATCGTCACGGTCACAACCTACAGCTACAACCAGATCGACGATTACACCTACAACCGCGAGACCTACAGCTATCGCCTTGATACTTATACGTACTCCACCAATGCGGTTTCGACGAATACGACATCGACGCGCTACGCGCTTGTTCTTGGCAGCGGCAACTACATGAACAATTCGGTGTCACTGAATGGCAATCAAGCGGCTTATGTGCAGGGCGACGCGGTCTGGTATGTGCCTGGGGATTTCTCCTTGGGAGGCAACGCCCAATTGATCATCGCCCCAGGCGCCAGCCTTCAGCTCTATGTTGGGGGAGCCGCAGATTTTCGGGGGAATGGCGTGGCGAATGTCAACGAATCCGCCTTGTCCTTCCAATTCTGGGGAATGCCGACCTGCACGAGCGTGAGCTTGAACGGCAACGGCGAGTTCACCGGCACGATGTATGCCCCCAATGCGACACTTTACGGTCGCGGCGGCGGCTCGGATGTCATGGACCACTCCGGAGCGGCGGTGATGAGCGCAGTGGAGTTCAATGGCCACTACAGCTTCCACTACGACGAATTGCTCGGCGATCAGGACGATCAGATCAAATACCACCTGGCCTCTTGGGAGGAGTATATGGCCGATTTTCAGTGGTCGAGGTGATACTTCGATGGGGCCGGCGCGGCGAGCCAGCCCATCGATTCAGGCAGGGGGGCGGGTGGAAAAATTCCCGATTGCCGATTCAATCGAATTCCCTAAGGTGTCGTCTCTTTTTCAGCATGACGACACGCATTCTTTCTTTGCTACTTACGGCGGCGGTCATTGGTTCGGCGAACGCCGCGAATGACGCCGGTTTCAAATCGATTTTCAACGGCAAGAGCCTGGACGGCTGGGAAGGGGATCCCAAGCTCTGGTCCGTGCGGGATGGCGCCATCACCGGCGTGACCACGGACGAGGAGCCGCTGCCCTACAACAAGTTCCTGATCTGGAGCGGCGGCAAGGTGAAGAACTTCGAGTTGCGGGCGACGTTTCGCCTGTTCGGAAAGAACAATTCCGGCGTGCAGTATCGCAGTCGTCACGCCAAGGACTTGGGCGACTTCGTGGTGGTCGGCTACCAGGCGGACATTCATCCCAGCCCTGCCAACAATGCGATGCTCTATGATGAGAAGGGGCGCGGGATCCTGGCGAACCACGGTCAGAAGGTCTTCATCGACAACGAAGGCTCCAAGTGGATCGCCGGCGCCACGGGGCCCGTGCAAGAGGTCAAGATGGAGGACTGGAATGAGCTGACGATCATCGCGCGCGGCAACCACCTGGTTCACAAGTTGAACGGCAAGGTCACGGTCGATGTGACGGATCACGACGAGAAAGACCGCGAGTTGGATGGCGTGTTGGCCTTCCAGGTGCATCGCGGTCCGGCGATGCGGATTCAGTTCAAGGACATCCGCTTGAAAACCCTGCCGGATGGCGGGGTGAAGACCTTGGCGCAGGCGCCGATTCCCGCCGACGCCAAGAAGGTGGAGAAACCGAAGCGTCGCCCGAAGGGCAAGGGGGGCAAAGGCAGGGGCAAGGCGCGTCCGAAAGGCAAGGGCAAGCCGGCCTCGGGAGCCAAGCCTTCGGCGACGAACCGGAATGGCATGATGACGCCGAACTGGATCTGGGCCGACAGCGCTCGGGATGGGCAAGTCGTGCATTTCCGCAAGTCGTTCACGGGGTTCACCCCCCGCACGGCCAGCGCGCGGCTCTATGCGAGTTGCGACAATCAGATGCAGGTGTTCATCAATGGCGTGAAAGTCGCGGAGAGCGGCGCCTGGGAGCGTCCGATTTTCAAGGATGTCATCAAGCATCTGCAGAAAGGAGGCAATACGATCTCGGTGCGGGCGAGCAATTCCGGCAGCGCGGCGGGCCTGATCGCGAAGTTGATCCTGGATTCCGACAAGGAGCCGATTGAGATCGTGACGGACGCCTCGTGGAAGCAGAACGAAAAGCCGGCGAAAGACTGGCAGCTGCCGACATTCGACGATTCGAAGTGGAAGGGCCCGAAGGTCATCGGACCGCTGGGGGCGGAGCCCTGGAACCGCGCGGTCAATGCGAAGACCTTTTATGCCGCGGTCGCGCTCAAGGAGCCGGAAGCCACGCCGGTCGACACGCTTTTCGTGAAAGAGGGATTCAAGGTCGAGCTGCTCTACACCGTGCCCAAGGCGGGCCAGGGCTCCTGGGTCAGCATGTGCGTCGACGAGCAGGGGCGCCTGATCGTCTCGGACCAATATGGCGGTCTCTATCGGGTGACGGTCCCGAAGCCCGGACAGACCAAGGGAACGCGCGTTGAGAAGATCAACGTGGACATGGGGCATGCCCAGGGCCTGCTCTACGCGTTTGACGCCCTCTACGTGGTGGTCAACGACAAGGCGCATGGCGGGCGCGGCCTTTACCGTGTTCGCGACACGAACGGCGACGACCAATTCGACAAGGTGGAATTGCTGAAGAAGTTCCAGGAATCCGGCGGGGAGCATGGACCGCATGCGGTGGTTTTGGGACCCGACAAACAATCGCTCTATATCGTGGTGGGCAATCAGACCCAACTGCCGGAGCCGTATGATGTTTCCCGCGTCCCCGAGGTCTGGGGCGAGGGCCAGTTGCTCCCGCGCATCTATGGCCGGGGCTTCATGCGCGGTCAACTCGCGCCCCGCGGCTGGATCGCCAAGACGGACAAGGACGGCAAGCATTGGGAAATCGTCGCGACCGGCTTTCGCAACGAATATGACGCCGCGTTCAACCGGCACGGCGAGTTGTTCACCTACGACGCGGATATGGAATGGGATCTGAACACGCCGTGGTATCGTCCGACGCGCGTCTGCCAGGTGGTGAGCGGCGCGGAATTCGGATGGCGGAACGGCTCGGCCAAATGGCCGGTCTACTATCCCGACAGCGTGCCGCCGACGATCAACATTGGCCCCGGGTCCCCGACCGGCGTTGCCTTTGGCTATGGCGCCAAGTTTCCGGCCAAGTATCAGGAAGCTTTTTACATCGCCGATTGGAGCTACGGGAAGCTGTATGCCGTTCACCTGAAGCCGGAGGGCTCGGGTTACTCGGCGGATTTTGAGGAGTTTATCAGCGGTTCGCCCTTGCCGTTGACCGACCTGGTGGTGAATCCGAAAGACAAGGCCATGTATTTCGCGATTGGCGGTCGGCGGGTGCAGTCGGCCCTGTATCGGGTCACTTATGCCGGCGAGGAATCGACGACGTTGCCCCGGCCGGATGCGAGGGGCGCGCAGGCGCGGAAGACGCGAAGGATGCTGGAGGCCTTTCATGGCAAGAAGGATCCGCAGGCGGTGACGCAGGCCTGGCCGCATCTGAAGAGCAACGATCGCCTGATCCGCTATGCGGCCCGGGTGGCGGTGGAGCATCAGCCGGCGAATTCCTGGCAGTCCAAGGCCTTGGGTGAAACGAATCCCCGCGCGGCGCTCGCCGGATTGTTGGCCCTGGCCCGTGTGGGCGACAAGGCCGCGCAACCCAAGCTGCTGGCGGCCCTGGATCGCATCGATTGGAACGGATTGAGCCGGCCGGAGAGACTGGAGCTGATCCGCGTCTACAGCCTGGCCTTCATCCGCATGGGCGAAGCGGACGCCGCGACGAGGGATGCCTTGGCCAGTCGCTTGAACGCGCATTTTCCGGTTCGTTCTCCGGAGCTGAACCACGAGATGCTGCAGTTGCTGGTCTATCTGCAGTCGGCCGAGGTGACCGCCAAGGGCGTGACCTTGCTGGCCAACGCCCCGACCCAGGAGGAGCAGATCAACTTCGCCAAGTCATTGCGCCTGGCGAACAACGGCTGGACGATGCCGCTGCGGAAGACCTACTTCGAGTGGTTTCTGAAGGCGGCGAGCTATCGCGGCGGCGCGAGCTTTGGCAAGTTTGTCGAATCAATCAAGAACGACGCGGTCAAGGGACTCAGCGCGGCGGAGCGGGCGGAGTTGAAGCCGATTCTCGAAGCGCAGCCGGAGGTTCAGACACCCGAGGCGGTCATGGCCGCCATGTTGAAGATCGGCGAACGCGGATTCTCGAAGGAGTGGAAGGTTGATGAGTTGGCGCGCAGGGCGGACACCGCGTTGAAGGGCGGGCGCGACTACGATCGCGGACGCGCGATGTTTGGCGCAGTCGCCTGTTTCTCCTGCCATCAATACGCGGGGCAAGGCGGCATCGTGGGGCCGGACCTGACCAGCGCGGCCGGGAAGTTCAGCGCGCGCGATCTGCTGGAATCGATCATCGAGCCCAGCAAGGAAATCAGCGACCAATATGGGGCGATCGTCATCACCAAGGTGGATGGCACGACCGTGACCGGCCGCATCGCCAATCTCTCCGGCGACAGCGTGCGCGTGATCACCAACATGTTCGATCCGGGCTCCATGGAGGGCGTGGATCGCAAGCAGATCAAGTCGATCGAGCCGTCCAAGGTCTCCATGATGCCGGCTGGCTTGATCAACATGTTGCGCGAGGACGAGATCATGGACTTGCTGGCCTATATCCTCTCCCGCGGCGACGCGGACCACGCCATGTTCAAGTAAGCGGAAGGAGCGCGGACGTGAGTCCGCGCTGAGTCGAACGGACCGCGGGTCTGCGACCCGCAGCAACCATCGCGGGTTCGGAGCGCCGAGCATGGCTCGGCCCGGGCGCTGTTCGACGGACAATGCCGAGCCATGCTCGGGGCTCCAGACGCTTGGCGCGAAGTTGTCGCGCGTATCTTTGAGATGTCATGCTGAATGAGATCAAAGAAGCGATCAGGGTCTTCCTGTTTTGGCGGGTCTATCTCTGTGCGGGTGTGGGATGCGGGCTGGGTTTGTATCTCGACGAGCGCGGGACGGTGGCTGCCTGGCTGTCGATCGTGATTGGTCTGGCCGGGATTCTGGGGGGATTTGTATGGCATGTGAAATCCGACAAGGACGACGACGGTTGGAAAGCGGGCTTCTTGTGAGACGGAGTTGTCCGGCGTCGCTGCGGGTCACAGACCCGCGATCCGAATGACGGATTTTCTCGGCGCTCCGGACGCGGGGCTGCCGTGTTGAGAACGGACGCCCTGCAATCCCGGGGCTACTGAAGATCGACCCGCCTTCCCTGATCGCGGAGCTGTTCTTCACGCGCGTCGAGCGCGGTTTGCAGACCCGGATCCATTTCCAACGCCTGCTTGCTCGCCGCCTTGGCCTTGGTCGTTTCGCCGAAATCAAGATACCGAAAACCGGCGTGGAGGTATCCGCGCGCATCGACGGGCAAGGTTTCCTTCAACAATTGGTTTCGGTTGGCCCAGCCCTCCAGCCATTCGAGTCGGCGACGGCCATTGCCGAGATAAACAGGGCCAAGTCTTGCGAAATGCGCCGCGTATGCGTCGCGTCGCGCGTCGACGTTCCAGGTCGTTTGCTCCGGGAGAAGTCCGCTGTCCCGGAGTTTTACCGCCGTGGCGCGGGCGATTTCCTGGTGGCCGCCGATGGTCGGGTGCACATGGTCGAGATACCAGTCGTGGCCGGGAATGCCGTTTGGACTCTGTGATTCCAGCGCGGCCCTGGCATCGACGAGGGTGGCGCCGGATTCTGCGGCGAGTTTCGCTTGGAGCTGGTATTGGCGGTCGAACATGCGCAGGGGGCAAATGTCCTCGTCCTTGGCGCGCAGGTAGTGGGCCTTCGCGTCGTCGGGGCGGCCCAATCGGTCGAGGCAGCGGGCGATGCGCCAATGCAGCAGCGCGTGTTGGTCATCGATCTTCGCGGCCTCGCGATAGGCGGCGAGCGCGGTCTCCAAATCGCCGGATCGTTCGGCGGCGTCCGCCCGGTCGAATCCCTCATTCCAGCGGAGCTCGTCGATGCTGGTGAGATCCGCGCGATGTTCGGATTTGAAGGGGGGGCAGTCGCGGACGTTGGAGCCGAGATTCACGAGGATGAGCGGGACGCCCTTTTCCTGACAGAGGCGGACCATGGTCTCCATCGCCTCCTGAAATTGCTCCATGACGCGGGTATGCCAATCAGCGTCGCGGTGATAGGAGGCGTAGCCGTTCTCGGTGTCGAGCCGCGTTTCGAAGTCCCCGTCACGGTCGGGGTTGCCCGATTGGTCGGAGGCGGGTTGTTTGCGCAGAAGGCGTCGGCCGACCTGCACGGCGCGGATGCGTTCGCCGAGGTTGTCGATCCAGCTTCGGGTCGATGATCGCGATTTGAGGGAATGGTAGGTCCGGTCCTCGAGAAACTCGTTGTGCCCGGTGGCGACGACGATCAGGTCCGGTTCGTAAGCCAACGCCTCGCGCAACATGGGAACGATGCGGTAGCTGGCGTAGGAGACGCCGCCACAGTTGATGATCTCAACGGCGCGATTGGGAAGGGTTGCCTGCAATTCCAGCTCCAACCACTTGGGGAATGCGGTGTCGGCCTCGTAGGGGCGTCCATGAACGGTGGAGCCGCCGAAGCAGAAGGCGCGGAAGCCATTCGCGGGTTTGTCCGCCGCAAAGGATTGCTGAGGCAGGAAGGGCATGCGCTTGTCCGACGTTCGCCAGGTCGCGCCCTCGCGTTCGAAGACCGGGATGTTGGAGCCAAAGCCGGCGAAGGGATCGGCGGCGGAGTCCGCAGCCCCGATGCCGAGCAAGCGCAGGCCGATCTCCAGCGCCACGAACGGAGCCACACCCAGCAATACCGCCAGCAGCTTGAAGCGGGCGGTCGGCCTGGACTTCGGGAGCTTGTCGGGATTCGGTTCGGCCATGCGTTGAGATGTTTAGCAGACTTGGTTTTGGCAGGCGAGCGGAGGAATGTGGGGCGGATTGTTTTCAAGGAATCTCAGCCGGCGTCGAGCCGCCGCAGTCCCTGGCGCTTCGCGCGCCGCGGTTTGCGATTGTTGGCGAAGGAGATTTCTCGATCGGCGTGGTTCTCGCCCTGACGTTTGACGCGGGGCGGGATGATGGTCAAACTGCCCGGGTCATGAACGGTCGTTTGAAGATGTCTGCATTGAGCTTGGTCTGTGTATGGTTGGCCGCCTCCGCCATTGCCGCGGACTATGTGGAGCCCAAGGTGACGATCAATCACCCTGAATTCAATGGCAGCAGCGGATTGGTTGCGGCCCCATTTTCCCCGGGAGTGTTCTACTCGCACAACGATGGGACGGATAATCGCGTGTTCGCCTTCGACAAGAAGGGCCGCCAGCGCGGCGTCTGGAGGCTGGAGGACGTCAAGATGCATGATGTGGAGGAGATGGCCTGGCTGGCGGTGGAGCGGAGTTATTGGCTGATGCTGGCCGACACGGGGGACAACCGGACGCCCAAGCGCAATCCGCCGGATGTCTTTCATCTTCATTTCGTTCCCCTGCCGAAGCCGGTCGAGCCCGACGGGGCCGGAACCAAGGACGTGCAAACGATTCCCTCGCGATTGATTCGGACGATCCCCTTCCGCTATGAGGGAGGCCCGGTGGATTGCGAGGCGGCGGCGGTTGCGGTCGGAGAGAAAGGCAATGAGGTTCTGTTGATCAACAAGGTTCCCCGCGACCGGGCGGGCGACGGCATTCTGACGACCAATGTCTATGCGCTGACGATCGGATCCGAGATTCGAACGGGGCGCAGGCATGTCGCCCGGCGCATTCTCAAGGGCATGCCGCCGCTTCCCGAGCAGATCACCGGGATGGACATGGCCCCGGATGGGAAGCGGTTGGTGATCCAAACCTACGACGACGCCTACGAATTCGATTTCGAAAAGGATTGGGTGACCACGCTTGCAAAGCCCCATTCGCGGAAGATTCCGGTCCGGGTGGAGCCGACCGGACATCCCAAGGACTACACCTTTCGCGAGGCGATCTGTTATGCCAGCGGGGCGTTGACAATCTCTCCCGCGGGCCTGCCGGAGCACAGCGAAGAGATCTACATCACCCGCGAATTGAGCAGTTGGGAAATCGAGAATACGAAGCGCCGCACGCCGCTGTGGCGGATTCGTTAGCCGGGCGTCGCGGCCTTGGAGTTCAATCGGTCTCAGCTGTCGGGTTGCACGGGGACAAGGAGCGCGAATTCGCCGCGGCGGTTGCGTGACCAGGCGAACTCGTTCTGGCCGGTTTCAGCGGGGCGATCTTCGCCGAGGCTGCGCGTGTGAATGCGATTGGGCGCCACGCCCATGTTCACCAGGGTCTCCCGGATGGTGAGCGCGCGGCGTTCGCCGAGGGCTCGGTTGTATTCCTCCGTGCCTCGGTCGTCGCAGTGGCCGTCGATCAGAATCGCGTTGCTGGTCTTGGTCTTCAGGAATATGGCCACTTCCTCGATTTTGACAATCTCGTCAGACCGGATATCCGAGCGATCGAAATCAAAATAGACGGTGTCCGACTTCAGCGCATCCGGGTCGAGCCAGAAGTCGCTGAAACGGATGCGTGAGGGGAGTTTCTGGTCGGAGGAACGGCTCCCGGCATCGGAAGCGGGCGCAATGTTTGGAAGGGTTCCGTCTTCATAGGGGTCGGTTCCCACGATATCCGGGATGGGCTGCAAGGTGGGGTCGGTGTCCTGCGGCTTGACCCTGGTTCGTTCGTTTTGCGCGGGTTCCGGCGGGAGGTCCGGCGCGGTTTCGACCGGGGCGAAGGCGCTTTCGGTTTCGCTGGAACGGGGAATGATCGAGAGCGAGGGGTTCTTGTCGGATTGGCAACCGGTCGCGGCCAGCAGTAGGACGATTCCGGCGATGGGGGCGAGGCGGGCTTGATGGTTTTTCATGTGCGTTCGTTGAAGCATTGGACGGGGATGCCGCGTGAATACTCCCGGCCCGGAAGGCCCTGTTTCCAGCGGGCCGGATCGGACGCGGTGTTCGACAGGCAACGTTCCCTTATCCGAAGTCAGCCCGATCTCCAATGAATAGTCCCGTCCACGCATCGTCTGTATGGACTTTCGGATTGAGGAATGGAATGGTTGTGGAAGCAGAAGTGATGCGACGATTGAAGCGACAATTCATCCGAGGTCTGGCCGGCGTCTGGCTGGCCCTGGCCGCGGTCACCTCGTGGGGCGCGGAGAGTCCGGGCCGTGGTCATGCGATCTACCAGAAACTGTGCGCAAACTGCCACGGCGCGAGCGGCGAGGGCGTCAAGGGCAAGTATGAGGACCCGCTGACCGGCGACAAATCGGTTGAGCGTCTGAAGCGGATCATCCACCGTTCGATGCCCGAGGAAAAGCCGGAGCAGTGCGAGGACGAGGACGCGCTGGCGGTGGCGAAGTACATCCATGAAGCCTTCTATTCCCCGGCGGCCCAGGCGCGGAACATGCCTGCCCGGATTGAGCTGTCCCGATTGACCGTGCGGCAATACCAGAACAGCGTCGCGGATCTGATTTCCAGCTTCGTTGGCTTCAACGGCCCCAGCGACAAGTTTGGGCTTCGGGGAACCTACTTCAAGTCGCGCGGTTACAGCAGCAAGAACAAGGCCTTCGACCGGGTGGATCCACAGATTCGGTTCCAGTTTGGCGAGGGGAGTCCGGATGACAAGGTGTTCAAGCCCGAAGAATTCTCGATGACCTGGTCGGGGTCGATCCGGATCGAGGACTCGGGGGTATATGAGTTCATCGTCCGGACGGAGAACGGCTTCAAGCTTTGGGTCAACACCTCGGACGCGCCGACCATCGATGGCTGGGTGGCGCTGGGCGGCGAACCGACGAAGCACGCGGCGAAGGTTCATCTGCTCGGCGGACGGCGTTACCCGATCAAGCTCGATTTCTTCAAGTTCAAGGACAAGACCGCGTCGATTGAGCTGCGGTGGAAGCCGCCCCACAAGGTGGAGCAGACGATACCTTCCCGCAGTCTCAGTCCCGACGGCGCCCGCTCAACGCTGGTTGTCACGACGCCTTTTCCGCCGGACGACAGCAGCGTGGGTTATCCGCGCGGGGCGGCGGTCTCGAAGGCCTGGGATGAGGCGACGACCCGGGCGGCGATCGAAACCGCGAACCTGGCGGTCAGGCATCTGAATCGTCTGGCCCGGACCAAGGACGGCGATTCGGAACGCGCGGACAAGATCAGGACTTTCTGTCGGACCTTTGCCGAGCGCGCATTTCGACGCCCGTTGAGCGATGGTCAGGCGAAGTTGCTTGTGGACCGGCAGTTTGAGAGCGCGGAGGATTTGGAGACCGCCGTGAAGCGTTCGATTCTACTGACGTTGAAGTCCCCCGCATTTCTTTATCCGGAACTGGGGACTGCCGGAGGCGGCGCCTATACAACAGCCGCCCGGTTGGCGCTGGGGCTATGGGACTCGCTGCCAGATGCGGCGCTGCTGAAGGCGGCGGCGTCCGGCAAACTTGAGACTTCCGCGCAGGTCAAGGCGCAGGCGCAGCGCATGGCCCGCGATCCGCGCGCCCGGGCCAAAATGCGGGAGTTCTTTCACCAATGGTTAAAGATGGACGAGGTGGAGGACCTGGCCAAGGACAAGAAGCGTTTTCCGGGGTTTGACGAACAGATCATCTCGGACCTGCGCGCGTCGTTGGATTTGTTTGTGGAAGACGTGGTGTGGAGTGAGAAGTCCGACTACCGGCAGCTCCTGTTGGCGAACCAGCTTTACGTCAACAAGCGGTTGGCGAAATTCTACGATTTCAAGGCGCCGGAGAAAGCGGGTTTTGAGAAGGTTTCCTTTGATCCCAAGGAACGCACGGGCGTGGTGACGCATCCCTATCTGTTGACGACGTTTGCCTACAACGACTCGACCTCGCCGATTCACCGCGGCGTGTTCATCACGCGCAACATGCTGGGGCGGACCTTGAAGCCGCCGCCCGCAGCCGTTTCCTTCACCGATCAGAAGTTCAAGCCGAACCTGACCATGCGGGAAAAGGTCGCCGAGTTGACCAAGCCGCGGGCCTGTCAGAATTGCCATGCGGTTATCAACCCGCTCGGCTTCAGCCTGGAGCATTACGACGCGGTCGGCCGTTTTCGCACGCAGGAGGAGGAAGTGAACAAGCCAATCAATGCGGTTGCGAAATACCAGACCGACGATGGAGAGACCGTGACGTTGAAGGGCGCGCGGGATCTGGCGGAATTTGCCGCCAACAGCCCGTCGGCCCAGCGCGGATTTGTCATCCAATTGTTCAACCACGTCGCCAAGCAACCCGTGCAGGCTTATGGGGCGGATGCGCTTTCCCGCTTGCAGCAGTCATTCTCCGACTCCGGCGCGAACATGCGCCGGTTGCTGGAGGAATTGGCGGCGACCTACGCCGCCCAACGTCCCGAGGAAAAGAAGGTCGCCTCCGCAAAATGAGAACGCGGTTCGGCAGAGCCTCACGACGGGGTGAACCGGCCGGTTTGTCGTCGCCTCGGCCTGAACAAGCTAAGGGTCGCGCAGACGTCCGATGGACGCCGCTGGCGGCCTTGGTCGCGTTGCTCCTTTGTCTGACGTCGCCGCTGTCGGCGTCTGATTGGCCCAATTGGCGAGGTCCGCAGCGCGACGGAATTTCCCGGGAGAGCGGGTTGTCCTTCGCCTGGCCGGCGGGTGGTCCGAAGGCGCTCTGGAATGCGGCTGTCGGAACCGGGTTTTCTTCCCTTGCGATCGCGGACGGCCGCGTCTTCACGATGGGCAACGAAGGAGACAGGGATTTCGTCCGTTGCCTGGATGCGAACACCGGGAAATTGATTTGGAAGCAGGGCTACGACTGCCCGCTGGATCCCAATTTGTTCGAAGGCGGACCGACCTCAACGCCGACGGTGGCTGGGGATCGCGTCTACACGATCAGTCGATTGGGGCAGGTGCATTGCCTGGGCGCGGCGGATGGGGAGATCTTGTGGTCGCGTGATCTTGCGGCTGGAGACGAGTTGTCGTCGCCGGGGTGGGGCTACGCGGGATCGCCGGTGATTCACGGGAAGCTGGTTCTGCTCAATGTCGGAGAATCAGGCATGGCCCTGGACAAGGCGACGGGCGAGACGGTCTGGCAATCCGAGCCGGAAGAAGCCGGCTACTCGTCGCCGGTGGTATTTCAGCATGCCGGACGCGATCTGGGTGTGTTCAGCTCAGGGAAATACTTCAGCGCGGTCGACCTTGCGAGCGGCGAACGGGTCTGGTCGCATCGCTGGTTGACGCGCTACGGCATGAACGCCTGCGATCCGCTCATCGACGGCGACCTCATTTTCATCACCAGCGGCTACGGCAAGGGCTGCGCGCTTGTGAAGCACGCGGCCGAGGAACCCGAGGAGCTCTGGAAGGGCAAGGCGCTGCGGTCGCAGCTCACGGTTCCGGTAAAGCTGGGCGGCTTCGTTTATGGCATCGACGGCGATGAGAACGCGCGGGAGCCGTCGTTGAAATGTGTGTCGTTTGCAACCGGGGAGGAGCAGTGGGCGGAGGCCGGCGTGGGTTTTGGTTCGCTGATTGCTGCGGGCGACAAGCTGATCGTTCTTTCCGCGAAGGGTGAATTGATTACCGGGCAGGCGACCGCCCAAGGCTGGAAGGAGTTGGGTCGCGCCGAGGTTCTGAAGGGCAAGTGCTGGACGCCGCCGGCGCTGGCGGAGGGTAGGCTCTATTGCCGCAATGCGTTTGGGGATGTTGTGTGTCTGGATCTGCGTTCCCCGCGGAGCTGAATTATCCGTGCCATCCGCGTCATCCGAGGTTAAAAGTGGCGGCGTCAGCCTAGATTTCATTCCATGAAGAAACACACCCGACGCAGTTTCATTAAGACGGCCTCTGCGGCGTCGTTGGCCTTTGGCGCGACGCCGTTGTTGGCGGCGAAGACGGACAGGAAATACCGGACCGCGCTGATCGGCAGCGGTTGGTGGGGCATGAACATCCTGCGCGAGGCCCTGGCGGCCGGACGGTCCACGGCCGTGGCGCTGGCGGATCCGTCGTCGGACGCCCTGGAGATCTCCGCCGAGGAAATCACGGACCTTTCGGGTGACAAGCCGCGGACTTACCAGGATTACCGCGAGATGTTTGCTCGGGAGAAGATCGACATCGCCATCGTGGCGACGCCCGATCACTGGCACGCATTGACGACGATTGCGGCGCTCGATGCCGGGGCGCATGTCTTTGTCGAGAAACCCACAGGACATACGGTCAAGGAGAGTCGGGCGATGGTGAACGCCGCCCGGCGCAACGGCAAGGTGGTGCAGGTGGGGTTGCATCGGCGCATCGGGCCACATCACGTTTCGGGAATGGAGTTCCTGCGTTCGGGCAAAGTCGGCGACATCGGCATGGTGCGTTGCTTTGTGAACTACGGCGGCGGTGTGGAGAAGCCGACGCCCAATTCAAGGATACCAAAGGGCATGGACTGGGAGCTGTATTGCGGCCCGTCGGCCTTGCGGCCCTTCAATCGGCGCATTCACCCGGGTGGTTGGCGCAATTTCATGGATTACGGGAACGGCACGATTGGCGACTGGGGCGTGCATTGGTTGGACCAGGTTCTCTGGTGGAGGAGGAAAAGCAT
>Ga0181594_10003629_pt1 | contig 13912 bp, 9 predicted proteins | sample 071ome_18_FD_145603 | JGI IMG/M metagenome (GOLD analysis project Ga0181594, IMG submission 145603) | Coastal salt marsh microbial communities from the Groves Creek Marsh, Skidaway Island, Georgia - 071413BT metaG (spades assembly) | ecosystem: Environmental > Aquatic > Marine > Intertidal zone... | reverse complement strand
GCCGACTTTGAACGAACTGTACGAGACGAAGATGGTGAAAGCAGGGGCTACGACGGGGAAAGAGGCGTTCGTGTTGACGACGATTACGTTTACTCGCGCGTATCGAGAAGAGGAGGATGGTCCTGTCGCGGAAGCTGGCGCGGTGCTGGTGAGCGTCGGCGCGTGCGTTCGAGTGAAAGAGAAAAATCGATTGGTTCGAGTCGACCAGATCGACGAGAAGAAAGGAACGTTCAAAGGGGTGAGAATTATCACTCGAAACGAGTGCAGAAACGAATGGGTGGGAAAATTCATAGATGTCTGTCCAAAACAAGGGTTAAAACCGAACGAAATTAAGAGCATGTCGGACGAAGAGGCGAATGAGTACGAAGTTTTCGTCACCGAGGACGATTCGGGATGGATCGATATTAGCGACATCGTCGAAGTGATGAACGCGAGACATCATTTGGTTCAACCGCCGAAGAAGAAATCGTTGGAAGACAACGTTCTCGAAACCAGAGTAGCGACGATGAAGTTTATGAACGCCGGAGCGAGTGGTAAAAGAGAGACGGAATTGGAGGCGAAGGTTTTTAGGACGAAGAAAGTGACGTGTTTGAGCACGTTTGCGAGCGACGAAAAATCACTCGCGAGCGAAAGAAAACGAGTGATGGATAATGTTGTGGCGTTAGCTGAAGAAGATACCAGCGCGAAGAAAAAGAAAGTTGCCAAGAAGAAACCATCACCGGCGAAGAAGAAAGAAGTAGAAGTCAAGAAAGTAGAAGTAGTAGTAGAAGAAGAAAAAAAAGTAGCGCAGAAGGAGTCGACGCCTGAACCGCCGAGCGCGGATAAAAAGAAAGATGCTGCGGAAACGACAACTTTCGCTTCCACCGCCACCACTGGCGTCCCGCCGAAGAAGAAAAAGGGTATCGAAGTGATTGAATTTATCGTTCCAGAAGAGCAGAAGAAGAAACAAGAGCAGATGGCAAAGAAGCGACTGCGAGAAGAACAGCAGAAGGAAGAGGAGGAGGAGGAGGAGCGACGAAAGCAAAAACAAAAGGAGAGTGAAAAGTCTGTCCTCGCCGCGGAGGCTTCCCCTGCCGCTTTGGAGACGAAAACGCCGCAGTATAAACGACCTCTCCTCGGACAAAAATCAACACCCACGCCCGCTTCGACTGGAGGAGGTACGGGCTTTTCGATACCTAAGCAAACTACCGCAACACCAACGCCACCAGTTGTTTCCGGCTTTCATTCCACGACGGCGCCGCCTCCTTTGCCGCCAAATCCCGCCGCGGAAAAATTGCGAGAAGCTATGAATCATCTCAAAGCGAAGTACGATAACTGGCCAAACTTCCAGATCAAGAATGGGAGAAAATCATTTTTTCTCTTCGGCCCGAGCATTTTGACGCATCCGTTTAATCCTCAGGCTAAACCGTGTAAACAGTGCGGGAAAATTGGCCATTTCCAGAGAGACTGTCCGATGGTAAAATATAGTCGCTTAGGCGGCGGCGGTGGCGGCGGCGGTGGTGGAGGAATCAAATGTTTTAACTGCAACGGTTTCGGTCACAAATCTGCCGATTGTCCGGCGAAAGGAAACCGGTATCCTCATCATCTTCAGCAGCAGCATAGACAACGAGAGAGATGGTAAAGTTACATTTTGCCGTATCGTAGGGATTTAGTTTTTTTAATGAGATAGAGAGCGCAGCGCACACATTGCAGACTCGAGTTAGAATTTTGAAGTGTGACGCGTGCACGAGTTATAAAAACGCCCGTGAACGTCTTTTTTTTTCCATTAAAAAAAAACTCTCTCGCGATCAAATGTTTCCCCGAAGATTTCTACATCTCGCTTCCGTCCTCGCGTTCCTCTTCTCGCCGTCGTCGGCAGCTTCGGCGTCGGACCCGACCGTCGCTGAATTAGTGCGCTTACTTCAAGACGGGAGCGACTACCTCATGCAAATGATCGCTTCTTCCGATCCACGCGTTTCCGAGATCCTGCTGAGTCAAGGAGCTACCGAAACATCTTCCTCCTCCTCGACGACAACGACGCAGGTGAACGCGACAGCAGACGCGACGTTTATGGAATCTCTAGAGAATGATTTGGACGACTTATTTACGAACTTTTTATACTCTCTTGATCCAAACGGAGCAAACGCCGCTAAAGTTCGCATCGCGAGCAGAAGTGGGAGCGTTTCTCAACAAGAAGAAGAGAGTATTTTTTCCACATCACATCCGACGTGTTTTCCCGGTTGGTACAGGCCTAAATCGACGAAGAACGCGAAGATTTTTGGGCCGCAATTGGGTATCACACTTCGTGCTGGCGAGTGTCGAGTTGTTAAAAACATCACCAGCGCTTTGCGGAAAATCGAATGCGATTCGCCTTCCATCGCGTACGCGTTATTGCCGGGAGGAATAACGGCGAAAGGTGAAACTGGCGAGTTATTTGCCGGGGAAACGTGCGGAATATCGGAAGCCGATCGAGATTTGGTTGAAATTTCTAAAGCAGATAGATTGATATCGTTCGATGATCCATTAGTAGTAGGGTTGAGTGATTTCGCGTGAAGTATACAATACAGCTGTGTTACATCCTATTAATTTATTTTCCTCTTTTCCTAGATCTTCATGGATCGTCGACTTTGGTTGCGGTGACGGTGTACGCGTCTTCAATCTCCTCCAACGTTTTACCTTTCGTTTCCACGACGCTAAAATATATCGAAGCGACGCTCAAAACACCAATAGACGCGAATCCGAAATACGTAGACTTTATGCCAATTTGTTCAATCGCGTATGGCAAGTTTAAACTGACGATGAAGTTGGACCCAAAGTTCAAAAGCGTCGCGATGCCAACCGCCTGCGAACGGACTTTCGTCGGAAACACCTCTCCAACTAACAACCACGCGATTGGACCGAAACTCACTTGGTACGCGCCAACGTACAAGAAAATTGCAGCCACGGAAATGCGAGCTTGCGTTTCTGAAAGTGCCACCGCCTCGACGCCGGGTCCGGCAAAATCTGGCGAAGCCAAAGCGAGAACCATCAGCGATAACGTAATGACGCTCACTCCGCCGAGCAACAAGGGGCGCCGGCCTAAACTGTCTACTTTCCACACGGCGATACCGGTCATGAATAGCTTAAACACTCCAACCACGACGGCAATATTCGAGGCGCCTTGCGTCGACCATCCGGCAGCCTCGAACGTTTGCGTCGCGTAATACAACACCGACGGTTGCCCAGTCAACTGCTGAAATAAAACCACCGATAAGCCGACGTACAAAGCTTTCGCGTATTTCTTATCTAAAATGGCAAACGGCGATTTCGCTTTTCCCATCTCTTCTTTCCTCCTCACGTCCGCAAACATATTAATCTCGTCTAATTCATTCATCAATTCCATCTCGCTCACGTTTGGCCCTCGCAATTTTCTCAGCGCAGGAAACGAGTCCGTATTCTTTGACGCCAACCATCTCGGTGAATCCGGTAAGATGAACCCAGCGCCGACTAACGTCAACAGCGCGAGCGGCACAGAGCTTAAAAACATCGTCCTCCACCCACCATCTTCGCCGACGTACTGACTCGCGCAAAAATACCCGCACAAAATCCCAAACACGATCGCCGCTTCTTTCAAAGAAATCAAGGTGCCTCTGAGCGAACTCGGCGCGGTCTCTGCTATGTACACCGGCGCGCCGTGCATGGCAAAACCAATCCCTAAACCGTAAACAGCTTTTGCAACGATCAAAAAATCAACCGAATGCGCGTTCGCTTCCATCGTTCCACCGATTAAATACAGCAAACCCGCCAAGGCGATTTCTTTCCTCGATCCCAACTTTTCTCCCGCGCCCGCGGCGGCCACCGCGGATGCCGTCAACGCGCCAAAAAGAGACGCCGAAACAACCTGACCGGATTGCGAAGCCGTCAAAGAGAAGAAATCCGTCGAGGATGACTTTATGCTCTCCAACGCACCGGAAGATAAGCCAATGTCGAGACCAAAAAGTAATCCAGCCAACGCCGGGAAGGCGAAAGCGACGCCCACTCGACCGTAATCAATTTTCGTATCTTTTTTCATCTTCTCGTTCTTCTCCGAAGAAGAAGAAGCCTTCGTCCGAACCGCGGAGGCGCGACCACGACCAACGCCAAAAGACGACGCGCGAAGGGTGATTCTTTCCAACGACCTCGATTTCAATCCCTTTTTTCCCTCGCTCTTCTCGATCGTTAACAAAACAGAAGAAGATGAAGAAGAACAACAACAGCGAGGAAAGCTTTTTTCACCGCGACGAGGTTGAATGTATCTTCTCTGACGCACGAAAACAGACGACGACGAAGACGACGAAGAAGCAGACGAAGAAGAAGAAGATGCGAGCGCAGAGGGTGACTTCCCAAAAACGCTCTTCTCTGTTCTTCTTGTTGTTGTTGTCGTCGTTGGTGTCAGCGGAAGCGCTCGAGAAGAGGAGAAGGAGAGGTGCATTTATCTCTCCGCGCAGCAACCAACAACCGCTTTTAGTAACGAGTTTGGATACGAGTTTAGATGAAAAGGCAAACCCCTAAACCCTATTATCACAGAGCAATTTTCTTGTTTAGGGTTTTAATTTTTTGAAAAAACAAAATTTCTTCTGGGCACCTGTTTGCTGTTTTTAGATACGAAAGAAACGCGTTTCTCTTCATTACATTTACACAAAACAAAACACACACATATCGAATCACACACACAGATTCAAAAACCAAAACTAACGGCAACAACAACTCAGAAATAAGATGATGTTGACGACTTCTTTGCGACCGTTCCACGTGTTGGACTCCGTTCTGGCGTCCGAATTGGAGGACATGTTCTTCGACGCGGTGGATTCGGTTTTACCTTCTTCTTCTCCTTCTTCTCCGACGATGATGATGAAGAAAAAGCGCGCGATGCTTTCTTCGCCGGCGACGAGAGGAAGGCACGTGCAAACGAAAGAGACGAGCAAAGGAACGCTCGTGAAATTGAACGTTCCGGGGTTGTCGAAGGACGACATCCAGATCACGCTGCGAGGCGCGCGACCGGTTGTTTCGAAAGAAGATGAATCGAAACTTTCTTCGATTTCGGGTGCCCAACTGCAAAACCAAGAAGGGGTGCCCACCACGATGAGCATCGACTTTCTTCCAAAGGGACAACAACAACAACAACAACAACAACAATCCTTGACGATTAAACTGCGACGCAAAGCGACGCACGACATTGAAAACGCAAAAGCGGTGGTGTCTGATGGCATTTTGCGCGTCGTCGTGCCAAAAATAACTTTGCCCGTGGTGCACGTTCCGGTTGCCTCCGGGGAAGAAAGCGCCGCGGGAGAGCGCCGTCCGGTGGACGATTCCGAAGTCTGCTTGAAATTCGCGGTCGCTGGGTATGGCAGCAAAGATATTTCCGTCGAGTTGGACGCGGAAAGAGAGAGGTTAAAGATTTCCGGTTTGCTTAAAGATAAGTCGAGCCAGTTTGAGAGAGTCGTGCCGGTGCCGAGAGGGTTGCGCGCGGAACACGTGACGCTTTGCGCAGTCGAGAACGGCGTTTTGGAACTCCGTTTGCGCGATCCGCTGGCGATTGAGAAGCGCGTCGTGCCGGTGTTTAGCACGTCCCCGCCGCCTCTGCAATCTTTACCGTCGCCTCAAGGGATGGAGGCGCAACCGATGATTACCGGTGAAGAGGAAAAAGGAGAAAAGAAACCAGAACAAGAGCAGCAACAACAACAACCAGAAGAAGACAACCGCGTCGTTTTGATGAAAACCGAGGTCCCGGGGTACTCCTCCAAAGACATCGAGTGCTTCATAAACGTCGATCGCACGATCGAAGCGAAAAGAGGCAACCGTGGCGTCAAAATCGGCATTCCGAACACCATCGACATCGACTCCATCAAAGCCTACTGCGAGCACGGCATCTTCCAAGTGATCGGCCAAACCGCGCCGGTCGCCGAACCCCTCTCGTCTTCGCTCGCCGTGCGCGCGCCGCCGACCGAGGAAGGCGAGAAACAAAAAATGCTCCAACAGTTGGAAGACATGGTCGAAGAGGAAGAAGAAGTTCACGAAGAAGAAGAAGAAGAACGAGACGCGGTTCTCGTGAACAAGAGAGAAGGCGAGGAAGAGGCGATGAAAGCCTAAAAACGCCGTGGCGAGAGAGCGTTTTTGAGAGACAATGAAAATTGAGAAATTTTAATAAGGTTTTTGTAAAGAAAATTGTACACATTTTTACACACACGCACAATAATAATGTTTCGTCGCGCGTCGATCGCGAGACGAGTGCTGTCTTCGCTGGAGACGTCTTCTTCGTCTTCTTCTTTTTCGACGAGTCTATTCACCACCACCACCACCACCACGGCGGCGCGTGCTCACGCGAAGAAGAAGAACAAAATAAATCCAATTTCCTCCTCGTCGACGTGTCTGCCGCATCGCGTGGGGAAGAGCGCGAATACGAACGCGACGACGACGACGACGACGACTCGTTTTTTGAACGCGTCGTCGAGCAGGAACGACGGAAAAGAAGAAGGCGAGAACACCAACAACGAAATCGAGATGAAAGGGATCACTCTCAGAGGTCGACCGATGTATTTGGACATGCAAGCGACCACGCCGGTAGATCCGAGAGTTTTAGACAAGATGTTGCCGTATTTCGTGAGCTCGTACGGGAACCCGCACTCGCGCACGCATTATTTCGGGTGGGAAGCGGAAACGGCGAACGAGGAGGCGAGAAAGAACGTCGCGGACGTGATCGGAGCGACGGAGAAGGAGATTATTTTTACGAGTGGAGCGACGGAGTCGAATAACATGGCGATTAAAGGTATCGCGAACTTTTATAAATCGGGAGGGAAGACGCACGTGATTACGACGCAAACGGAACACAAGTGCGTGTTGGATTCGTGCAGGCAGTTGCAACAAAACGGGTTCGAGGTGACGTACTTGCCGGTACAAAAGAACGGTTTGATCGATTTGGAGGAGTTGAAGAAAGCTATTCGCCCCGGACAGACGTGTTTGGTATCGGTGATGGCGGTGAATAACGAAATCGGCGTCGTGCAGCCGTTGAAAGAAATTGGGGAGATTTGTCGCGCGAATAAGGTGTTCTTTCACACAGATGCCGCGCAGGCGGTCGGTAAAATTCCCCTGGACGTGGATGAGATGAAAATTGATTGCATGTCAATCTCGGGGCACAAAATCTACGGCCCAAAAGGTGTCGGCGCCATTTACGTTCGAAGACGACCGAGGGTGAGGATGGAACCAATCATCAACGGTGGCGGTCAAGAGAGAGGTTTGCGAAGTGGGACTTTACCAACGCCGTTGCTGGTCGGGTTGGGCGAAGCCTGCAGAGTCGCGAAAGAGGAAATGGAATACGATCATAAGCACGTCGAAAGGCTTTCGAAACGATTGTTGGATGGGTTAAAAGAACGCATTCCGTATTTAGTCGTAAACGGAGACGAGGAGCAAAGGTACCCGGGTAACTTGAACGTATCGTTCGCATACGTCGAAGGCGAGTCATTATTGATGGGTTTGAAAGATTGCGCGGTTTCCTCTGGGTCGGCGTGTACGAGCGCGAGTTTGGAACCGAGTTACGTGTTGAGAGCGTTGGGTGTGGAAGAGGATATGGCGCACACGAGTATTAGGTACGGAATCGGGAGATTCACGACGGAGGAAGAAGTGGACCGGGCCGTAGAGTTGACCGCAGAAGTCGTGGAAAAGTTGAGAGAGATGAGTCCGTTGTACGAGATGGTGCAAGAAGGGATTGACATCTCAAAGATCCAATGGAGCTCGCATTAGAAAATAAAAACATACTCTATTACTAATCTACATCTATATATTACACAAACAACATAATCATCAATCATACCATCACTCTTGCGCATCGCTGCTACTCAACATTTCAATTTCGTACGTGGATAACGTATACGCGTCGAGCGAGAGTGGCACGCCTCGTTGTTTTATAATTTCGCGAGCCAGTTCCTCCGCGTTGAAGTGACCGAGATATTGTTTCTTCATGGTAAGAAACGCTTCCTTACCAAACGCTTCCTTCAAGGATTGAATGCTCGTTTCCGGAGCGACGACGTAATAGTAATCGTATGCCTTTTTACTTTTGTTGTTTTTATCGATGACTTTCATCGAATGGGCAAAACGTTTGGCGCTCTCTTGAGAGTGCTCTTTTATGGCGATTGATTTTATCGCATCTTTTCCAAGTAAAGCGTTTGGCGGAGGGTACGTGCGCCAAAACGCGACCAATGCTTTAGCGTTGCCGTTTCCAGATCCAACGCCATCGGGATCTGTTGCAAACGAGGGGAGATCTAAAACCGCGGACGATATTTGAGCTTGGTGTGCGAAACCGTAAAAGAGGGTCACCGTCGCGTTGAACGCGACCCAAACGAGCCAGAAGAGTGAGAATTTCACACGCACTCCTCCGGTCGTTTTCTTCGTGTACCTATCCTTGACCGGAACTGGAGTTTCGTTCTCGTATAATCGAGCGAGTTCATAGCTCGCAACTACGAGCACGGGAAGCATCGCTGGAAGCAAGAATCTAGCCTCCTGGTGCGAAGAAATGGACAAAACGGCGATGGAAGCGAAAGCGGAATACAAGACTGGTCGCATGCTTTGACTCGTTTCCGAGCCGTTTTCCTCTGCGTTCTTTCTCCTCGTCACTGTTTCCTTTATCATTTTCCATGCGCACAGCGCATACGCCGGTCCAAAGAGAACAAACCCATTTAACAATAAATGCGTCAATCTGAAGTGCTCGCCGTGATGTTTGCCGGCGAATTTCACGTTGTATACCAACGAGTGCCACGGCGCGAAATAAAACTCCTCTTCCGAGCGCTCGTAGTATCTCGCGTCCGTTTTAGCAATAGCAGATGCGCTGACCGCGAATGAAACCGCCACGATCGAGCTCCGTCTCAAAAACTCCATCGCCAGCTTTGGCGTTCGCAAAAATCTCGCCGACTCGAACACCACCAAAGGCGCGACGAAAATCGCAAACGTAAACCGCACGAAGATACCCACGGCAATTAGCGCGCCTCTCAAAACCAGCGCAAAATCCTCTTTCAACACCTCCATCGCCGATTTCTTATTCTCGCCAGCGCTACTCTTTCTACTCGTCATCGAATCCATCATCCCGATTAAAACCATCGCGAAAATCGTCGCTTCCAACCCGTTCGAAAACGGTCTCGTCTGTATCACAAACATCGGCCAAGACGTCGCCAGTAAGATTGGCACGTATCGAAACGCGTTCGAATTCGTCTTCTTCTTTGCAATTTTTATCGCGACAAAATCGACGATTAATGAATACAAAGTCATCGTCGCTCGCGGCGCGGCCAACAGCCACCAAGTTTTGCTGGTGATGCTAGGGGAAATGCGCATCCAAATCCGATACGGCACCGAACTCATCAACCCGTGCGCGATGGAACTCCGAACCGGCATTTTCGCCGTAAACTCCCACGGAATGTGCGTCGACGTTTTAACCATCGCGTCGTCCCCACCAAACGCGTCCCTGAACGCCGGTTGAATCGATTGAAAGTGTTCGTCTGGGTGGACGTAGCCGGTACCGAACATCGCGGAGAGGAATCGAAGCATAACGAGGACGAGGTGGAGAATGTTCAGATGAAAATTGAGAGAAGAAGAAGAAGATGATAAAGCTGATGACGACGAATGCGCCGCGTTTGATGCAATTGCCATTCTTAGTATTCCGTGTTCTACTTCCGATAAAAAGCGGCGGGAAAGGAGGAAAGAGAGAGAGGCACTTTTCAAATTTCCCCTATGGTATTTATACTCCTTTTTAGCAAGATATTTTCTTTAAACCGTCTAAGCGGTCGTCGCCTCTGCGTCGATCTAACCCATCCTCCCCGTAGCCACTCCCGAGCAAAACGCCACCTTTAATCTTTTTATCGTGCGATTGCTGCACTTTTTCTGCGAACCGAGAGTATCCAGGCATGCTTTCTATGGATTTCACGTCGATCGCTTGGCACCGGTGCAGCGAGACGCGCAGGAGGAGCGCGCAGCTTTCGAAGAGGTCTCGAGGGAGACGGGACAGTCGAGGGTTGTCGTCTAAGAGGATCGTTTTTATTTTCGGAGGTAGGAAACCGTCCGGGACGGAGAGGAGGTCGCACTGCGTCGCCGCGAACGTGGTTAAGCTTTGCCATTTCCTTTCGTCGACATCTTTTTGCTTTTCCTCCTCTTTATTATTATCCTCTCTGGACGAAGACGCTTCCAAAGACAAGCGCTCCAACCGCCCGTTCCCGCTCACGTCCACATCCTCCAACGCCTCCATCTCCCCGAGCGTTCCCACGTCCACCGCGAGCAACTGATTGCGACTCAAATTCAAACTTTTCAAAGTCTTCCCGCACTGTTTCGCCAACAAAGACCAATCGATGCTGTCGATCGCGTTTTCGCTCGCGTCCAACACCTTCAACCGTTTCGCGTGCGCGAAGAACGCATCCACGCGTTTCAACTTGTTCTTCTTGACGATCACGCGTTGCAAGTTCGCGCCGATGCTCAACAAAAGACTCTCCGGAACGTCCACTATCCGGTTGTTCGTCGCGTCGAACGTCTTCACCTTGATGTTTTTCTCCGTTAACTCGGAAATAACGTCCGGAGGTACGCGCGGTAACGAACAATCGCGAAGCGAGACGACGCCGGTCGCGTGCCAGTTTTGGACGCGATTTTGGAAGTTTTTCTTGGTGATTTGATTGCGAACGCCCGCGGTAGACGATAGGGAAGATTCTTTTGGTTTGGATGCGCAACAACCCATCGTTGTCTCTCTCTGTGTGTGTCTGCGTGTGTTGATGCAGAGCGCGTGCGTTTATTTCTTTTTGTCTTTTGGGGTAAATTTACAACGAGTGTCTGCTCCTCTTCTTCTTTTTCGTCTTCTTCGCCGCGTCGTCACGATCGTCTTCTTCGCGTTCTCCAAAAGCTAAAGCGTCGCCGGCAGATTTCCGGCGTCGTTTCCTATTTTTCTCGTCCGCGCTGAGAAGTGGAGTGGTGCTCTTTTTCTTTTTCTTCTTCGTTTTCTTCGTCTCGTCGTCTTCGTCTGGAGGGAAGTAGTCGTCCTCTTCCGCCGCTTCCTTGTTGGATGTCGCCGCCGCCGCCGCGGCTGCTTTTTTCATCTCTTTGAACATCGCTTTCCTCTGTTTCTTGTGTTCTAGCTTTTTCTTTCCGGCGCGGATGTCTCTGGACACGTAGCCTTCTTTGTTATCGACTCGGTCTCTCCTCGGGTTGTTCTCTCGACCGTCTTTTCGCAAAGGTTTGTATTTCTTTTCGTTTTTATCCGCCTCGAGATTTAACAACCATTTGGGAACGTCGCATCCGCTGCGTTGCATCACTCGCGCGATGGAACGCACCGTGCCTCTCTTCGCGTCTTCTTCGGTGAAGAATGTGACCGCGTTTCCAACGCGGCCGGCTCGTCCCGACCGGCCGATGCGGTGGATGTACGCCGTGCTCGTCAGCGGGAAATCAAAGTTGACCACGGTGCCGACGGCGGCGAAATCCATCCCTCTTGCCATCAAATCCGTGGCGCACAAGCAGTTCAATTTACCTATTCGGAACAGATCGACTATGGATTTGCGTTTCTTATCGGACATGTCCGAGTGAATTAATCCGACTTCACCTAGTGCGCCTCCGGTTAACTCTTTCGCGACTTGGACGCATCGATCTTTACTCTGCGCGAAGATGATCAACGGCGTTTGCACGCCTTTTTGAACCATTTGCTTGACGGCTAAAATTTTCCCGCTCTCTTTGCCGCAAAAGACGAGCTTTTGCGAGATGGATTCGTTGGCAGAGTTTCGTTCACCCACGGTGAGACGAACGCAGTGGTGCATGACGCTTCGTGCTAATCGCTCGGCGGTTTCCGGAAGCGTCGCGGAGAACAACGCTTTGAGACATTTTTTCTTTTTCGTCGTCTTCGCGGGACTCTTTTTCTTCTTTTTCTTTTTGTCGTCGTCGTTATCATCGTCTGGATTATCGCAGGCATGCACGACGGCATCTATTTGCTCTACGAACCCCATTTCGAAGAGTTTATCGGCTTCGTCTAGGACTAAAAATTCAACCGCGTGCGTCGAAATTTTCTTTTGCGCTAAAAGGGAGGCCAATCGCAAAGGCGTGGAGACGAGAATGTCAACTTTATTGAAGTCATTCGCCGCGTTCGCTTTGGAGAGTTGCGTGACCCTGTGTAATGAGAAGGAGAAAGATCAAAGAAAACGTCAACAAATGAACGCATGAGATATAACAAAGAAAGAGAGAGAGAGAGAGAGAGAGAGAAAAGAAACGGTATGAACTTTGTTGATCAGAGCTGCTATTCCCCTGTAGACTCTTCAGCGCCAACCGTTTTCTTCAACTCGTAAAAATCACAAGCGTCCTCTAGTCAGATATCAAACACCAACTTCGGCTTCACATTTCTACACTCAGAAGAATACAGAGAGGCACCTCACGGAACGCCTTTTAAATGGTCGTAAAAAAGACGTCACAGGCTTGAAGTTCTTCCTCACTTCAACAAAAACGAACGCGATCGATGCGAACAAAAGAAAAAATCTCACCTCAACCCGTCGTTCAACAGAGTACAAATCCTGGTCGATTGCGTCGCCAATTCTTTCGTCGGCGCTAACAAAATCGCTCTCACGCCTCCGTCTTTCCTCTTCCCAAGTCGCATGAAAATAGGTAACAAAAACGCGAGCGTCTTCCCGCTCCCAGTCGGTGCCACCGCCAACGTCTCCACGTCTCTCAACATCATCGGTATCGCTTGCCGTTGAATCGGCGTCGGTTCGAGCCATTTGCACTCCTCTAATCGTTTAATCAAAGATTTCGAACATCCGTACGTGGTCTCTAAATCCTGGAAACTTTCCAAAGGCGCCGGTATCACGTTTCGCGAGTCGTCTCCTTTCACTCTGATCTTGTACTTCTTTCGTCGGATGTTCGCCAGTTCTTCCTCGGTTTGGTGGTTCGTTTTGGACGCTTTCGCATTTGCTTTTTTCTCCTTCTTCGCGCTCCCAAACATCGATATCTTGTCGTCCTCTTCGTCCTCGCTGCTGCTGCTACTACTATCACCATCGCTGCTCTCGCCATCGCTCGAGGAAGAAGAAGACGACGATTCGGATTCCGAACTCTCGTCGTCGTCGTCGTCGTCATCGTCTTCTTCTTCTCCTAAATTCTCGCCGCCGTCACTCTTCGTTTTCTTCTTCGCGAATTTCTCCATGTCGTTCCCGAACCTCTTCGCGTTGAACTGCGCCAAATTCCCGCACAACTGCGCGAACGCCAAGGAGGCTTTGGAAGCTACCAGGGAGGATTCGTTCTTCGCACCCATAGCTTTTGGCTTTTATTATTTTTTCCTTGTTGATGTTGTTGGTAACTGAAGTGAGGCCGAAAAGTGACTTGAGAAGTTAGTTTCTCGTGTGAAGGCAAAATCGCAAAAAGTGAAGGCGAAGATACGCGAAGGCTTTTGATGATGGGGGAATATTGTTTTTATTAATAGTCTCTCTCGTGTCTCTCTAATCGATATATCTATCTTCTCCTTAACGCTGTTACATGACGGAGGAGGTTCTCGTATTCCTGTTCCGCTGGTTCGGGAGCACCTTTTTCGAGCAAGTAGTTTTCGCACTCGTGTTGCTCTTCGAAGCGAGCTATACAGACGAGTTCCAGGCTGTCAAGAGGCACTTTCGCCTCTTCGACCAAATATTTGAGGCAAGTAAGTTTTCCTTGCTGCACAGCATAACCCGTATAGTCGAGTAACCAATCAGTTATCTTTTTCTCTTCAATGCAGTATTTTAAGATGTCTAAGTGACCACATTTTGCAGCTTCGATTGTCACGTTTCTTTTGGTATTTCGCGAAGGTTTCAATGTGTCGAAGAGAAATCGAAGACAATCAAGGTCTCCTGATCCGGCAGCTTTAGTACATGACTGGTATATGTCATACGGACAATCATGAGCAAAGCAGTACTTCAACATCTCGAGATTTCCTCTTTGTGCTGCC
>Ga0181594_10003627_pt1 | contig 13917 bp, 16 predicted proteins | sample 071ome_18_FD_145603 | JGI IMG/M metagenome (GOLD analysis project Ga0181594, IMG submission 145603) | Coastal salt marsh microbial communities from the Groves Creek Marsh, Skidaway Island, Georgia - 071413BT metaG (spades assembly) | ecosystem: Environmental > Aquatic > Marine > Intertidal zone... | reverse complement strand
CATCAAGGGAAACGAACCGGCGTGTACGATGTACAAGTGGTCAATCAGCTGGGACAGGTGGTTGCCGAATTTAGAGGCAACTCAGCGACGATTGGCGGCGCGCTGGTGGCAAGCGATGAGGGTGCGTCGTGACGAACCAAGCATTACTTTGTGACGCCGTGCGAACCCCGATCGGGCGTTACGGCGGTGGTTTGTCTTCCATTCGAACCGATGATTTGGCTGCCATACCCTTGAGAGCCTTGATGACGCGCAGCCCTCAGTTTGACTGGGCAGCACTGGATGACGTCTGGTTAGGCTGTGCCAATCAGGCGGGCGAAGACAATCGCAACATCGCCCGCATGAGTAGCTTGCTGGCGGGTCTTCCTGTGTCAGTGCCGGGCGTCACGCTAAATCGTCTCTGCGGTTCAGGCATGGATGCCGTGGGCAGTGCGGCGAGAGCCATCAAGTCCGGCGAAATTCAGTGCGCGATTGCCGGGGGAGTCGAGTCGATGAGTCGGGCTCCCTTTGTGTTTGGCAAAGCGGGGACTGGATTCGACCGCGCTATTCAAACTTACGATACGACCATCGGCTGGCGCTTTGTTAACAAAGCCTTCCAGAAAAAATGGGGAACCGACTCCATGCCCGAAACCGCGGAAAATGTCGCTGAACAATTTGGCGTCAGCCGAGTGGATCAAGATGCATTTGCTTATCGGTCCCACCAGCGCGCCCTCCGTGCACAGGCCAATGGAATTTTTGATGCCGAACTGGTCGCTGTGGAGGTGCCGCAGCGTCGAGGGGAGCCGCTTAGCGTGTCCGAGGACGAGGGGCCGCGATCTGACACCACGCTTGAGAAGCTGGCGACGTTGCCGGCACCCTTTCGGGAGGGGGGCACCGTGACGGCTGGTAACGCATCAAGTGTGAATGATGGCGCCTGTGCGCTATTAATTGCATCCGAGCAGGCGGCCGTTGAGCACTCTTTGACTCCCAAGGCGCGGGTGCTGGCGATGGCAACTTCCGGTATTGAACCCCGCATTATGGGCTATGGCCCCGTAGAGGCCGCTCAGAAAGTACTGCGTCAGGCTGGTTTGACCATCGATCAAATGGACGTCATTGAATTGAATGAGGCCTTTGCTGCCCAGGGCTTGGCAGTGTTGCGAGGCCTGGGATTGCCCGACGACGCGGAGCACGTCAATCCGAATGGAGGTGCTATTAGTTTGGGCCATCCGCTGGGAATGAGTGGCGCGCGACTGGTCACCACAGCCATGTACGAATTAGTGAGGCGTCAAGGGCAGTACGCGCTTTGCACCATGTGTATCGGAGTCGGCCAAGGTATTGCCTTGGTGATTGAACGAATTTAACGAGCAGCCAAGGGGCAGCAGGAGAGTGTCATGTCAGAAAATGTAATCGCCATGCCAAATGAAGAAAAGTTTCAGGCGCGGGTCGATGCAGAGCAGAAGATCGAGCCCAAGGATTGGATGCCGGAAAGATATCGACAAACGCTTATCCGCCAGATCTCGCAGCACGCACACTCCGAGGTTATTGGGGAGCAGCCCGAGGGCAATTGGATAACCCGTGCGCCGTCCCTCGAGCGTAAAGCCATTCTGCTGGCCAAGGTTCAGGATGAGGCGGGGCATGGACTTTATCTCTACGCCGCGGCTGAGACCCTCGGTATTACTCGCGAGGAATTAATTGATCGGCTACATACGGGGGCCAGCAAATACGCCTCGATCTTCAATTACCCCTCGTTAACCTGGGCCGACGTGGGTGCTATTGGGTGGTTAGTAGACAGTGCGGCGATCGTCAACCAGGTGTCACTGCAGAATACTTCTTACGGCCCTTATGCCCGCGCGATGGTTCGTATCTGCAAAGAGGAAAGCTTTCACCAGCGTCAGGGCTACAACATCATGATGACGCTGATGCAAGGTAATGAGCAGCAGCGCGCGATGGCTCAAGATGCCCTCGACCGATGGTGGTGGCCCTCGCTTATGATGTTTGGTCCCCACGACGGCGAGTCCGCACATTCGGCGCAGTCCATGAAATGGAAAATAAAACGTCGAAGCAACGATGATCTCCGACAGCAGTATGTTGACCAAGCGGTGCAGCAGGCGCTTGCGATCGGCCTAAAAGTGCCAGATCCCGCATTGGCCTGGAACGAAGAGCGCGGGCACTACGATTTTGGTGACATCGATTGGGAGGAATTTGAGCGCGTAGTTAATGGTAACGGTCCCTGTAATCGGCAGCGGCTTGCCCATCACTTGGAGGCGCATGCGGAGGGCGCTTGGGTGCGGGAGGCAATGGCGTGTTATGACAAGAAGCGTCGGTCCCGGCGTCACGATGCAGCCTGACAAGGGCCGAAGGAGTCTGAATTCATGTCTGACCAGCTGAAGCTTTATGAAGTGTTCGTTCGATCCCGCCGAGGCCTGGATCACAAGCATGTCGGCAGCCTGCATGCCGACGACCCCGAGCAGGCGCTGGAATATGCGCGTGACGTTTATACCCGCCGTGGTGAGGGCGTCAGTCTCTGGGTGGTTGCCGCTGGAGACATCACCGCATCTCAGGAGTCAGACTGCGATAGCTTCTATGACCCGCTCGACGACAAACCTTATCGGCATGCGGCAATGTATGACTTACCTGAAGGTATTGACAGTTTATGACCGTGCATGAGGCAGTCAAAACATATTGCCTTCGACTGGGAGATGATGCACTTATTCTTGGACATAGGTTATCCGAGTGGACAAGTCGTGCGCCGTTTCTTGAGGAAGACATTGCGCTCACCAATGTGGCGCTCGATTTTGTCGGGAGGGCGCGCCTGTTTTACCAGTACGCCGCCGAACTGAGCGGAGGTGACGTCACTGAAGACACCTTCGCCTATACCCGTGATGTGCGCGAATTCAGCAACCTGCTCATTTGCGAGCTTCCTCGAGGTGATTTTGCCTTCACCATCGTGCGCCAGTTTTTATTCGACAGTTTGGCTCTGTTGTTTATGGAGAAGCTGAAACATAGCGATGACAGCCGATTGGCGGGGATCGCTGCCAAGGCGGAAAAGGAAGCGACTTATCATGTCAGACGAGGCAGGGAGTGGATGCTGCGTCTCGGCGATGGCACTAACGAGAGTCACGCGCGCGCCCAGAAGGCCGTCAATGGGTTGTGGGGGTATACCAACGAAATGTTTGAAGTCGACGCCCTGACCGCCACCTTGATTGAAGCGGGCATCGCGGTGGATACCGAGGCTTTGCGTGCTCCATGGTTTGAATCGGTCTCTGAGGTACTGACCGAAGCAACCTTGGCGGTGCCAAATACCGATTGGTCGGTAGAGGGAGGGCGTCGGGGTATTCACACTGATGACCTCGGTTTCCTACTCGCGGAATTACAGTTTATGCAGCGGGCCTACCCGGGATTACGCTGGTGAGACTGGCCGAGTGATCCCGTCATGAAGGACAACCTTATTCCCTTGCTTCCTGAGGAAGAAATGCAGCGCCGTCAGCGGCGCGCGCAGAGCGAGTGGCCCGAACTTTGGCGCCTGCTCGACCATGTAATGGATCCTGAAATCCCGGTGATATCGCTGTACGAACTCGGCGTGCTTCAGGACGTGCAGTTGGAAAATGACGTCGTGGTGTTGACGCTGACACCGACCTATATTGGTTGTCCGGCACTGCAGATCATGGAAGAGGACGCGCGTAAGGCATTGACTGATGCAGGCTATCCCGATGTGAGGGTCGTCAAGACTTTGAGCCCGGCATGGACAACGGCCTGGCTGACATCTGCCGCGAGAGAAAAATTGCAGCGCTACGGCGTGGCGGCGCCTCTTGATGGGGTCGCGGCGGCGACCTGCCCGCAATGCGGCAGTGCTGATGTAGAGGCAGTGAGTGAGTTTGGTTCGACGGCTTGCAAGGCGCTCTATCGCTGTGCAGCGTGTTTGGAGCCCTTTGATTTGTTGAAGGCGATCTAGCGATGAGTAGCGAGCTGTTTTATCCCTTGACGGTAGCCCACATTATTCCTGATACCGACGCGGCGGTTCGAGTGGGGTTGGCGGTCCCACCGGATCTTCGAAATGCCTTTCAGTTCCGTCCTGGGCAATACCTCACCATGCGAGCGGTCGTCGACGGCGTGACGGTAAGTCGCTCTTATTCGATCTGCGTGCCAGAGGATAGCGACGTGCTTGAGGTGGCAGTCAAGCGGGTTGCCGGTGGCGTGTTCTCAAATTTTATTAACGATCAGCTTACTGTTGGCACCGAGCTTGAGGTGATGTCGCCGCAGGGCCACTTTTGTCTGGAGCCCGACGGGTGTGATTCAGGCCAGTATCTATTTATCGCCGCGGGATCCGGGATTACGCCCATGATGTCCCTGATTCAATCAATTTTGCGCGGCGAGCCAAACAGTCGGGTGACCCTCATTTACGGCAACCAGCGCACCGCGACGATTATGTTCCGGCAAAAGCTCGCGTTTTTGAAAAATCGATACATGGAGCGGTTTCAGTGGATAAACATTCTCAGCCGTGAGGAACAGGATGCGCCGGTATTAAATGGGCGCATCGACAACAAAAAGGGTGCCCAGTTGCAAAGCGGGCTGATAGATCTGCGCCGCTATGACCGGTTCATGCTTTGTGGACCCGAGTCGATGATTTCAGAAGTTTCCCGCGGCTTAGCCGGTATGGGTATCGAGGACTCAAAGGTGTTGTACGAGCTTTTCGGCAGTTCCGCCGAAGACGCCGAGGCACGGGTGGCGAAACATCATGCCCGTTCCCAGACCCACGCCGAACTCCTTTCCCAAGTCACCATGATCAGCGATGGTCGATCCAACACCGTCGATGTGGCCGCGGCGGGAGAAAACCTGCTTGATGCCGGCTTGAATTTGGGACTCGATCTTCCATACGCCTGTAAGGGCGGCGTTTGCTCCACCTGCAAGGCGCTGCTGGTAGAAGGGGAGGTCGAGATGGATATTCAGCGAGGCCTCACGGATGAGGAGGTCAGCAATGGCATGATTCTGACCTGCCAGGCACACCCCTTGAGCGATAGAGTCGTTGTTGACTTTGATAAGCGTTGGGCCGGACACTGATTCTTGGGGGGCATTATGCTTGTCACAATAATAAAGAGTTGGATGTACACCACATGACCACCAAGGATCGCCTGCTGAGAGAGCGGACACGCCGCCGTTTCTTGTTTACAGGGTTGCATTTGCTGCTTTACTTTTCGTTCTCCCTGAACTGGACTTCATGGGGTGGCTTTTTGGCTGAGCGCCTAGGAGCCACGTATCTCTCCGGGGCGATCGTCATGTTTGCGGTGCTTGTCGTGCTATTTATTGTGCTTGAGTCTGTTTTCCTCTGGCTGTCGCAGCGGGAGGAGCGGTCATGATGTTCGCGTTACTTCACCGCGTTGTTGTTGGTCTTTTAGCCTTAGTCGCCTTGCCGGCTTTCGGCGCGGGTGCGATCGAAGGCGAGGTCGCGCGGCAGCCGCTCAACCAGACCGCGATTGTCATGTTTTTGCTCTTCGTGGTGGCGACCTTGTTCATCACTTGGCGCGCGTCAAAAGCAACGACAACAAGTTCGACGTTCTATAACGCAGGCGGCCAGATTACCGGTGCGCAAAATGGTATGGCTATTGCTGGCGATTTTATGTCCGCTGCCTCGTTTTTGGGTATCACCGGATTGATGTTCATCGGCGGTTTCGACGGTTTGATCCTGTCCCTTGGTGCCTTTGGTGCGTGGCCGGTGTTGATGTTCCTGTTCGCAAAGCGAGTCCGTAATCTGGGCAGTTTCACCTTCATCGATGTTATTTCGCAGCGACTGGATAGAAATCCGATTCGCTTGGTGACCGCTTTCAGCACGATCGTCATCGTGGTGATGTACCTGATCGCTCAAATGGTCGGGGCCGGTAAGCTAATCCAGTTACTGTTTGGCCTGCCTTACGAGCTCGCTCTCGTTATTGTCAGTGGATTGGTGCTGGGCTATGTGGCTTTCGGTGGCATGTTGGCAACGACGTGGGTGCAAATCATCAAGGCCATTTTGCTATTAACGGGCGTGACGCTTATCGCGCTGCTCCTTCTCACCAAGCTCGACTTTAGTTTTTCCGCGCTGCTGAAGCAGGCAACTGAAAATCATCCGAAGGGAGAGGCTATCCTCTCCTCTGGCGTCATATTCAATGACCCAATTCAAATACTGACCATCCAGATTTCCATGCTCTTTGGTACTGTCGGCCTACCGCATATCCTGATGCGTTTATTTACCGTGCCTGATATGAGACAGGCCAAACTCTCTGCCTATTACGCGTCACTGTTTATTGGCTATTTTTATATCGCGCTGCTGGTGTTGGGGTTCGGCGCCATTGCCCTTGTTTATAACACGCCGGCGTTTTTTGATAGCAATGGCGCGCTGATTGGCGGCAGTAACATGGCGGCTATCCACGTCGCCTCGGCCGTAGGTGGCGACGTGCTTACCGGATTTATGTCGGCGGTCTGCTTTGCGACCATACTTGCGGTTGTCGCGGGACTCACCCTCTCGGGTGCGGCGGCGATATCTCACGATGTCTATGCCGAGGTGTTAAAGCAAGGTAAACCCGATCCCGCAACGGAGCTTCGTCTCACACGTATTAGCGTATTTTTAATCGGTTTGGCAGCCGTGCTGCTGGGCATTGCGTTTCAGAATGAGAATGTGGCTTTTATCGCGACGATTCCTATGGTGGTATCAGCATCCGTGACCTTCCCGATGCTGTTGTTATCGCTGTTTTGGAGCGGCTTTACCACCCGCGGCGCTATCGGGGGAGCCCTGGTCGGGCTGGTCTCTTCTATCGTGCTTATTGTGTTGGGCCCGCAGGTTTGGGTATCGGTACTGGGTAATGAACAGGCGCTGTTCCCCTACGACTACCCCGCGCTGTTCACCATGCCCTTATCTTTTATGGTGATGTTTTTCTTGTCGATGGCTGACAACAGCAAAAGGGCGCAGGTTGACAAGGAAAATTATCGTGCGCTCGAGTGGCGAGCAGAGTTTGGTAATGCGCCCGAGGGCGAGGGCAGTGCCTAGATGAGAGTAGTTAGAAGGCGTAATACCGCCGGGGTTTTAACCTGGCGATGACTGCACTAAACTACGTAACGCGTTACCTAGTTGCGGTCCTAAAGCCGCGCCAAGGCCGGCCTAAACGAGGCCGCCCTAAAAGAGCCGAGTGGCCGCCCGATTGAGGCCCTAGGTGTAGAGGGTCAAGGTGTAAAGAGCCTAAAAGAAGACGGGAACCTGAAAAGGTGTCAGGGTAAAAGAGCGGACAGCTGGCGCTTGAGGCGGTCCAGAGTTACGCAAGAATAATGAAAATTGGGGGTCACATGACTGACTATCACATGCTTATAAACGGTCAGGCGGTTTCAGCTGACGATTCTTTTGACGTGTTAAATCCCGCAACCGAAGAGGTCATTGCCTCCGTGCCAAAAGCGACTGCGGCAGACCTCGATGCGGCGGTGGCAGCAGCGAAGGCTGCGCAACCCGCTTGGGGTGCGATGAGCATGGATGAGCGTCGAGCCATAATACTCAAGATCGCGGATCGCATCGAAGCCAATCTGCCCGAGCTGGGCGCGTTACTGAGCAGCGAGCAGGGCAAACCGATGGAGGGCTTTGCTGGGCTGGGTGCGATGTTTGAGATGGGCGGCTGCCTCGCTTGGATTCGCTACACCGCGAGCTTGGATCTGCCCGTTGAGGTCATACAGGACAACGACGATGCGCGCATAGAGGTCCACCGTAAGCCGGTTGGCGTGGTGGGATCGATCACGCCATGGAATTACCCGTTACTGATCACTTGCTGGCACATCATTCCCGGCTTACTCGCGGGCTGCACTGTGGTGGCGAAGCCCAGTGAATACACCCCGCTGACTGTGCTGAAGGCCATGCACCTGATCAATGACCTATTGCCTCCGGGCGTGCTCAACGTCGTCACGGGCAGCGGCGATATCGGTGCCGGTATTTCTGCGCATCCGGGTATCGACAAGATCGTCTTTACGGGATCTACAGCGACGGGCAAGCGCATCATGGAATCCGCGGCGGGTAATTTGAAGCGCCTGACCTTGGAATTGGGGGGCAACGACGCCGCTATTGTCCTGCCTGATACCAATATTGAAGAGGCCGCCGGTAAGATTTTTGCGACCGCGATGATCAACAACGGACAAACCTGCGCCGCGCTTAAGCGGCTTTATGTCCACGAAGATATTTATGACGACATGTGTGCTGCACTTGCCGGCATTGCGGCGAGCGTAAAAACCGGTCCGGCGTCGGAGAGTCCGGACTTTGGTCCTATTCAGAATAAAATGCAGTTCGATAAAGTTTGCGCGCTCGCTGAAGCCGCCAAGGCTGATGGCGCCACGTTCATGACCGGTGGCAGTCCCTTAGATCGACCGGGCTATTTTTTCCCGGTGACTATCGTGAGAGATATTCCGGAAGAAAGTCGGCTCGTTCAGGAGGAGCCCTTTGGCCCCATTCTGCCAATCATTAAATTCAGTGATGTAGAAGATGCGCTCAAGCGAGCGAACGCCGTGTCTGTCGGCTTGGGTGGATCGGTGTGGTCGAGCGATGTTGAAAAGGCCCAGGCGCTTGCGGCGCGATTGGAGTGCGGTACTGCTTGGGTGAATAACCACGCGATGATCCAGCCTGACGCCCCTTTTGGCGGCGTCAAGCAGTCAGGCGTTGGGGTTGAGTTCGGGCGTTACGGGCTCGTGGAATACACTAATATTCAAACTATGCAAATCGCCAAGGGTTAGCGGACGGGGGAGAGTGGCTGATGATGCTCAAGAAACTGTTAGTAAGTATGGTAGTGGCAGCAGCGGCGCTGAGCGGCTTCGCTGAAGACCGGCCACCACCGTTGCCAGTTGAGCCAACTGGCATTATAGAAACACTCCCCGAACGTTACCCGCCCGATTGGTTTCTCGTGCATGACGCGGCGTTCTTCCACATGTCAGACGGAAAGATCTACGTCATCGACAGCAGCGAGGAGGCCTTGGGTGACCAAGTGAAGGGGCTGTTCAATAACAGTTTGATGGGCGCAATTTTCCAGGTCCCCTCGCGCGGTGAAATCATGTCAGTGGAAACTTTTCATACCCGCGGTACCCGTGGCGACAGGATGGACGTGCTGACTATATGGGATACGGCGACGCTGTCGCCGGTCGGAGAAGTCATGCTGCCCGCCGGCAAGCGGTTTATGGGCATGCCGGAGCGGGTTGTGTTGCAGACCCTGAACGAGGACAAGTGGTTGGCTATTTTTAACCTGAGTCCCTCCACCTCCGTGTCCTTGGTAGATCTCGAGAAGCGTGAACTGATGGGTGAAATACCGACACCTGGCTGCAGCTTCATTTACCCCAATGGCGGCATGGCGTTTAGTTCGATTTGTGCCGACGGGCGCATGCTGACGGTTACCTTGAATGACGACGGGTCAGAGCGTGGCCGTAGCTTTAGCGACGTTTTCTTTGATTCTGATGACTCACCTGTCTTTGAGCGGCCCGCCCTGTCGGGGGGTATCGCCTACTTCCCAGCCTTCGATGCGACCGTGCACCCGGTGGCTATGACGGGGTCAGCGGCCACGCCTATGGCGCCGTGGTCTCTGGTTGGGCCCGATGAGGCAACGTGGGCGCCGGCCGGTATTGAGCTTGATGGCGAGGACGATCTGGGTCGCATTTATTTCTTGATGAATCCCGAAGCCAACGGCGTAGACGGTATGCATAATTCCGGCGGTGCAGAAATTTGGGTGTTTGATCCTGATTCCCGCCGCCGCGTCCTGCGGATTCCGCTTCAGGAGTGGGGTTTGAGCTTTGCCGTGGGTAGAGGGGAAGAGCCAAAAGTGCTGGTGACCAACCCCGTCGATATGAGTGTCGAGCTTTATGACGGCCTGTCCGGCGAGTTCATCCGAAAGATCACCGGCTTTGGTCAGGAAACCCCACTCTTTCTCTGGGGAGCCAAGTAATCGTGCTGATGGATGTTTTGGGCAGCGGCATCACTTATTTTGCGGCGGCGTTGTTCGCTCACGCGGGGCTATCCAAGTGGCGGTCGCCTCAAGCCTATCAGGAGACAGTCGCGTCGACTTTGGGGCGCGCTGCGGGGATTCGTGCGGTGCGGATGATTGGCGCTGTTGAGCTAGGGTCCGCGACGCTTATGGCAGTGCCGGCTTGGCGTGAGCTAGGACTGATCCTCGCCGCAGCATTGCTGGTAATTTACGCCGCTGTGATGGGGTGGCAGGTCTATCGTGGTCAGGTCAACTTGCGCTGCGGTTGCGGCGGCCCTGGATCCGACACCCGGATTGGTAGTGAGCTTATCTGGCGTAATGTGGTGCTCGCAGGGTGTGCACTGTGGGCCACAGGCTATGCTGTGCCTCTTGGCGTCACTGCGATGTGGCTTGCCCTCGCTGTTGCTCTGATGTGCGTTATCACTTACGCAGCGTTGGATCAGGCGATCGAAAACCGACAGCGGTGGCAGCGGGGGGCAGCACAATGAGTTTGCTGGTCGTTTCCAATATTTTGCTTTGGCTGGCGGTTGTTTTGCTCGCCATCATGAACTACGCCCTGCTTCGACAGGTAGGCGTGCTGTATGAGCGCGTCGCACCAGCTGGCGCGCTTATGGTAAACAGGACGCTTGAGGTCGGTCAGGAGGCTCCTGCGCTTGAAGCGCTCACGCTTTCAGGCGAGAGGGTCTCGATCGCCGGGCCCGCGGGCGGCCGTTCCCAGCTCCTGTTTTTTCTGTCTCCCGATTGCCCCGTATGTGGTGAGCTCACCCCCGCGTTGATGGCGGCTGCTCGCGCCGAGGCGGAGTGGGTTGATGTGGTGCTCGTGAGTGACGGTGAAGAGCAAGACCACGCCGGTTATGTCAGTCGTAAATCCATTGAGCTGCCCTACGTGGTGAGCGAACTTGTGGGTAAAAGCTACGGTGTTTCCAAGCTGCCCTATGCCGTCTTGATTGATGAGAATCAGCGGGTGTCATCGATGGGTATTGTCAATTCCCGCGAGCATTTGGATTCGTTGTTTGAGGCAAAGGAACGCAACGTGGCGTCGATACAAGAATATATGAATAAGCGCGACGAAGAGCGCTTCGTGGAGGTCAAATCATGATGTCATTGATCGATAAGCTGCTGGAGCGACGTGCGCGTGCGGCAGCACAGACGGCGTCCCGACGCGGCATGCTGAAAACACTTGGAGGCGTGTTAGTAGGGGCAAGTACCGTTCCCTTGTTACCTGTTGCCCGCGCCGAGGGTGGTGCGGCGCGGCCGGTTGAGGAGGGTAGCGATACAGATTGCGACTATTGGCGGTACTGCGCCATTGACGGATTTCTGTGTAGCTGTTGTGGCGGTAGCGCTAATACTTGCCCACCGGGCACCGAAATGTCCCCGGTGACTTGGATTGGCACCTGCCACAACCCGGCCGATGGGCGTAATTACGTGATTTCCTATAACGATTGCTGCGGTAAATCGACCTGTGGCGCCTGTCTTTGTCAGCGGGACGAGGGCGATAGGCCGCCCTACAGGCCTGACAAGACCAATGACATTAACTGGTGTCTGGGTACAGCGAGCGCGGCGTATCACTGCTCAACCGCTGTGGTGGTTGGCGTTGCCTTTGAAGAGTAAATCCTTGGCTAGTCGATATGGCGCTGCCGTGATGATGCTAGCGCTGTCGGTCATGACCTCGTGGAGCTTGGCGGAGGCCGAGATCAATGAGCCGCGAGCAAAATATCATTATCAAATGTTTTGCCAGGGTTGCCACACTCCCGATGGCTCTGGGGTCAACGCCGTGCCGCCCCTCAAAGGGATGATGGGCGTGTTTCTCCGGTCGCAGCGCGGTCGGGAGTTCATGGTGCAGGTGCCCGGGTCAGCGACGTCCAAATTGAAGGATGCGCAGCTGGCCGAGGTGTTGAATTGGTGCATTGAAAATTTTGCGGGATCGAGTTTGATCAATGGGGAGTATCGACCCTACACCGCAGACGAGGTGGGGCGGCTGCGCCAGTCACCCCTTCAGGAAATAGATCATACCCGTGCGGCCGTGTTGGCTGAGATTGCGCGGTTACCGGAGACAGGAGAGATCTAATGGTAAACCCAGGCTTGTTGCGTCGTGCATGTCTTGTGCTTGTCCTTTTATCAGGGGGATCGGGAGTCGCTTTTGGGGATGAGCCTTCTGCATTGGCAACCTGCGCAGCTTGTCACGGTACAAACGGGGTCGGTATTGATCCCAGCTACGCCAATCTGGGAGGCCAAAACGCCGACTACCTGGCATTGCAGCTCAGGGCATTCAGAAATGGCGATCGGAATAACCCCATTATGAATCCTATAGCGGCGCAGCTGAGCGATCAGGACATCGCCGAGTTGGCGAGCTGGTTCTCTCGCCAGCCTCTGGTTGCCGCAGCGAATGGCAATGCCGCGTTGGTGGAGGAGGGGCGGAACAGGGCTGGCTATTGTCACGCGTGCCATGGCATGCAAGGACACCCTGTTGCCACCGAGTGGCCCATTCTGGCGGGCCAGAGTGCTCCCTACATCGCAAATCAGCTGATGGGGTTCAAGCGAGGGGCTCGGTACCATCCGCTGATGGCAAATGTTGTCAAAGAGCTGGAGCCGTCGGCGATGGCGGCTCTGGGGGCCTACTATGCCCAGGTCATTCGCGAAGACTAAGGGGTCACTTCACCTCGTCAGCGAGCCGGGGTTCGCCCCCAGCCTATCGCCGCGATTTGCGGCGTACGTTAGAGATTACCTCATGGACAGGGAGGTAAATCCCGGTCCGATCTTTGAAGCCTGTGACATCAACTTTAATAACAGCGAAGAGTACGACCGACCTCTACCGGTAGAGCGGGTTGCCAGCCTGTTCCAGCGCGCCGCGGAGGTGACAAGCAATCCATTCATGGGACTGTCGATGGGGCAGGACTTCCACTACGAGTCGAGCAGCTTGTTAATCGTCGCTATGGTGGCGGCGCCTTCGGTGGGCGAGGGGCTCTCTTTCTTGAATGCCTATGACCAGTACATCGACACCGCGATCAAAACGGACTTTCAGCCAGAGTACAGCCCGGCTCAATTCAGCGCCGATCTGCTGCACGAGGCAGGCTCGGGAATGGTACAGCTGAATGATTATTTAATGGGTTTTTTGGTGCAAACCTTGAACGTGGCTACCCGGAGTCGAATCCCCTTGCTGGAGGTGACTTTTCAGCATAGTAAACCTAATGATATTAGTGAGTTGCAGAGCTTTTTTAACTGCCAGCTTAGCTTCCAAAGCGAGCACAATAGCATTCGTTTTCACCCGAAATTTCTCAATCAACCCTTCCTGACCAGCAACAAGTTGTTGTTTCGTATCCTCGCCAGTGCCATGGAGACCTATTTTTCTCTCGGTGATGAGCATCAAGGGTTTGTCAGTACAGTCTGCCGCCACATCATGCTGCAGGAATCAATGGAGTACACCGATTCAGAGAGCATAGCTCAGCGACTCCAGATTTCGCCGCGAACCCTGCGAAGAAAACTGGCGGAGCAGGGGTATACCTTTCAGGAGGCAAAGAATTTGGCGAGGGAGCGACGGGCTAAGTTTTTGTTGGCCAATTCCAAAGCGTCTCTGACCGATATTGCCTTCGAGCTTGGGTATTCCGAGTTGTCCGCTTTCAGCCGGGCGTTTCGCTCCTGGGTGGGTGAGACGCCCCAAAGCTATCGCGAAAGTATCAAAGCGCTGCTGCAATAGGCTTGCCCTTTGGACCCTGCGGGAGGGCGAATTAACGTCAAGTTGATGGCCGGATTGGTCAATAACAATTGGCTTTGTGCCGGTATATTTGAAACGTTACGCGGTGATAAAAGCGAGGTAACTGAGCGTTAGCTCATCCTCAACAAAAACGTGAAAGCCGAGTTCATCGGCGGCATGAGGGGACCATCGAAATGCAAAACGAGACTACATTCAGCCAAAGCTTATTCAGAAAGCCCGGAGTGAACGTATTGGCTGTGGCCGCGGCAACTTTAACGTTGC
>Ga0181594_10003622_pt1 | contig 13926 bp, 8 predicted proteins | sample 071ome_18_FD_145603 | JGI IMG/M metagenome (GOLD analysis project Ga0181594, IMG submission 145603) | Coastal salt marsh microbial communities from the Groves Creek Marsh, Skidaway Island, Georgia - 071413BT metaG (spades assembly) | ecosystem: Environmental > Aquatic > Marine > Intertidal zone... | reverse complement strand
GAACACCAGTTGCACCATCATCACCAGCTGGACCTTCTGGTCCTTGCGGTCCCTGTGGACCTTGAACACCAGTTGCACCATCATCACCAGCTGGACCTTCTGGTCCTTGCGGTCCCTGTGGGCCTTGAACACCGGTTGCCCCATCATCACCAGATGGCCCTTGTGGACCTTGTGGACCTTGTGGACCAGTTGCACCAGTTGTGCCACCGCCACCACCAGTTGCTCCAATATATCTCCAACCTCTAATATAAAAGTCTGTACCGTTAGGATAAGTAGCATTACCAGTACTACCACCTACCGTACTAATTAAATCATCTGAGACTAAAAGTAAACCTTGGTCATAATTAAATACCCAACCTGCAACACCACCAGTTCCACCGCTCTCTGCAATAGACTGATCAATATAAACTGCGGTTGGATCTGTTACCGGATCACCACTCCATAATTCTATTCTATATAAGTCGTTCTTAGCACCAGCGGACGTATTAACACTTGCAGGTCCTATCCACATATCTTTACGACCAGATGATGGGGTATTATAGGTATTATAAGCTACATAAGTATTAGGATTAGAACCTACCACCAAAGACATTCTGGTAGATATCCTATTTCCTATTGGGCTATCATTAGGGGAAAACCCTGTACTAGTACCCCACTCATTACCAACGTATCCATTTAAAGCACCACCAGCCCCAGTTAATATACTCAACGAACCAGGTTGCCCTTGGTTTGCTGTTGTTGGTTGATTTGCAAGTATTACATTCCAATCGGTTTGGTCAATAAGCCTGCCTGTTTTGACCGTAGGGCTATTTTCCAGATTTGATTGATACCAGAAGAAATTTGTATCTGCATCAATAACATTACCTGCTTGTACTTTAAATACTAACTTTTTTACATCATCTAAACTAAAGCCCATTGAGTGCTAATTTTATTTTTCAGTTTTAATAGTAAGTGTTTCTTGCGCTTCTTCTAGGTTTGGATCGTATTCCAAATATTGAGAGACTAAGAATGCCATATCTGTTTTGCTTACCTTAAACACTTCAACTTTAGTTTCAGATGTCTGTATAGACAAGTTACAAACCGGAGAATTCTTTTCTACTTTTAATACTAATTTATGTTCAAATTTACTTTTCATTTGTTGTATTATTTATTTAACTTACAAAAACATATTGTATTTGATCTAGTCTTATTGTTCTATCTATAAGTTGAACTTCAACATAGAATCCTCCAACTGCAACATTACTAGAAGACCCGAAAGTAAACTGCCCAGTATTTCCACTTGATGTCGCTTTCATCATTCTTGTTTCAATAGTATCTAAGCCAGTGTAAGCACCGGGTGTACTACCTACAGAAGGTATCCATCCACCTGCACTCCATGCACCACTTGTATTTCCTCCATGTAGAGAAAGCGCATATTGTGCATTATTTGTTGGATATGCAGTACCTGGTGCACCGTCCTCATAAGTTGGTAAGTAAGTATAGTTAGTTCCAGTATTTGGATCTACACCTAATGCCGGGTTAGGATTTGCACCAACAGGGAAAACATAAATTTTCATTTGGTTATTTGTTAATGCATCCACAAAGTTTGAACTTGTACCTGGATTTCCTGTAAATATTAAGTTAAAGTCTACGCATGTTGTAGGGAATAGCCTATGGAATATTGGTGTATCCCCCATTGTATTGTAATTAGGATTACCACTAGGTTCATAGTTACTTAAGTCACTTGATATAATTGTACCTGTTTGAGCGGAGTTTCCATTATCAGCAAAAAATTCTGATGCAGGAATTCCTTCACCACCAACTAAACATAAATTCTCTACTGTAGCAGCAGATCTACTGTTAGGAGGTTGTGTTACATCCAATAAAGATTTTGTACTATCCCATGAAGTATATGTTGTACCTGCAGAATCTCTAAAGAGTCTTTGATTTTCTCTATTAAAATATTCTATTGTTGTAGATGAATTGGTTTGACCAACATCAATTAACAACTTTCTTGTACCTGAATTAACAAATGAAGTATAACCTGACCAAGGATCTCTTACCCTAACCTTGGCATCTCCACCAGTTGTTCTAAATCGGTAATTAGAATTTGCGATAGTAAACACACTTGCAAAGGTATCATAATCAATATCAGTTTGATCCCAATCATTAACATTTCCACTATTTACTGTAATTGTACCTTGTGATAAGCTATATGAAGTATCATTAATACTTAAAGTACTTGAAGACCATTCTTCTAACTGTACATTAATATTTTGGCTTCGGATTGAGTTACCATTTAAGAAGTTAATTCCATCGATACTAGTTGATAATGTTGTACCGTTTGTGTAATACTTTATACCGCTTATGTATCTGTAACTTGCCGTATCAACCGTAGGGTCTGCAACAACTGCACCGCTTAAATTAGGTGAATTTGGATTAGCATCTGCAAAAACAGTATAAGAATAAGAAGTTGGTAAATCTGGGGAAGGTGGATCTACTGATGTTGTATCAGTATCAGCAGTCATTGACATACTTACTGTAAATTTACCACCGTCTCTTGGCGTAGTACCTCCTGCCAAAGTATTATTAAATATACCTGTACCAGAACCAGTTCCACCACCAGGTACACCCATAATAACATCTACCTTAATGCTTGCTTCATAAACATCCTGTGAATCGTATGGGTTAATAATTGTATTATAGCCTGCAATTGTAATTATAATATTACCACTGGTAGACGTATATGTTCCATTAGCTGTAATGTTAGTTATTGTATGAGAGTCAAGTGGCGTTGTACCATCAGCATCATATACTATAACTTCAATCTCACTATCACCTGCACCTTCAGGACCACTAAAACCTCTTACTTTTACTGGTGATGCTGTATTTCCTGTACCAAATGTTATAGTACCCTGTGATGATTGTTGATAAATGCTTCTTAGAGTATTACTACCAGACCAACCGCTATCTTCATAGTTACCACCTGAACTTCCAGTTAGTGTGGCATTTGGTATTGCTACCCTTAAACTAGATGGGTTATTATTTTCAGCAATGACTGCACTAGACGCTCCACTCGCAACGGCTCTGTTAAAGTAATTAGGGTATGTTGGTGCCGGTGGTGCAGGGTGAAATACATCTACTTGCCCAGATACCGTTGATGATGCCATTGCAAATAGCTCACCATTATCATTACTGTCAACGAAGTTGATCTTAGTAAATGTACCACTTAAAGCTTGGTAATTTGCAGTACCGTCACCAGTAGAGTTTGCGATTTCTAAATCACTACCACTACCTGTACTTGATAACTGATTAGCAGAATTAATATAAAGATTTGATGCTGGGTCAATTTCAACATTAATTTCATCAATCCCACCAGTTATTGAATCTATTCTTATAGCATCACCTGCTTGAATGTTAGCTGCACCAGCAGGCCCAGTTGCACCAATAGGTCCTTGTGGACCAGTTGCACCAGTGGCACCTATATCACCTTGTGGTCCTTGTGGTCCTTGTTGACCAGTTGCACCTATATCACCTTGCGGTCCTTGTGGACCTTGTTGACCAGTTGCACCAGTGGCACCAATTTCACCTTGTGGTCCTTGTGGACCTTGTTGACCAGTTGCACCTATATCACCTTGTGGTCCTTGTGGTCCTTGTTGACCAGTTGCACCAGTGGCACCAATTTCACCTTGTGGTCCTTGTGGTCCTTGTGGTCCTTGTTGACCAGTTGGTCCTTGCGGTCCTTGTGGTCCCTGTTGACCAGTTGGTCCTTGTGGTCCTTGTGGACCTTGCTGACCTGTTGCACCAGTAGCACCAATTTCACCTTGTGGTCCTTGTGGTCCTTGCTGACCTGCTGGGCCTTGTGGCCCCTGTTGACCGGTTGGTCCTTGTGGGCCTTGTTGACCAATTGGTCCTTGTGGGCCTTGTTGACCTTGTTGACCTGTTGCACCAGTGGCACCAATTTCACCTTGTGGTCCTTGTGGACCTTGTGGACCTTGTTGACCAGTTGGGCCTTGTGGGCCTTGCTGACCAGTTGGACCTTGTGGACCTTGCTGACCTGCTGGGCCTTGTGGTCCCTGTTGACCAGTTGGTCCTTGTGGTCCTTGCTGCCCAATTGCACCAGTTGCGCCAATTTCACCAGCAGGACCTTGTGGGCCTTGTTGACCAGTTGCACCTATAGGACCAGAGCCGCTTGATATAGTAACCGTTACGTCTTCATTACCAGGGCCAGTTGAACCAATGGAAACACCAGTTCCTGTGAAATTAATCTTAGATACATCAGTAGTGACACTAACACCGCTATCTTCTATTTCTATATTTTGTCCGCCACCGCCACCAGTTGCACCAACATATCTAAACCCTGTAATATAGAGATCAAAGCCGCCTGGATAATTTCCTCCAGTATTACTACTTATTGCTGATGCTAGATCATTTGCAATAAACAAAAGACCCATATCATAATTAAAAACCCAACCTACATAACCTGGATTATTATCTTGTTCTGCTGTTGTTAATATTTCTTGGAAAGTACCAGGAGCCCCATTAGGATCACCGCTATAAAGTCTAACACTATAGCCTATTGACGGTGAACCTGATGCTTGTGGTATTGATGGAGGTTGAATCCAATTTTGCTTTACACCTGATGAAGGGTCATTCAGTGTATTATAAGATATCCATGTATTATCTGCACCCGCAGTTACCCTACTTAACTGTACTGCATTGGCTCCAAGTGAAAGATCTTCAATGTTTGTAGGATCTGCTGCTGCGTTAGATTGTGCAGTTGCTAAGTTACCTGCAATTGGGATAAGAGAATAATTGGTTAAAATTCTTTCAGGTAATACCTTTGGGCTAAATGATAATTTAGATTCGTACCACCTTGCCCCTGAATCTGCATCTATGACACCACCTGCCTGTACCTTAAAGGTTAACTTATTTACTTCAGTTGTACTAAATCCCATTTAACTAGTTTCTTTTTATATTTATTCTCATCCAGTTTGTTGACTACCGTCACTGAAGTTAAGAGTAGCTATAATTTGATCAATTCTAATAGAAGAATCGATTATTTGAATTTCTACATAGAAACCTTCAAGTGCGTTGCTGCCACCGAATGTACCACTAATGACATTACCAGGCGTTGATCCTGTTCTACATTGAGCAGAGCCATCGCCTGCATCGACGCTTGACGGTGGATCGGTATAATTTGCAAAATTAAAACCACTGCCGTGTAATGAATGAGGAACCGCGCCATAACCAACATTAGTTGATACTGGGGCTGCCTTCTTTCTTATGTATATTTTTAAATCTTCGTTTGCCAAATCAGTAAATGCATCACTTACAAAGTTACCACTAAATGATAACTCAAAACTTGTAATAACTTTTGTAGGTTGAGTAGTAGTTTCAAATAATCTGTGGTAGGTTGCAGTATCGCTATAACCTGAATAATTAGGATTAGCCCCACCTTCGTCTGGCTGATACGTTATTAGATTGTTAATCACTGTTGCATATGCTGGGCTGTTTCCGTTGTCCGCAAAGAATTTATCAGCCCTTACTAAATTACTTCCTACAACACATGCATCGTCAAACGGACTAGAAGATCCGGTCTGGTTTGATATTCCACTACCTAATGAAGGTACTGAATTCCATGTACTGTATGATGAAGACCCTCTCGTTAACCTAAACTCCTCATCATCAAATCTTTCTCTTAAAGAATTTGAATTACCTGTTGTACTATAGGTATCTATTAAAATAGAAGATCCTGGTGATGATGGCTCCGAACTCGCATTCCAAGGATCATATACCTTAGAAGAAATGGTTGCATCATTGTTTCTAAATCTAAAATTATTGTTTGTTATTTGCCAGTCATTGTAACTAAAGTTAATATTAAGCTGATTCCAATTATTTGACCAATTTGTAAATGTACCTACTGAAGGATTCCATGCGGTTAATTCAAGATTGGATAATCCATAATCAGCACCAGTGGCTCTAAAGTTCCAAACAGCAGCGCCAGATCTACCTTGTGTATTGGCATTTAAATTATCTATGTCATTTACATTTACTGTAAATGCAGACCCTGCTATATAATATTCAACCCCGCTTATATATTTTGTTAATATTGAACCAGCACTTTCATTGATTTCAACAGTACCATTAATTGAAGGGGTAGATGGATACCCACCTAAGCTATTAGCATCAAAGAAAACATCAGATTGTGTATATGTATAACTTCCACTGCCATCTGTTGTAGTATCAACTGACATAGAAATTTCTACATGATAACGCCCACCAATTAAACCTGCATCATTAAAAACATCTGCCATTATAACTGATACGGTTGCTATTGCTTGCCTTCTCGTTGAATCGGTTGTCATACTTGATACTGTAACCGAAATATCACCATCGACATTAGTGTTAGTTCCGTTTTGGTAAAGGGTTGGTGTGGTATATGTTTTAAGTACGCTCACACCATCAGCATCGTATACCGTTACCGTTATATCTGCATCGCCTGATGCACTTAAACTAAATCCTGTTACCCTCTCTGCTGTTGAAAAATTAACAGTACCAGTAGTAGAATTATCGTAAGCAGATTGAACAGTACCTGCCCAGCCGCCAGTTTTAAAAGGTGAACCTTCGGTAGTAGGGGAGCTTATTCTTACGTTCTGTCTGGTAATACCACTTTCGCCTACGGTACCATTTGTAGTACCATCGGTTGTATTAAAGTGAGAAGCAAAGGTTGGAGATGGGATAAAAACATTTACCTTACCAGGTGTACCACTATCCTCCGCTAAAACATCATTTCCAATAAAATTAAATGTTTTGTACGTACCCACAGCAGACCCTTCGTCTTCTACGTGGATACCGGCAAACGTTAATTCATTAAGACCATTAAAAATAAGGTTAGTTTGTGAAGTATCTAAATCAATTGATACCTGTTCATCTGAACCAACTGTTGTAATATCAATACCTTGTCCTGCAATAACAGAAGAACCGCCTCCACCTGTAGAAGATATAGTAATAGTATCACCACTTGGTGTACTAACTGTTGTTAATGTAACATTTGAACCTGCTACAAGCACTGGGTTATATGCAGCCTCAATAAACTCATCCAATGTAGCTTGTGTTATTAAGTCGCCACTTTCAAATAGTTCCTTTAATTGATATTTAGGTAGTACAGCCATTTATACTTTATTTATTTCGTATGAAGAAGATCCATAAATTTATCAAAGGATAAAAGTAATACTTTTTTCTTCTTCTTTTTCTTTTTTCCTTCTGGTGCATCTCCGCTACCAACCTTTTGTGTTGCAAAAGAATTAGCAGAGCCAGGATTACCAGGTAATGAAACATCACCCATGCCCTGTACATTCATATTAGGGTTAAGACTAGCTGCTGCTTCCTCCTCTACTTTATCAGGTAATCCTTTTTCATCCGTATAAGCAAAATCCTCTAAGTCCTTTAAAGGTAATTTTGCTAAGTCTTTTATTTCATCAGAAGCATCTGCTGCTTTTAGTTCGCCCTTTTTATATTGAAGGGCTAAGGCAAACAATCTCCTTTGTGCTTTACTCTTCGCTGGCATTATACTCGTTTAGTGATTTTAAATTTTTCATTTCTTTGGATTCCTTTACAGGCTGGAGTATGTCTTGTAATGTTCTATAAAAACTATGTATACTCTTAGGTGTCATTTTCTTAAATGTCTTTTCATCATCTACCTTAAGAGCATTACGGACTTTAGATGCTGATATGTTATCATCAGTTCTAAAAATTTCATATCCTGTAAATTCAGGATCTACACCTAATTCTTGGCGGTATCTATCTTTATTAATCATAGAATCATATGCCTTCTTTCGGTCAGTACCATAGCCCCACATCACTGGTTCATATGTAGGTCTCGCAGCAGCAAAGAGAGTATCAATAGCGCCGTTAGGAACTACAATTGCAGTTTCCAAAAAAGGGTATTGTTTTGCCATCTTAGCAAACATAGCTTGTTGTAATGATTCATCAAATGGTCTTTTCTCTGGATCAGGATTTTTACCTCTTACTAAAAATACGACTACAGGTAATCCGTTCTCCTTATACATTTTTTCAAAGACCTTAACATGCCCTAATGTAAAAGGCTGGAATCTTCCTACAAACATATTAACCTTTTTCATACCTGGCTTTTTATGTGGTACTTTTAATGCTTCATTAATAGGGGCAGTAGCAGTTCTTACTCTTTGCCCATAAGGTGATAATGAGTATCTCTTAACACCAGTTTCATCTTCACTAATATTAAATAATCCTAAGTTTCTTTTAAGCCATCTCTTATGAGCTTTAATTTCTGCAAGAATTGTATTAACCTCATCCTCAGTTAAATGGCCATCAGCAACAGCATCTAAAATAGCATTACGAACTTTTGCCGCGGTAGATACATTTTTAGCAGGATGTTTCTCTGTATACCTTCTCTTAACCGTTACTCTCTTTTCGGTTATAAATTCATGTATGTTTTTTAGGTTATTCATTTCACTCTTTTTTTATTTATTCATTTTAAACCTGCCAGTTTCAGGATCAAAATCAGCATGTACTAAATTAGCAGAGTATACTGCATTAGGCCTAGGTATAGTAGTTCCATCTGGGCCTTTGCCTTTTGCAAATTTAAATCCTGGGTTAGGTGACGGTTTCATTAAAGAAGCATTAGTTACACCATCAGTGATATGAACACCTCCTGATTTTTTAGATGTAGATACATTAATGTTTCCGTATGACTGCTCTTCAAGATCACCGTTATGTACTGCAGCAACTAATAAAGAAGCTCTTAAGTGACCTATTAATGCATCCTTTTGATAATCTGGGAAAGGTCCATAACCATCAGCTTCCCACTTTTTCAAAGTATCATCGGCCCATTCTTCTGGTGAACGATTACCGTACTTAAGAGGTAAATCATCTTTATTTATTATACCATTTTCTACTGCCCAGTTTTCTGTATTATCTAAAAGTTCATTACCTTTCTTAATTGTTTCAGGTGTGGTTGGTTCTTTAGTAGTACCTAGGAAGTTATTATGATTATCTGCAAGAGCATCTAATTTAGGACCAGTTTCTTTATTATAAAACTGCGATTCACCAATCTTATTTTTTAATGCAGAAGCAGCACCACCGTCTTTCTTAACAGATATGCCTCCCATAGTCTCCAGGTTAACAGCTAAACCTAAACCTTGCATAGCAACCTTTTCAGGGTAATCCGGATCATTAGGATCCAAGTCTATATCACCACCTAAACAAATTACATCGGCTACTGGGAAATTTTCACCAGCAGGTAATTCTGTACGATAACCTTTCTTGTTCATTGATATGTATGCAAAAGATTCAGCAAGGTCAGCACTACCTTTTCTGATTGCTTCAATGTCATCCATCTTTCTAAGTACTTCTACCATGGCATTGTCAAAATCTTCAGGAGATTCGATATTACTTAGGTCTTCAATACCTTTCAGTACCTCTAATTCCTTTTCGGTTGGATTATCACCTATCAGTTCTCTCATCTTTTTAGAAATAACCTGAGGATATTCCTTTTGTATTTTCTCAGCTCTTTCTTTTTGTGGGAGGTCATCTAATCCAGGTACAGTCTCAATCATTTCAACATCCTTTAAGTTAGCCCATTTCTCTAAACTCTTATTATGTCTTTCAATTGCGCGGTTTGTTCTCTTAACCAATCTACCTACCTCCTCATCGTTTAAATCAGGATTTTGTTTCTTGTAAGCCTCGTTTATACTTTCCATTAACTTACCTTCATCAGGTTTAGGTAATCTCTTAATGGTAGTGCCACCAACCTTAACTTCTTCAATTTCACCACTTTCGTTTTTCTTGGTTTCTACATTAGGTTTATATGTTTTACCTCCTGATATTTTATTGGGGTTAATATCTTTAGTAGCAATTTTAGGCTTAACCCCACCAGCAACCGTTGTGGCAGAAGTAACTTCTAATCCCATATCTTTAAGAGATTGTACAGCAGAACCATCCTTATCCGAAAGACTCATAACCTTTTCACGAGCACCTTGTGCAAATACACCAGGCTCAGATGAAGCAAAGTAAATTTTAAGCTTTCCTTTAGAATCACTCAACCTTGCATACTTACCAACAACCTCAGATTCTTCTTTAGAGAGCTTTCCACCGGATAGTAATTTATCGAATCCTTTAGTAAATGATTCTTTATCTTCTTTATTAGAAAATGCAATTCTGCTATAGTCGGATTTAATGTTTTTAACCCTAGCTTCAGTAAACTTTTTCTTCAATGAATCTGGTAATTCAGTTTCTGTACTTTTGTCTTTATCACCTACTATCTCTTTTGCCTTTTTATATGCCAGTGTATCTTTATCGTAACCTAACGCAGATGAAACTTTTACTTGTCTTCCTGTTTCTGGATTTTTAAATTTTTGATCTTCAATACTGGCTTCTATGACAACCTTACCTAAATTAATAAACTTATTATAATTTAGAACCTTTTCTTCAACTAACATTTCTTCTGCGTTAGGCAAAAGAGATTCATTAGTAGATTTAATTTTTAAGTAATCATCAAAGGTTTTAAATTTACCATCGTCCTCAGTTTTAATAACATCAATAACTTTACCTACCATTTTATTAAAGTCTTCAATAACCGTAGGTGTCATAATATTACCACCTTGCTTTCTTTTCTTTTTTAGAGAACCTAGCATTATCTTAAATAGATCTTTAAGTTGTGGATTTTCAGTAAGTATGTCTTTAGTTCTTTGACTTGGTATCAATTCTACATTTAAATCAAATTCATCACCTTTTGCAAATTCGGCCTTTTCAATATCAATCTTTTTAATGTCCTTACCTCTCTTTGTAACATAATCATTAAAAATATTAGATACCAGTTCTATGTATCTCATATCTTCGGTATCACCTAATATTTCATGCTTCTTAATTCCCCTCTCCTCTATGAAGGCTAAAAGATCTAATAAAATAATTTCATTAATATCTGCCGGTAGTTTTCTTAGTTCTACAGGTTCCTTATCCTTCATTAAGTTAATTGTATAAGGATCTATTAACTTGGCTGCAACTACCTGTTTAGTACCTGCCTTATAAAACTTAAAGATAATTGATTCAATAGGTTTCTTTAGATCATTTTGTAAAGTAGTAGACTGTATAGAAGGATTTAAAATTTTTAGTAAGTATTCAGCAAATGAGTTTGTACTAAAAATAGCAGAATGATCTTCTTTAGGTGTATCTAAAAATTCTTTTATCTTTTTCTTCTGTTCCTCTGTTAAGTAACCTTTAAATATTGGAAGTAGAGCAGTTACACCTAATGCATTTGCCCAGTCATTTAAAACTCTAGGATCATCTATAACCTTTAAGACTTTACCTGAGGGTGAGGTTACTGATATATGACTAAGGACCAAATTATTTTTAGGCAATCTATCATAGGTAATAATACCAGGACTATTACTTGGAAAATACTGAAAACAGAACATCCAGTTATCTGGAATGGAGGACATATTTTTAGAAGCCACTGATTTGATATATCTTATTGGCTTTTCATAATAGACCATCATAGTCCTATCAATAAGATTAATAGGTCTATGATTTGCACCTTTGTAAAAGTTAATGCCCTCTCCGCTCTTCTTAAAAGAAAATGAAGATCCTGACAGTTTTTCGGTCACTACCAAATAATCTTTAAATAAATCTTCGATTAATTGTTTACCTGCATCCTTATAGATCTGAGTTAACTCTTTCATTTGCTTATTTTTTGTTATCAGTTTATATATTCTTTACATTAATAGCTATATGGAAAGGATGGGTGCCATATTCATCCTTTATCATACTCTATTAACGGCAGAGTATATACAAAAATTACAAATATTAACTCTTAATACAGGTGATGTAGATAAGTGTAGATATCTGTTATCTACCGTATTTAATAATACCTAATAATTGATTGAGTGGTGCAAAAGCCCCAGTTAATTTGTAAAGTTTTCCATTATATCTAAAAACAATACCTTCGCTAGGATAGATAGAATCAAGACCTCCTATTCTATCAAGCTTGGCTAATTGATCCTCTACCTTTTTAATTTGATTAACCCCGCCACCTTTTTTAATTTTTGTAGTTTCAGTATCAAGATAGGCTCTTAATCTTTGAGCTTCATCAGACGGGTTTGCCGCAACAAAATTACTTGCATTCCTAATAATAGTAGAGCCAAGCTCCAGGAATAAATCTTCAAAAGGTCTAATGTTTTCTTTATACTTTTTCTTAACATCTTCCTTATCATACTTTTTAACTAATGCAGCTTCTTCCTTTCCAATCTGTTTAGCAAGAGATCTCATATTTAATGTTTTCTTGTCGCCATAAGCCCATCTTCGTAAAAGTCCTTCTTTAACGTCCTGTGAAAGATTAGGAAAGTCTGCATCAATTAATTCCCTCCACCACATTTCATGGTAACGAGAAACCTCATCACCATCATTCAGGCCATATCTTCTCTGTAAAGCAATAATCTTATCTTCAAACTTTTTCTTATTATTGCTAAAATCAACATCTTTTTGTAATTGAAGTATTCTAGGTGGAATAATCTTAAACGTTTTACCTACGTTTGATTTTACTTTGGCTAAGATTTGTGGAATTTCTTTAGCAGGTCTACTATCTGTATCTAAAATATTTCCATCCCCGTCCGTTTTTGTAATATTATGAAATTGAATAACATCAGTATCATAGTTAATTACATTAGGATTTTTAGAATAGATAAGCTCCATGTTCATGAAGTTCTTACCATCATTAAATATTTCAGCTTGCTTAGAAGAAGGTAACTTAGATAAAAGGTTAGCCAAATCTTTTGCAGCAAAAACAAAAGTGTCTCTAACACCAGGAACATCATGAGCTTCAAACTTTGAAACAAATTGATTTAATGACATAGGATCTTTAGTATCACCAGTATTTCTAGCAAACATAACCTTTCCATCCTTCATTGTAACAAAAAGATTTTGGCCGTCTGTTTTTTCAATAGGCTCTTCTTCAAAGTTTAACTCGCCACGAAGGCCTGCATCAACAATTTTCTTAAAGTCACCGAAGGTTAAACCCTTGTCATCGTAAGGGTGGCTCATGTGACCGGCGGCACCGCCTTCAAAAAGAAATGGCTGGCTTTTGTCGGCCAGCCATTCTTCGAACAATTTTATATGTTTCATGGTTAGTTTTTTATTATGATCCCATTGTAGATTGTAAAGCTCCAACCATTGCACCATAATCTCCACTATACTTAGAAAGTAAACCGTCAATTACTTCAGTTGCTTTAGCTTCATCAAAATCTTCACCATGAGCATCTTTTAAGATTGCAGTTGCATATTCTTTAAACTCACCGTCATTTTTGATTTCCTTTTCGGAAACTTTTGCTTCTTCAACAGCTTCATCTTCTTCGGCTTCAACTTCTTCTTCTTCCTTTACTACAACAGTACCTTGTACATCAGCTTCGTCCTTTGCAGTTTCTGGTGCAGTTGTAATGTTTTGATCTTTAGTAACTAATTCTTCACCTTTAGATGCAGGCTCCTCTTTAGGTTTACCCATATCCATAATATCACCAGCAATACCAGCGGCAGTTTCAGAACCATCACCTTTTTCTGCAGGAATAGCAATACCGTCAGCGCCTACTTCTTCATCGGCAACTTCATCACCTTCAACTTTAGTAATTACTTCGCCTACTGCTTCTTCTACAGCATCTTCATCTTCCTCAACTTCTTCATCTTCTTCAGCATCGTATGCTTCATTTACAAATTTAGAGAAAGACATAATTCTTGATTCTTCTTTCTTGTGATGCATATCTTCATCATCATCTTCTTCTTCTTTGTCGTATTTAACATCTTTCTTAAGAGCATCAATTTCAGCATCATCAGATTTAACAGCGCCTGCATAGTGATCTTCTTTTTCCTTATCATCTTCATGATCCACTTTAACATCGCCCTTATCTTCTAACTCATCAC
>Ga0181594_10003618_pt1 | contig 13935 bp, 3 predicted proteins | sample 071ome_18_FD_145603 | JGI IMG/M metagenome (GOLD analysis project Ga0181594, IMG submission 145603) | Coastal salt marsh microbial communities from the Groves Creek Marsh, Skidaway Island, Georgia - 071413BT metaG (spades assembly) | ecosystem: Environmental > Aquatic > Marine > Intertidal zone... | reverse complement strand
TCGTGTGGCTCAAAGACTGCTGAGTGCCGCTCTGTCCTAGTGTGAGCACTACGCCCTCATCAAAAGCGGTCCCACCCGCTAAACGCGTATCTCCAGACGTAATGGTCGTATTATAGGTGTGTAAAGTCGAGCCCCCCTGAGTGACCTTCACGGTCGCGTTGAGCCCTGAGGTGTTAGAGAGCCGGCCGGTTTGATTAAAAGTGACCTCGTAATTCCTGTTGGATTGGCCCGTGTATACTGAGTTTGTTGACTTGATATAGGAGGGGTTCGTCCCAAAGGTGCTCCCGTTCATATTTAACCCAATACCGGGAGAGACATTCTGTGGGTTCATTTTAAACTTGAGCCCATCTACGGTGATCGTGTGACCGGTTGGACCGGCCCCAGAGTTCAGCGTCACCTTCTCGTTCGTCACCTCATTTCCGGTCTCTCGGTCGATCCCAATGACACGGAGCGTCGCGGCGCTCGTCTGGGAGCCTGAGAGAGGAGTGCTGTAGGTGAAATGACCGCTGTCTTCTACGGTGATCGTGTAATCGGTGATCTTAGAGCCTGTCCAGCTGATGAAGCGAGGGTCATCTGTATACCCTTGTGACTTGCTCACCGTCTCCCTCATCGCCTGCCCCGCGGAGATGCCGACCCCTTTACTGGTGAAGTTGATATTCGTGTTGATGTCTAAGACGACGTTGTGCTTAAGCGTCAGGTCGCTTGTGTCAACGCCTGCCCCCCCATTGCCAAGGAGCCCAGTCGCCTCCGTGATCCCGGTGTCTTTATTGAGTATGGAGTATGTGAATTTAGGCAGGCCACTGCTTGTAGGAGCGGTTGGGCTCCCCGACTGGGTGACGGTTAACACATACTGTCTGTTGCTCGCCTCATTATAAAATGAACTAGAGGCCTCTGAGAACTTACCCGTGTTGTCACTGTAGGCCCCGCGCGGTGTCCATCGGTGGTTATCATAGTCTTCAGAGAACAGGTCTGTGTCCGCGGTGTAATTGGCGAGCGGCTCCTCCTTAAATCTAAAGGTAGCCGTACCCAGTTGGCCAGGCTCGACCACCTCTAAGATGTAGTCCACGTGGTCACGGGGATATTTAAATCCACCTTGATCTGTGGGGATCACCGCGGCGTCAACCGTAGTCCCGACGTTATTCTTGGCGTCAGCAATGATGTCGAAGCCCCCTGTGAACCCGCTCGGGCCCTTAAAGGTGATCGGCCCGCTGATGTCACCGTCGAGGATGGTCTCAACAGGGTCGACGGTCCCCGCGAGGTTGATCGGGTCACCAAAGGAGTCGATGATTCGGAGCGAGTCTCGCACCTGTGCGGCGTTCTCATCCGACGACCCTCTGTACTCGATGGTCACGTTACGGCCGTCCTCAGCGATCAGGTTGATCCGCCCGTCTGCGGTGAGCTGAGCCTTGACCATGGTGTGCTCATACGCGGCGTTGATGTTCTGTACGAGGCTCCCGGTCGCGTCTTTGTCCTCAAAGCTAAACCCTGAGATCGCGTGGCCGTTGATCTTAAAGTAGCGGCCCTCATCGAGCGTCAGCTTACGGATTGGCTCGAAGCCCTCGATGACGGTCGGACCTGCGATCGCCCTCACGCCTGTGTAGGGGCTCGCTTGGTTGATCGCGTTGACCTTCGCGAGCGCTGAGCCTGATGCGTACGAGTACGAGAGCTCGTCGTCGCTCTCGGTGGTCGCGCGGATCGCGACCCCATTGATCATAACTTGACCCTCTTCGAGGTCTCCGATAAAGGCGCCACGTCGAGCAGAGGTGTAGCGCGCCTGACGTCCCAAGGAGTCGGTGTTGGCCTTCATCGGGCCGAGCTTAACGGTGTCTCCGACGAGCTCCCCTACCTGTAACGAGAGCTCCTCATGGTGCTCACCATCGAGGACCTTGATGCCGTTAAAGGTCGTCTGCTCTGAGATCGAGTCGACGTGGCTCATGAGCTCATCGAACTCGGCCTTGAGCGCCTCGACGTCGTTGCCGTTGAGGTAGTCGTTCGAGGCCCGTGAGGCGAGCTCGCGCGCCCTCAGCAGGGCGACGGTGCTCTCCCCCAACGCTGACTCGATCGTCTGGAGCAGGGAGGCGCCGTCGGCGATGTTTCGGATCGCGGTGCGCGCCCCAATGAGCTGAGCGGTGAGGCGGTTGTTGATGCTCAACGCGGCAGCGTCGTCGCCGGCGCTGTTGACCCGCACCCCTGTAGAGAGGCGCTCTAGCGCGGTCACTAGGGAGTTCTCATTCTTCCTCGTCCCGCGCTTAAAGTATGGGGAGGGGCCACCAGAGTTGATCGATAAAAATGACGCCATGACCGTTCGCTCCTGCTCGCTTTGACGATCCTTGTCTCTACGAATGATAGCGGTTGTAACGCTGTGCTCGGCACATCCTGTACACAGATATCTTAGAGATTAACCCATTTTGTACCCTATGTCACACAGAACAAGCGTCAAAGCTCGTAGCGCAGCCTCGAGCTGATGGGCTGACGTGAGGGGGCGCAAGAGCGCTTTATTATGATGGACTTATGCGAGGTATCCTGTTATCCTACATGCCCTTTATGAAGCATTAAATAAACCTGTCATAGTCCACTCTCTTTAGGAGGTGTACCCGTGAGTATGTCACCAACCAACACATCGAGCCACCGTTTGGCGCGCGCGGTCCGCTGGTCTAGCGTCCTCTTGGCGAGCAGCGCTTGGCTGAGCGCGTGCGAGGAGCCAGCGACGCAGGGCGCTACTCAGGTCGTGGAGTCAGAGGAGCCGACGAGTGACCTCGAGGCGCTCTTAGAGGGCGCGCCCGACCCAAGCACGCTCCCAGACGAGCTCAAGGCGGACCAGACCTTCCCCGCTCAGTTTGACCTCGTCGCGACACAGAGCCCTGTAAAGAGCCAAGGGAGCCGTGGGGTCTGCTCGATCTTCTCTACCGTCGCCCTGATGGAGCACCTCTATATGAAGGAGGGCGCCGTGGCCCCCGACTTCTCTGAGCAGTTCCTACAGTGGTCGGTCAAGAGCGAGCTCGGGCGCTTCACCAAGACCTCAGGCTCAAACGGGAGCGCGAACATCGAGGCGATCCACCGCTTCGGGGTCGTTGAGGAGTCGGTGATGCCGTATGAGACCTTCGCCTGGAGCGGGTCAAATGACCCAGCCTGTGAGACGACCGGAGACAAGGAGAAGGACAAAGAGAGGCCCACTTTCTGTTACACCAATGGTGAGCCTGAAGAGCAGATCCTCGACGCCCGTCGCTGGACCTTGCCCTCGAACAGCCGTTGGGTGAGCTCGAACGCGAAGAACCTCAAGGCCTTCCTCGTCGAGAACGAGACCGCGGTCGTGGTCGGGATGACCTTCTTCTACCAGAGCTGGAACCACCGTAAGTCTCCGCTCCCTGTCTCCTCTGAGTACAAGCGCCAAGGCTATGTCATGTACCCGAACGCTAAGGACCGTGAGCACGGCGAGGAGAAGGGCGCAGGTCACTCGATCTTGATCGTGGGCTGGGATGATGAGCTCGAGGTGCCTGTCCTTGACCATGAGGGTAAGCAGGTGCTTGATGAGGACGGCGAGCCGGTCGTGGAGCGTGGGTTCTTCCTGTTTAAGAACAGCTGGGGCACCAGCGCCTTTGGCACCGCCAACCCCTTCGGCGCGGGCTACGGCTGGCTCTCGATGCGCTACGTTGAGGAGTTCGGGCGCTCTGTCTCTACTCGACCACCGAATGAGGCGCTCATCGAGCGCTGTGATGACGGGCTCGACAACAACTTTGATGGGCTCACCGACTGCGCTGACGTCGCCTGCGGTGAGATGCCTGTCTGTCGTGTAGAGCCGGTTGAGCCAACCCCTGAGGGGCTCATCAGTGAGTACGCTGAGGTCAACGAGTCGATCCCTGACCACAGCGCGTCAGGCGTCGTGAGCTCGCTGTATTTTGGTGACTCTGGGCTCATCAAGAGCCTCAAGCTCACCGTCGACATTGAGCACCCTTATCGTAGCGACCTCTATATCGAGCTCACCTCACCGAGCGGGGAGCGCGCCTTGATCTGGGATCGCGAGGGCCGTAACGCCACGAACCTCAACCTCAACGTTGAGGTCACTGACTTTGTAGGCGATGAGCTTGAGGGGGTATGGGAGCTGTATGTCGCAGATGAGGCCTCAGGAGATGAGGGCTCACTCCTCCGCTGGGGGCTCACCGCAGAGCTCAAGTGATCAGGTCGGGGGTGGGGGCGCGGTGAGCTGAGCTGAGGCGCAGGGGCGCGCCTCACTCATCGCTCAAAGGGCCAGCTCCTCAAGGAGATCGGGTCACTGTTGACCTCATGTATAGCGCTCATCGCCGACCACTCCTCTTGGAAGGCGCGCACGCCCCCCTCTGGCTCGATCAGCTTGATGCCTGCGCGCTTGTAATAGCGCGCGAGGACGTCCGTGACCATCCCCGCGCCACCCCACGGACCCCACTGGATCGAGGTCGCCTGCTGGCCCTGGGCGCGGAGCGTGACACAGAGCGCGTCGAGGGAGGCGTTCGCGGAGGCGTAGTCGAGCTGACCTTGGTTACCTAGCGCTGAGCTCACGCTTGAGAACATCACCCATCGTCGCACGTCAGGGAGCGCCCTGAGGAGGCTACGGGCGCCCTCTACCTTGACCCGCCACACGCGCTCAAAGCTCTCTAAGGTCTTGTCTTCGAGCTTCTTATCTTCGATCACCCCTGCCCCGTGGATCACCGCTGTGACCTTCAGCGTAGGACGGCTGAGGGCTGAGCGTAAGCGCTCTAGCCCCTTATGGGTCGCCTCCTCTAGCGCCTCGGGGTCACTGACGTCAACGGAGAGATAGACAGGCTCCGCGCCGAGCGCCTTGAGCTGGTGAAGGCTTTGGGTGAGCTCCGCTCGGCTCCTCCCTTCACGAAGGAGGGCGTTAAGCTCGGCTCTGTCGAGCGTCGGGAGGGCGGTCATAAGCGCCTTACGGAGCGCGCGCTCTCCATCGCCCCAGCTCAGCTCCCCAAGGGCATCTTGGTGCGTCTCCCACAGCGCTGAACAGCGCTCAGGGGGCGCGCTTCGACCACAGAGGAGGAGGGCTTGACCTTGAAGAGGGAGGCCTGTGAGGCATAAGGACGTAATCCCCTTCGCGCCCCCCGTGACGAGCAAGGCGCCCTCGCTCGGCGCGGGTTGGGGGCCTGTTGGCTTTGGCGCGACAGCGTCGATATAGCGCTCGATGAGCCGGGCAGATGAGCTCAGCCGGATCACGCTTGGCGCGGTGACCCCCTCAGCCCGCGCGATGTGTTGCTCACAGAGCTCGTCATACACCTGGCGCGTGAGGTCTTCCCCCTCTGGCGCGAGGTAGACAAGCTTGATTGAGACGCTCGGTCGCTCACGCCACAGGCTCTTGAGGAACCCAGTAAGCGCGCCCAAGGCGAGGGTAGCGCTGACGTCTGTAGGCCACTCACAGACGATCGTAAAACAGTCAGGGGCGCTCGTGGACCACTCCTCTTGAGCGAAGGTCAGGAGCGCGCTCAAGAGCGCGTGGCTCGGGAGGCTACTCCACACCTCAGCGGGCTGTGAGAGCCATAAGAGCTGGTGGGTTGGGCGCTCGGGGAGCTGAAGCGCGCTCGCTCGTAGCGGAGACGAGGGCTCCCAGCGATGCTGTCCGGCTTTGAGCGAGCCTAAGAGCTCACCTAGGTCGCAGGGGGTAGCGCTGGGCGCATCGCTAGAGGGAGCGTTAGGGGGTGAGAGGCTGAGGGGAGCGCCCACCCACGCGCGAGTGGCGCGTGGGAGACCCTCCCCTTCAGGTTTTGGGGAGCGGGTGCCCTCCTCCTCTACCAAGGCGTGCGCTTGACCGCCCGCTTCAGGCTCGACGGCAGGTGTCGCGACCTCCTCCTTCGGCTCAGCGAGCGTAGACTGGAGCCAGCTGATCATCTCGCCCAAGCTCTTCATGAGCGCGAGCTCCTCCACCATCTCCTCACCCGCGCCATCTTGGGCGAGCCCAAGTCGCTCACCGAGGGCGCCCAAGATCTCGATCCGCTTGATCGAGTCTACCCCTAGGTCCGCCTCAAGGTCGAGCCCATGGTCGAGCATCTCAGGCGGGTAACCTGTCCGCTCACTGACGAGCCCGACCAAGAGCGCGCCGATGTCTCTCACCGCGCTCCCTGCGGTCGTCGAGCCTTGATCGCGCGCGGAGTCGCTCTTCACCTCAGGACCTCCTAAGCGCTCGACTGAGGCTACCTCAGCGGGAGCTACGGGCTCGCTCACAGGGGGCTGTGGAGCGCTCGTCACGCCACGCCACCACTCGTCTGCCTCGCTTGAGGGGCTCATGGGCTCCGCGTGGCCTTGCGTGAGCGCTTGAGGAGCATCGGGCGTCGCTCCACCCTGCCCCATTAAGGCGAGCATCACCTGCTGTTGGGACTCAGCGAGGGCGCGCATGTTGGTAAAGTAGGCGCTGAGCGCACCCGAGAGCTCAGGGCTCATCGAGGGGCCATCACCAAGTGGCTTAGGAAGGGTCGGCTGGCTCATAAGGGCTGTGAGCTCCTGTGGGGCGTCGCTGTACATGGTAGAGAGAGTAGAGGGAGGGGCATCGAGTCGCGCCTCATCACTCGCCCAACCGAGCGGGGTGAGCGGGGGGCGAAGCCCTCGAGTGAGCTCGCCACGAGCGGGCCACGCGCGCTGGCCGTTCACCCACCAGAGGAGCTTCGCGGGGTGTGGCGCTCTGAGTGCCTCGAGTGGGCGGGCGTCCGCCCTACCTTCGAAGAGCTGGCCCCACTTCACCCTCACCCCAAGGGCGTTGAGCGCGCTGAGGCCTCGCAAGAGCTCCTCGGTGTCTCCTCGCTCAGGCGCGAGCGACACGACCTCATAGGGGCGGTCGCCTAGGATCTCTGAGACGAGCTTACTGAGGATCCGGCCAGGGCCTACCTCCACAAATACCCTCGCTCCTGCCTCATACATCGCCTCAATCTGCTCTACGAAGCGGACGGGTGAGGCGATGTGCGCCGAGAGGCGCGCGCCCACCTCCTCGGCGCTCAGCGCAGGGTAGGGGGAGGCCTGCTCATTCGACCAGACGGTGTACCTGGAGCCCTCACGGAGAGGGAGGATGGGCTCCTCGCTTAAGGCCTCAGCGAAGCGAGCGCCCCCTGAGGCGACCACCCCGCTGTGGAAAGCGCAAGCGACCGGGATCGCTCGCCCTCGGAGCTTGTGGCTCTTTAGCCCCGTCACCGCGAGGTCGACCGCCTCGCTCGGCCCAGAGATCACGCTCTGCTTCGGAGCGTTGAGGTTGGCGATCACGACCCCCTCAAGGCGTGGGTCTGTGGCCTTGAGCGTGTCTAGAGCGACCTTGAGCTCATCAGCGCCTGCGCGCATCGCGGCCATCTTCCCTGGGTCACCCCCTCGCGAGGCTTCAAGGATCGCCTCCCCACGAGCTGCGCTGATCGGCGCGAGCCGGTCAGCGGGGATCACGCCCGCCACGCTCAGCGCGACCAGCTCCCCATAGCTGTGGCCCGCGAGGTGGGTCGCCTCTAAGCCGAGCCCATGTGCGAGCTCCCACATCGCGAGGTCACAGAGCCCAAGAGCGGGCTGAGCGTTGCGGGTGTCGGTGAGCTCCGCGCTCTGCCTCTTCTTCTCATCGCTGTTTAGCGCGGGAGGAGGACAGATGACCTGTGACCAGCGCGGGTGCTCAAGCCAGCGGTCTGAGACCTGACCAAAGGTCAGCGCGAGCTCGCTCATCATCCCCACGCGCTGGGCGCCTTGCCCAGGGAAGAGGGCCGCGACCTGCTCAGGGGCGAGCTGAGGGGGCTCCTCAAGCGCGCCGTTTAACCCCCAGCTCGTGGTGAGCCGGACCCCCTCTGGGGGCTCACCGGTCTCGCCCTGCGTCAGCCACGCCAGCGCGCGCTCTGCCTCCTCAAAGCTCGAGGCGAGGAGGATCGCTCCACAGGGCGGAGCGTTCGAGTTCATTGAGCGTTGGGCGGACCCGTCGCTCCACAGGCTGTACGCCCAGTCCCTGAGCTCAGCAGGGGAGGCGGTCGACCCACGCTCATGATGTGAGGCCCGCTCTCTTAAGCCCTCTACCCAGCGTCCGGCACGCGCTTGGAGCTCAGATGGGCGCTCAGCGAGGAGCACGAGGGGCTCGCTCCGCCACGCCTCCCTGAGGAAGCGTGGGGAGGAGAGAGGCGTCGCGCTCCTGAGCGCGGCGTGGAAGTTTGTGCCTCCAAAGCCAAAGGCGCTGACCGCTCCCCAGCGCGCTTGGCTGAGCCACGGCTGAGGCTCAGAGTAAAGATGAAATGGGCTCGTCGCTGGGTCATAGGCCTTGTTGGGCTTCGTGACGTGTAGCGTAGGAGGTAAGGTGCGCCGGTGGATCGAGAGCGCGACCTTGACGAGCCCCGCCATCCCCGCCGCGCACTTCGTGTGCCCGATCTGAGACTTCACCGAGCCGAGGGCGACGCTCCTTGGGGGAACATCTGAGGCCTGATAGAGGGCGGTGAGCGCCTCAAGCTCGGTGCGGTCCCCCACCACGGTCCCCGTCCCATGAGCTTCAACAAGCCCGACCTGCTTTGGGGTCAGCTGAGCCCTCTGGTAGGCTCGCTCAACCGCTCGCTGTTGACCCTCTTTACGAGGCGCGGTCAAGCCAAAGCTCTTCCCATCACTCGAGGCGCCAATCCCCTCAATCACCGCATAGACTCGGTCCCCGTCACGTTGGGCGTCCGAGAGGCGCTTGAGGACCACCGCCGCGACGCCCTCTCCTAATGTGATCCCATCCGCCTCTTGATCGAAGGTCTTACAGCGCCCCGTCTTTGAGAGCGCATGAACGCTAGAGAACATCAGGTAGTCATTGACGCTGTTGTGCAGGTCCGCTCCTCCACAGATCATCAGGTCCGCTCCACCGAGCTTGAGCTCTTTGACCGCCGCGTCGAGGGCGGCGAGGGACGCGGCGCAGGCAGCGTCCACCGTGAAGTTGGCCCCCCCAAGATCGAAGCGGTTCGCGATCCTCCCTGAGATCACGTTGGCGAGCACGCCCGCGAAGCTGTCTTCGGTGAGCCTGGGCAGGCGCTCATCAAGGTGAGGGGGGAGGGGCCCCACCCACTGTGGGAGCGAACCTCGGAGGCTGTAGGCGTTCGCGAGGTCTGTCCCCGCCTCCGCTCCAAAGATCACCCCCGCGCGCTCACGATCGAAGGTCCGCCCCTCTTCTCCAGGGAGCGCTGCGTAGCCTGCATCCTCAAGGGCGCGCGCGCTCACCTCCAAGGCTAAGAGCTGGACGGGCTCAACCGCGGTGAGGGTGGTCGGAGGGAGCCCGTACCGCATGGGGTCTAAGGCGACCGGAGCGAGGAAGGCGCCCCACTTCGACGCGGAGCGCTCACCCGCGGGCGCCTCAGGGTCGTAGTAGATATCCTTAGGCCAGCGCTCATCAGGGACCTCGGTGACCGCGTCCCCTTTGTCGAGGATCAAGGACCAATAGGCCTCAAGGCCCTCCGCGCTCGGGAAGACGCTAGAGATCCCAACGATCGCGATCTCGTCGCTCTGTGTTGGCTGAGTAGCTGTCGGGGTAGGGAGCTCGCTAGACATGAGGGGGCTCCTCTGTGTGTTGAGGCGTTTTGTTAAGAGGCGCGCGCTACCACAGGTGACCTCGTCATGAAGGGCGCTCATCGTGGTGACCTCACGGCGCAGGGTCGCGACCTCACCGATCATATACATCCCCCTCGCTCGTTGCTCGGCGAGGCTCCGCTCGGTGAGCCCGTCAGGGCCACGCTCTATCCCCTTACTCGCGACCCTGAGGCGCCCTACGTTGAGCTTCTCAAGCTGAGCCCAGCGCGCTCTTGGCTCGACGCCCTCTGCGATCAGCGTAGCCTTAGTGTCCTCAAAGTCTTGAACGAAGGCGGTCGGCGCGCAGCGCGTCGCGTGGCCTGGGGCGGTGTGCAGGGTAGAGGTCTCAGTGAGCTCGAGCGCGACCCGCTGGTACTCTCTGACGATCGCGCCCGTCTCTACCGCCTCACGCGTAAACAGGTAAGCGGTGCCCATCACGACGCCGATCTGAGCGCCTTGAGCGATGAGAGAGGCACACAGCGCACGGACAAAGGCGCCCGAGCGCTCGTCATGTACACCGCCCGCAAACCAGAGCTCAAGTGAGCTCGGGTCATCGAGCTCCCCTGCGCTGAGCAGGTGGTGGATCGCCTCGAGCTGAGCCGCCCAGAGGTTGAGGCTCGTGCGAGGGCCAATGTGCCCCCCACACTCAGAGCCCTCGAAGACAAAGCGCCTCGCGCCCGCTTTAATAAAGCCCTTTAACAGCTCTGGTGACGGGGCGTGCAGGTAGGTCGGGATGCCCTCCTCCTCTAAGGCGCGTGACAGAGAGGGGCGCCCACCCGCGATCAGGACCGCGCTCGGTTTGATGTCGCGGATCAGGGCGAGGTGTGCGTCTCGGAGCTCAGGGGGCGCGAAGCCTAAGATCCCCACCCCCCACGGCCTGTCGGCGAGCGCCACCTTCGTCTCCTCGAGCAAGACCTTCGCTTGCTCAGGGCGCAGGAGCGAGAGCGCGAGGAAGGGGAGCGCGCCCGCCTCAGCTACGGCCTGCGCGAAGGCAGGGAGGTCGCTGACACGCGTCATCGGCCCTTGAGCGACCGTGAGAGCTGCGTCACAGGCCTGAGACAGCTGAGCGCTGTGCGCGTCGAGCCCCTCACAAAAAGCCCGGAGCCTGTCTACAGGGTGAAGGCCTCGCGGGGCGGTCACCCATGGGTGATCTCCGCTGAGTGGCGTCCCCTCAGCTGACCAGAGCGGGTGCTTGAGGGACCGGTACGGGCCACTGGTCGTCTCGGTGCGTGCGCCGTGCGTACTCTCGAGGCGTGGTAAGAGCGACTGGAGCGCGCTGGGGACCTCGGTGCGAGCGCAGCCAAGCCAGTGCTCATCAAGCACGAGGTGATCACAGCCGAGGCTTAACGAGGCCACGCCCGTCTCGACGCTCACGCCCCCCCTGAGGGCGAGGAGAGGTCGAGCGACCGAGGAGCTGAGCGCCTCGAGCTCGCTCAACGCCCGCTGTAGAAGTAAGAACCCCCCAACCTCACCACAGCGGCCTGCCGCCTCAGCGCCCGTCAGGATCAAGCCCTTAACGTTCAGCTCACCTCGCTCCAGCTCCCCCATCACCTCGACCAGCTCAGCTGGGCTGTAGATCTCAAGCCAGAGCGGGAGGTCGAGCGTCGCCCAGCCCTGGTGTCGCTCAACGCTCGGGATCATCAGCGACTCAATGACACCTGAGAGACGAATTTGGGCGTGTAGCGCTCCAGGGCGCCAGCCAGAGGCCGTTGACGCTCTGAGCGAGAGCGCGCTCAGGGACACGCGCTGTCTACAGGCGAGCTGTAACGCTCGGGAGCCCTCTTCGGGCCCACAGCTCAAGTCTAGACACACGCTCACCCCACTCCCAAGGAGCGCTGAGGCGAGCGAGAGGTCCGGTCGAGCGAGCGGGGTGAGGGCGATCAACTGTTGAGCGAGGTGAGCGTTCATAGGCTCCACGGGAGGCTAGCGGTACCTCGCAGAGTGTAGCTACTCGCCCCTCGAGCGTCTAGTGAGCTTCAGTCTTTAGGAGCGCGCGTCGTCATCGAGGCTCGGTGAGTCGCTCGGTGAGCCAAGCCGATCGCTCACCCCAGGCCCCCTCGATTCGCTCGAGCGCCTCACTTAAGAGCTCGAGGCTCGTTGAGAAGCAGACCCGCACGAGCCCCTCCGCGCCCGCGCCAAAAAACCTTGGAGAGCCGGGCACGAGCGCGACACGCGCGCGCTCTAAAATAAACTGCGTGAGGAGCTCAGAGTTAAAGCCTCGCGTGTCGGGGTCGGTGAGGTCTAGATAAGGGCTCGCGAGGTAGGTCGCCTCTGGGCGCTCACAGTGGAGCCCTGGGAGCTGGTTCAGACGATCACATGTCAGGTCGCGCGCCTCACGGAGGTGGGCTAACCACGCCTCTAGCCAGCCGGTCTCATCACGTAGGCCTGCCTCAGCGGCGACCTGAGACAAGGTGCTCGCTCCAAAGGCAGTGTCTCCAGCATGCGAGGCGCTCAAGAGGCGCTCATGGGCTTCCTCGCTTGGGCTGTGTATGTAGCCAATCCTGAGCCCCGCGAGCCCAAAGCACTTAGAGAACCCGCTCACGGTGTAGGTGAGCCTTGAGGCCTCAGGGAGTGAGGCGGTGTGAGGCTGTGGGCGCTCATAGCTGATTTTTTGCCACACCTCATCGCTCATGATCGAGAGGCCTCGGCGTCGAGCGATCTGAGCGATCTCCTGGAGCTCCTCCGCTCGAAGCGTCCGCCCAAAGGGGTTATGTGGAGCGCAGAGACAAAGGAGCTTGACCTTTGGGCGGGAGGCGAGGCGAGCGAAGAGGTCGAGGTCGACCCCCCCTGTACGGGTGAAGGGGACTCGGATCGGCCTCGCGCCCGCAGCGCTCACCGAGCGGGCGAATAAGAAATCTACAGGGTCGAAGATCAGCGCCTCATCACCAGGGCGGAGGGTCGCCTTGGCGATGAGGAACATCGCGGAGGCCGCCCCGTCGGTGGCGATGACCCGCTCCGCGCTCGCGTCAACCCCCCCTCGCCTCAGGTCTTCAGCGACCGCCTCACGGAAGCTGGGTAGACCCGTGGCTGGACCATATGAGAGAGGCCCGCGCGCAAGATAACGAGTGAGCGCGTCACGAATGGGGGGGGCGGTAGAGAAGTCTGGGTCTGCGGCGGTGAGGGGGATCACGCCCTCTGCCTGCTCAGCCCAGCGAAAGTTGAAGGCCCGCTCGCGGAGGACCTCGAGGTCAACCTCCTGAGCTGTGAAGCGATATCTCGTTTGATCTTGGCTCATGATTTCAACTCAGGGGGAAGGTTGACTTGAAGAGGGAGAGAGCAGGAGAGAGGCAGAGGCTAGGTGTCTACAGTTGGGACACTTGAGAAGGTCCGCCCGCTTAGGAAGCGGGCCTCAAGCGCATGGGACTCCTGATGTCTCGCGCTCCAGATCGGCCTACGGGCGTGCTCAAACGCCTCGCAGAGCTCAGCCCAGCGCTCAGGGGTGAGCCTTTGGGGCGTGAGTGACTGCGCTTTGAGGAGCGCCTTGAGCGTGACGGCGTCCTCAAGCGCCCCGCTGACGCCCTGACTGCTGATCGGGAGCGAGGCGTGCGCGGCGTCTCCAATCAAGAGCGCGCCCGCTCGGCTACACCGCTCAAGTGGGAGCAGGTCATACGTGTCCCATCGATAGGTGCGCACAAAAGGACAGGAGCTCAAGAGTGAGGTGACCTCTTGAGGCCAGCCTGCGTAGCGGGTGAGGAGGAAGCGCCTACGGAGCTCGCCATCCTCGATTGGGGTAGAGGCTTCACACTTCATCTGAGCGTACCAGATCTGTTGGCCTTCATTGATCGGCATCCAACCAAACGCGAGGACCCGCTCATGGTCATGGACCTTCATCAGGCGCACAGGAGACGAGCGGTCGAGGGCGTGTGGTGAGAGCCCTACAAACTCTGTGAGCTTGGGCTGAGACAGCTGTGCGTTTGGGAAGAGGGTCTGACGGATTAAGGAGCGCACGCCATCAGCTCCGATCAAGTACCTCGCGGGTAGCGTGTGACGCGCTCCGCTTGAGTTGATGAAGCTCAGCTCGAGTGTAGGTGGCTCGCCTTCAGCCGTCTTCATGTCACAGCGCTCAAGGACCATATCAAATTTAAAGGTCACCCCAACCGCTCGGCAGGCGCCCATCAGTCGCTCAATGAGCGATGGCCTGAACATCGCTCGCTGGCCCACGCCAGGGGTTGAGAGACCTGTGGAGCTGTTAAAGGGTAAGAGCGTTAGCTCATCAATTTTTAGCCCTAGCCCTGAGGCCTCCTCTGGGCCAAGGAGCTCACAGAGGGCCTCATATCCATTAGGCATCAATAGAAATCCCATACCCGCAAAGGCGCTGGGGTCTCTTCGCTCAAAGACCGTGCAAGGGTGGCCCGCCTGCGTTAGGACGAGGGCCGTAGCGAGCCCTGCGACCCCCGCGCCGACAATGAACACCTC
>Ga0181594_10003615_pt1 | contig 13937 bp, 10 predicted proteins | sample 071ome_18_FD_145603 | JGI IMG/M metagenome (GOLD analysis project Ga0181594, IMG submission 145603) | Coastal salt marsh microbial communities from the Groves Creek Marsh, Skidaway Island, Georgia - 071413BT metaG (spades assembly) | ecosystem: Environmental > Aquatic > Marine > Intertidal zone... | reverse complement strand
GATGACAGCGTCAGAGCTATTGTATTGACAGGCGCAGGACGCGCTTTTTGTGCGGGCGTTGACCTCAAGGCGCTGACCGAAGAGCCACAACTGCTGTCTACAGGTATGGGGTTGGGTCCTGAGTCGCCGCTGGTAGCGGCGCTGGAGCGTTGCCCGCAACCGATTATCGGTGCCGTCAATGGCGCCGCCGTGACGGGGGGGTTTGAGTTGGCGCTGGCCTGCGATTTTTTGTTCGCCAGTGAGCACGCACGCTTTGCTGACACCCATGCCAGAGTCGGCATCTTACCCGGTTGGGGCCTGTCCCAGAAATTGTCGCGCATCATTGGCATCAATCGCGCGAGAGAAATGAGTTTGACCGGCAATTTCATTGATGCCGAACGCGCCGAAGCATGGGGACTGGTCAATCGCGTTTGCGCCGCCGAAAGCCTTCTGGAGACAGCGCTGACCAGCGCCGCACAAATCGCGGATGCCGATCCTAAAGCCGTTCCCGCGCTGAAGTCGCTGATGAATGACGGTGCTAAAGAGACCCTCGGCGATGCCTTGATACTGGAGGGTCAGCGCGGCAACGCCTTTGCCAAAAATGTGGACTATAGCCAGATGAGCGCTCGTCTGGCGGCGCTCCGGCAACGAGCGGCCAAACAGTGATGACGCTGATGGTGCGCTGGCACTCGGTCAGCATGCTTTCTTTACAGCAAACTATAAAGCCATGACTTGGCTCATTGGAGGGGTCCTGCTGTGGAGCGGTGCGCACCTGTTCAAACGCCTGGCGCCAGCAGCGCGCGCTCGGCTGGGCAGTGCGGGCAGGCCGCTGGTGGCACTGCTGCTGTTGGCGTCTGTCGTGATGATGACGCTGGGTTACCAGCGGGCATCTACCCCGGTGTGGTGGGGTCCACAGGCCCCCTGGGTTGATCTGAACAACGTACTGGTTTACCTCGGCTTTTACTGCATCGCTGGATCACAGATGGGTGCCCGGGTCGCGGGGGTGATCCGTCATCCCCAGTTGGCGGCGGTCAAGCTGTGGGCGCTAGCGCATCTGCTGGTGAATGGCGACGCCGCGTCCCTGATACTCTTTGGCGGCCTGCTTGTTTGGGCGGTACTGGAAGTGGTGATGATCAATTCACAGGATGGCAAAAAACGGTTGACCAAGCCTCGACCGTCAATGCCCCGGGAGTTTGCAGCGATTGCGACCACACTACTGCTGTATGGGGTCACGGCCTATGTCCATGGGTCGTTGGGATATCCAGTCCATGGCTGACATCCGCTCCATGGCCGACAACTGCTGTGTCCCATGAGACGGAAATTCGCGCTAACCGACGCGCATATTCGTGACGCCTTGGATGCGCTTGCTGGCGATCATGCCACGGTGCGGCGGGCCGTCGCCCTGGTGGGATACCCTCCGTCGCGGCGCCGTGAACACTCCTTTGCGTCCTTGGCGAGAATTGTCATCGGGCAGCAATTGTCCACAAAAGCGGCAGCAACCATCGCCCGGCGCGTTGACGAGACAGTGGGCGGTGCGCTGCAGCCCGAGACGGTGCTTGCCACCGCTCCCGACAGACTGAGGGCTGCAGGGCTGTCGCGCCAGAAAATTGGTTACCTGCAGTCCCTGGCAGAGGCGGTGCGCTCTGGTGCTCTGCCAATCGCAACCTTGCCCCAGCTCGCTGATGATGAAGTCGAGGCCGCGATTACGGCGGTGCGAGGTTTTGGGCGCTGGTCCGCGCACATGTATTTGATGTTCTCCCTCGGACGGCCCGATATCTGGCCAAGTGGAGATCTCGCTGTGCGGGTAGGGTTTGGTCGGATCATGGGCTGGAAGGATCGGCCCGACGAAAAGAAAGTTATTACCGCGGGCGACGCCTTTTCGCCTCATCGGAGTGCGCTCGCCTTATTATGTTGGCATTTTTATAGCGAGGCGCCCCTGTGAGCTTCAGTGATTGGGAGGTCACCTGTATGAGCTTGGCCGTTGATGAGGCGCGTCGGGCCGCCGGGCGGGGGGAAGTGCCGGTGGGGGCCGTACTGTGCAGAGGTGACTCAGTTATCGCCCACGGCGGCAATGCCCAGATTGAGCTGAGTGATCCTTCAGCACATGCGGAGATTCGAGTGCTTCGCGAAGCCGGGGTTCGCGAGGGAAATTACCGGCTAACGGGTACAACCCTCTTCGTCAGCCTGGAGCCCTGCACCATGTGCTGCGGCGCGTTGGTTCACGCCCGCATCGAGAATCTGGTATTTGCGGCGCGGGAGCCGAAAGCGGGTGCGGTCGTGAGCACGGGAGCCCTGCTGGACAACCCGGCACTGAATCATCGCGTGCAATGGCGAGAGGGACTGCTTCAGGAGGAGAGCAGCCAGTTGCTGCAGGAATTTTTTCGAAACCGGCGCAGTGCTCATGGCGATGCGATCTGAGCTGTAGACAGGTTACCCCGCAGGCGTCCGCTGGCGACTCAGGTATCAAGCTCGAGGGGTGCCCGCCCGCAGTAATAGTCGCGGGTCACAGCACCGGTAGCGGCGTGCCGCGCAGGTGCTTGGGCAAAAGTGCGTCCACTTCAATGGGCGGTGACAGTCTGGATGTCGGCAAGCTTTCCAGCGTCAGAATGCCCTCGTAGTGTCGGATGTTGTCGACGTAGGTCACCGCCTGCTTGCCTTCTGCAAACCCGAAACGTGTCATTGGAAAAGTGTCGGGGTTTTGCAGTTTTGGCAAGTGAGCTCTGACATCAGGCCAAAGATGGGGGTCTCCGCCCGATTTCTCGGTCAGCACCCTGGCGTCCTCAAGGTGCCCCATACCGATGGTGTAAGCCGCCAATGCCATCGAGGTGCGATCCGGCTCTTCAATATCAGCGGGCAACCGTCTCAATAGATTCTTGAAAAAACGGGCGCCACCGCGCAGGCTTTCGGCAGCATCAGTGCGGTCATCCACACCCAGTTCTTGGGCGGTTACCTGAGTCAGCATCATCATGCCTCTGACGCCGGTATGCGATTTAGCGCCAGGGTCCCAGTGGGATTCCTGATAAGCCATAGCCGCCAATAATCGCCAATCCATTCGATATTCCCGGGCGACCTGTTCTATGAGGTCCTGCCACTGGGGCAATTCGCTGCGCATTTTGCGCTGAAAAGTCAGTGACCCCAGCCGGGATGCGTGTTCAAACTGACCAAAGTGCAGACGCTCCAAGTACGCCAGATCACCCGACTGCTTGGCAGCCTCTAAGAAGCGATTTACCTTATCCAAGGCGAGTTCCGACGCGATGCCCTTTGGTAAATACCACACCACAGGCGTTGTGGTGCCGAGTTCCAGAGCGGCTACCAGTCTCGGAAACAATCGCTGCTGGATGTCGAATTCGACGGAGTCGACAATGGTTAATTCGGCTCTTCCCTCACTCACCAGTTGCATCACCTCCAGAGAATCTGCGGCATGAACTTCACGCCAGGTGAGTTCAGGCAGGGAAGCTTGAAGGTCCCTAAGCATTTCCACGTGAGCGCTTCCGGCAACCACGACCAGATCGCGCGCTATCAGATCCGATAAACGGCGAGGCCGTGATTCGCCGGATTTGTAGACCACCAAGGCTTGCTGGTGCAAGTAGGGAATCGAAGCGGCAAAGCGTGCATCGCGGCCGGTGCTTTGACTCAGCCCGGCAACGGCCACATGTCCCTCGCCATTTTCGAGCATGGTAAACAACTCGGGCAAACTGAAGGCAACCTTGATCCGCAGTTTCATGTTGTGCTGCTGGGCGAACTGCCGTACCAATGCGTAATCGAATCCCGACGCCCGATCACCGTCAAAATAGTAGGTAGTGGGCGTGTTGCGGGTCAGTACGACCAACTCGCGGGCGTCTTCCATAGGCGGCAGGTCCGAACCGTCAGCGCACCCCTGAACGAGCATGATCAAGCAGATGATACAGACGCGACCCATGCAGAGATTGTAGATGGTCCATTGCGCCGAGGACAGAACATCCGGCGGCGCACCTGCATGTGATTGGGATGGCAAGGTATAATCGACCCGCTGTCTCTCTCGGGAATACCAAATGCTTGTCCTGCCCGGTTCTTCAGCCCTGTCTGAGGCCCGCTTTGCGTTGTTGGCCACGCGAGTCTCTGAGTTGGGTAAAAGCTATCGCTTGCGCGAGGTGGCCCATGCCTACGCGGTCGAACTCGGCGCCGGGCTGGATGTAGATGAGTCGCGGTTGGCGGCTCTGCTGCAACCGGGTACTTCGGCCCCGGTTGACCCGGCTGCGCTCGACCGGGCCGGTAAGCGCATTGTCAGTCCCCGTTTCGGCACGATATCGCCATGGTCCAGTAAGGCGACAGATATTGCGCGAAATTGTGGCTTTGAAAGCGTAAAGCGTATCGAGCGCGTCACGGTGTACGGCATCGATGGCATGCCTGAGGACATCGCTGATACTGAACTCGACGCGTTGATCCACGACAGGATGGTGGAGACCGTCGTCGGCTCAGTAGACGAGTTGGCGCCGCTTTTTGAGCGCTCCTCGCCGCAGTCCTACATTGAAGTCGATGTGCTTGGCGGCGGTCAGGAGGCGCTGGCGGAGGCAAACGACCAGCTCGGTCTGGCCCTCGCTGCAGATGAGATCGAATATCTGACGGACGCTTTTAACGAGCTGGGTCGCAACCCCCGCGATATTGAGTTAATGATGTTTGCTCAGGCGAATTCGGAGCACTGTCGCCACAAAATATTCAACGCCAGCTGGGAGATAGATGGCGCCCCGATGCCGCACTCGCTGTTTGGCATGATCCGTCATACTCATACGGTAGGTGGTGATAACGTGCTGTCTGCGTACTCAGATAATGCGGCGGTCGTTGCCGGCCACGCTGCAGGCCGGTTTTACCCTGATGCGACCGATGGCATCTGGCGTTATCACCAAGAACCGGTGCACCTCCTGATGAAGGTCGAAACCCACAATCACCCGACTGCCATATCGCCTTTTTCGGGTGCCGGCACTGGTGCAGGGGGTGAAATCCGCGATGAGGGCGCGGTGGGGCGCGGGTCTCGACCCAAAGCTGGGCTGGCAGGGTTTTCCGTCTCTCACCTTGAAATTCCCGATAAACCGCGACCGTGGGAAATCAATTACGGCAAGCCCCACAGAATTGTATCGCCGCTACAAATTATGACCGAGGGCCCCATCGGCGCCGCGGCTTTTAACAATGAATTTGGTCGCCCCAATCTGGTGGGGTATTTTCGAACTTTTGAAGCGGTGACTGAGAGCGGCGTCAGGGGTTATCACAAGCCCATTATGATCGCCGGGGGCTTTGGCAATATTCGCGCGGATCATGTGGAGAAGGGCGATTATTCCGCCGGCGCTCGATTGGTCGTGCTCGGTGGACCCGCGATGCTGATTGGACTCGGTGGCGGCGCGGCGTCCTCTATGGCCAGCGGTGACAGTGCCGAAGACCTCGACTTTGCCTCGGTGCAACGACAAAACCCTGAGATTCAGCGGCGCTGCCAGGAAGTGATTGATACCTGCTGGGGGCTGGGTGATGAAAATCCCATCGCCTTTATCCACGACGTGGGAGCGGGCGGGCTCAGTAACGCTTTGCCAGAGCTGGTCAAGGACGGGGGTCGCGGTGGGCACTTCGAATTACGGGAGGTGCCGAACGACGAACCGGGGATGTCGCCGCTGGAAATCTGGTGTAACGAGTCTCAAGAGCGATATGTGATGGCGATAGAGCCAGAGCAGCTTGCTCGATTCGAACAGATCTGTACGCGAGAGCGTTGCCCCTATGCCGTGGTAGGGGAGGCCACAGAGGCGCAGCATCTCAGAGTCAGTGATCGCCAGTTCAACAATGACCCGGTGGATTTGCCCATGTCAGTGCTATTCGGCAAACCGCCAAAAATGCATCGCCAGGCGGTGCGGGAGCCGGGGCTCGCTGATGATTTCGATGCCACCGGCATATCGGTGGCCGAATCTCTGGAGCGGGTGCTCACCTTCCCTGCAGTGGCATCTAAGAATTTCCTGATTACCATTGGTGACCGGAGCGTGACCGGCATGGTGGCGCGGGATCAACTGGTCGGGCCCTGGCAGGTCCCGGTTGCAGATTGTGCCGTCACGACCGTCTCTTTGGATTCCCACCTCGGCGAGGCAATGTCGATGGGCGAACGAACGCCTGTCGCGCTCCTCAGTGGGCCGGCCGCCGGTCGCCTCGCAGTAGCTGAGGCGATCACCAATATTCTGGCCGCACCGATCGAGCGCTTGTCAGATATCAAGCTCAGTGCCAATTGGATGTGTGCGGCAGGTTTTGCCGGCGACGACGCTGTGCTTTACGACACGGTCGAGGCGGTGGCGATGACCTTTTGCCCCGCGCTGGGCGTGACTATTCCCGTGGGCAAAGATTCAATGTCGATGAGGACTGTGTGGGACGCATCGGGAGAGCATCGATCGGTAACCGCCCCGGTGTCGCTCATTGTGTCGGCTTTTGCGCCCTGTGGTGACGTGCGCGAGGTGCTGACACCGACGCTGGAGCGGCGCGAAGATACCGCGTTGCTGCTCATCGATCTCGGTCGCGGAGCGGACAGAGTGGGCGGCTCCGTGCTCGCACAAGTGTGGAGTGCGCTGGGAAGCGGTAGCCCCGACGTAGCGCCGGAAGACGTTGTCGCGCTTTTCGAATTCATCAATGACCTGAGAGTGCGAAATTGGCTGCTGGCTTACCACGATCGGTCCGACGGGGGTTTATTGGTGACCTTGCTGGAGATGGCCTTTGCCGGACGCTGTGGCCTCGACGTCGACATTGACGTTGATCGCCAGCACGCGGCGGCGAGGCTGTTCTCTGAGGAAGTGGGCGCGGTTATCCAGGTGGAGGAAACCCGTGTGTCCGAGGTGATGGCGCTGGCGGCGCAATCGGGGCTCGAGGGCGCAGTCACGGTCGTTGCCAAGCCGCGGCTGGATGAGCGCATTGTGGTGAATACCCGACAATTTGAACTGATCGATAGCCGGCGCGCCGCGTTACAAAGCCTGTGGAGTGAAACCAGCCATGCCATCGCTCGGCGCAGGGACAATGCAGCCTGCGCGGATGCGGAATTTGCCGCCATACAGCAATCTGGCGGGGGGCTGTCTGCCTCACTGACGTTTGATTGCGATGAAGATGTTGCCGCGCCCATGATCGCCACGGGGGTTCGACCGAAGGTCGCGATTCTTAGAGAGCAGGGCGTCAACGGACACATGGAAATGGCGGCAGCTTTCGACCGAGCGGGGTTGACCGCCGTGGATGTCCATATGAGCGATCTGATGTCTGAACGCCGCCAGCTGGATGAGTTTCATGGTGTCGTCGCCTGTGGCGGCTTTTCCTACGGAGACGTCCTGGGCGCCGGAGAAGGCTGGGCCAAGACGATTCTGTTCAGCGACGCCTTGCGGGAATGCTTTCAGACGTTCTTTCAACGCAGTGATACGTTTTCGCTGGGGGTCTGTAACGGTTGTCAGATGCTGTCTGCACTGCAATCCATTATTCCCGGCACAGATCACTGGCCGCGGTTTGCGCGAAATCAATCTGAGCAATATGAAGCGCGTTTGGCGCTGGTCAGAGTCGAAGCGTCACCGTCGATCCTCCTCAGGGATATGGCGGGGTCGCACCTGCCTATCGTCGTGGCGCATGGCGAGGGGCGTGCGCGTTTTGCTTCTACAGAGACGCAAAATGCGCTGGAGGTAGCTGAGCAAGTCTCGCTGCGATTTATCGACCACGATCTGAACACGACCGAGGCGTATCCTCACAACCCCAATGGATCAAGCGCTGGTATTACCGGTGTGTGCAGTACAGATGGTCGCGTAACCATCATGATGCCCCATCCAGAGCGGGTTTTTCGCGCGGCACAGTTGTCGTGGTGCCCGCCTGATTGGCATACCGACTCTGGTTGGATGCGGTTATTCCGCAATGCCCGCACCTGGCTTGGTTAACATGACGTGGCATCGATGAACGCGACTCGTTACACTCCGCGCCTTGTTTTGCCTCCGCTACTTATTGGGTCTCAAAAAACGAGCAAAAGATGAATCGTTACCCCCTCTGGAAAAACCTGCTGATTGTGCTGGTGGTGGCGGCCGGTTTCTATTACGCGGCACCCAACCTGTATGCGCCAGATCCTGCGCTACAGATTGCCGGCGCCAGTAGCGCCCAGCAAATCGATGAGCGGGTGTTAGGTCGAGCCGAGGCGGCGCTGACCCAATCTGACATCGCCTTCTTTGGCGAGACTTTGCAGGATCAGGGCAAGACAGCCTTGATCCGTCTGGTGGATCGTGAGCAGCAGCTTCGGGCGCAGGCGGTGCTGGCGCGCGAGTTGGGGGACGGCTTTATCGTGGCACTCAATCTTGCCCCAACCACACCGGATTGGTTGGTGCAGGGGGGGGCGGCGCCCATGAAACTGGGCCTCGACCTCAGTGGAGGTGTGCACTTCAAGCTTGAGGTAGACGTTGAAGCAGCGACCGAGCGGAAGCTGACGCAGTATGAAACTGGTATTAAAAAGCGCCTGCGGGAAGAACGTATCCGCGGACGCGTGAGTCTCGATGGTGGCCAGGTTGCCATGCAGTTTCGGGACGAAGCAGATCGAGAAGCGGCGCGTCGGGAGGTGGTCGATCTATACCCCGAGCTATTCCTTGACCGCGTTGAGGAAGGTGATGACTGGTTGCTTTACGCGCAGGTCACCGAGCAGACCATCGCCGAGGTCGTGGACTATGCGGTGGCGCAGAACCTGACCACCATCCGTAATCGAGTGAACGAGCTCGGCGTATCCGAGCCTCTGGTGCAGCGTCAGGGTAGAAATCGGATTGTGGTCGAGTTGCCGGGTATTCAGGATACCGCTGAGGCCAAGCGCATTCTGGGTAAAGTGGCGAACCTCGAGTTTCGTTTGGTGGCCGAGGCCAACGCGCCCATTTCTGAACGACAGCGTTTCGAGTACCGGAGCCCGGATCGTGGTGGTATGACCGAGTGGCTGGAGCGCGACGTTATTATCACCGGTGAGAGCGTATCCAACGCGCAGGCGGGATTCGATCAAAATGGTCAGCCCAATGTCATGATCAGCCTCGATGGCGAAGGTGGCATGCTGATGTCACGCGCAACGCGAGCCAATATCAAACGACGCATGGGCGTGTTGTTTATTGAGCGAAAGTATCGCACCCGATATGAGGTGGATGAGGCCGGAGAGGAGACCGCGGTTCGGATCCCTTACGATGAAAAGCAGCTGCTGACCGCGCCTGTTATTCAGTCTGCCCTGGGAGCGCAATTCCAGATTACTGGCTTGGATAATCCCGCCGAGGCCTCTGAACTGGCACTAATGTTGAGGGCGGGTGCGCTGGCCGCGCCCATCACCTTTGTCGAGGAGCGCACCGTGGGCCCGTCTCTCGGTGCCGAGAATATCGAGCTGGGCATGAAGTCGGTGCAGGTGGGACTGGCGCTGGTCGTATTGTTTATGGTGCTTTACTACCGTGTTTTTGGCGTGGCGGCGGTCATGGCGCTGTCGGCTAATTTGGTGCTGTTGGTGGGTATTATGTCCTTACTGGGCGCCACCCTGACCCTGCCGGGCATTGCCGGTATTGTGCTCACGGTGGGCATGGCAGTCGACGCCAACGTGCTCATCTTTGCGCGCATTAGAGAAGAGATCAACAAGGGGGCGCAGCCGCAAACCGCAATCAACAACGGGTTTGACAGAGCGCTGGTGACGATTCTGGATGCCAATATCACTACCCTCATCGTGGCCATCATTCTGTATGCCATTGGCACTGGCCCGATCAAAGGCTTCGCGGTCACTCTCTCGGTCGGCATCGTGACCTCCATGTTTTCGGCGATTATGGGCACCCGTGCCCTCGTAAACGGGATCTATGGCGGCAGGCGTGTCCGCGCACTGTCTATTGGCGGCAGGGGTCTCCCTGCAAACATGTTGGCGGGGGCACCTGAATGAACGTCTTGCCGTTTATGCGGTGGCGCTGGGTCGCCGTGGCCTTTTCTGCGGCCGCCATCCTGTCAGCGATTGTGTCTCTCACCATCAATCAGCTGAACTGGGGCCTTGATTTCACGGGCGGCACTCTGGTGGAGGTTGCCTACAGTGACTCTGCCGACCTCGGTGCTATCCGCTCTACCCTCGATCAGGAGGGTTACGACGGTGCGATCGTGGTCAGCTTTGGCACTGATCGTGATGTGCTGGTTCGCTTGCCCGATGGGTATTCTGACCAGCAAGGCGCGATCATGGTGGACAAGCTGCGCGCCGCTACCGACAGCGATATTGAATTACGACGCATTGAGTTCGTAGGGCCGCAGGTTGGTGATGAACTGCGGGACGACGGCGGCATTGCCATGCTCACCGCGTTGGGTTTGGTCATGCTTTATGTGGCATTTCGATTTCAGATCAAATTTGCGTTGGGCGCTGTGATTGCGCTGGCGCACGATGTCATTTTTACCTTGGGATTTTTCTCACTCACGGGATTGGAGTTCGACCTCACTGTGCTGGCCGCGCTGCTGGCGGTGGTGGGTTATTCACTCAATGACACCATCGTCGTGTCGGATCGTATCCGCGAAAATTTACGCATTGTGCGGCGCGCCGATGCCGCCGAGGTGATCGATATATCCCTCACAGAAACCTTGGGCAGGACGCTGGTGACATCGCTGACGACCTTATTGGTGTTGCTTGCTCTGGCGGTCTTCGGTGGAGAAATGATTTTTGGCTTCGCAATTGCATTGCTGGTTGGCGTAGCGATAGGAACCTATTCTTCAATCTATGTGGCAGCGACCACGCTGTTGCATCTCAAAGTCAGTAAAGAAGATGTGATGGTGCCCGAGAAAGAGGGTGCCGATCAGGAAGGGTTGTTTCCCTGAGCGATCCTCAGTGCGGTTTGAAGCGCAGGACTAAGGCCCCGTCCATCTGACCCAGGGGAGCATTTGCCTCAGGATTTTGCTGTTACCGCAGACGATATTGCCGCTCTCGTACCAGTCTTCACCGCCCGCTAAATCAGTAATCAACCCGCCCGCTTCTCTCACCAGCAGCGCCCCTGCCGCGATATCCCAAGCATTCAGTCCCATTTCCCAAAATCCATCGAGGCGTCCCGCGGCCACGTAAGCGAGGTCCAAAGAGGCGGCGCCGGCGCGTCGAACGCCCATTGAGCGACCGGTAACCGCGGCGAGCGATGCGGTATACCAATCCAAGTGTGCATCACAGTGCCCCAAAAAAGGGATGCCGGTGCCAAAAAGAGCCTCGGCGGGGTCTTTACGGTCTCCCACCCGAATACGATGACCATTCAATTGGGCACCCCTGCCCCGAGAGGCGATAAATTCCTCTCGACGAATGGGGTCGTACACCACAGCATGCGCTATTTTGCCGCGGTGCAAACAGGCGATACTCACGGCAAAGTGAGGGATGCCGCGCAAAAAATTGCTGGTGCCATCCAGCGGGTCAATAACCCAGACGTACTCCGACTCCTCGTTGCCAGAGAAACCGCTCTCCTCGCAGTGAAATGCATGCTCCGGGTAGGTTTTACTGAGGTGATAAAGAATTTCTTTCTCGGCGGCCAGATCCACCTCAGTGACGTAATCGGCCGCTGCCTTGGCGCGATAGCCAATGCGATCCATGTCGTCCGAGGCGCGCACAATCAGGTCGCCCGCCTTGCGGGCAGCGCGCAATGCCATGGATGCGGTCGGTTCCATTAGATACCTCAATCTGCGGGCGGCGCATCATAGCAGGGGTGGCGGCAAGCGGATACGTCTCTGATAGACTCCAGCTCGCGTTGCGATCGCAATGCGACGCCCCATCCGACAAACCCGACCGGCGAGCGCAAGGGCAGTATGAATCCCGAGAATATAAAGATTGTGCTGGTTCACACCACCCACAGCGGCAACATCGGCGGTGTCGCGCGTGCAATGAAGAATATGGGGCTGACCCAATTGACGCTGGTTGCGCCGCTTGAGTACCCCGCGCCCGAGGCCAACTGGCGGGCCGCCTCTGCCGTGGACGTGCTGGAAAATGCGGAAGTCGTCTCCACGTTGGACGAGGCAATTGCCGACTGCCAGTTTGTGGTGGGGACCAGTGCACGCGATCGTCGTATTCCCTGGCCATTGCAGGATGCGCGAGGATGTGCCGAGCGCATTGCGACTCATTCTGTTGGCGAGCGGGTCGCCATTCTCTTCGGGAGAGAGGATCGAGGCCTGCTCAATGAGGAGTTACAGCGCTGTAATCTGCATTGCCATATCCCCACCCACGAAGGGTATCCCAGCCTTAATCTGGCGATGGCTGTGCAAATTGTGAGCTACGAGTTGCGCATGATGACCCTGAGCGGTAAGACGGGCCATACAGAGGATGCTGACTGGGATACGCCTTTTTCCACCAGCGCCGATATGGCTAGGTTCTACGCGCATTTAGAAGAGACCCTGGTAGAGATCGGATTTCTTGACCCCCAGGCGCCAAGACAATTGATGCCGCGACTCCATCGCCTGTTTAATCGGGTACGACTTGACGAAATGGAACTCAATATTCTCCGCGGAATACTGACCGAAACCCAGAAAGCTGCCCGCGGCCAGACAGAGTAATACCAGATCGGCTAATTCTTGACTAAAATAGTCGGGAATAGGACAATTCCGAGCATGAAACTGACGACCCGCGGCCGCTATGCTGTTACGGCGATGCTGGATCTGGCTATCAATGGCGGTAGCCGGCCGGTGTCGCTGGCTGATATTTCCGGCCGACAGGAAATTTCTCTGTCTTACCTGGAGCAACTGTTCGCGAAGTTACGACGGGGCAAGCTGGTTGTCAGTGCACGCGGTCCCGGTGGTGGGTATCGGCTGGCGAGAAGTCGGACGGAGATTTTTGTCGCACAGATTATTGATGCAGTGGACGAATCAGTGGACGTCACAAACTGTCAGGGGAAGGGCAACTGTCACCAGGGGGAAACCTGCCTGACTCATCACCTCTGGGAGGACCTGTCGGGTCAGATTCATGAGTTTCTCAGCCAGATCAGTTTGGGTGATCTCATGGCTAAGCGAGACCCGCGTCATCGCAGGGTGAGCGCAGATGGCATGTTGCAGACACTGTCTGTTAGGTAAGTTGGGTTGAACGCGTTACCGCGTATAGAGAATGAACACATATGAATGCACCGATCACAGTACAAACGCCGATCTACCTCGATTATCTGTCGACCACGCCCGTTGACCCGAGAGTGGCGACCGCGATGATGCAGTGCCTGTCTACCGAGGGTGTATTTGGAAATCCGGCATCGCGATCCCATGTGTTTGGCTGGAAAGCGGAAGAGGCGGTTGAAAATGCCCGTAATCAGGTGGCTGAACTGATTAACGCGGACCCAAGGGAAATCGTGTGGACATCGGGCGCCACGGAATCCGACAACCTTGCTATCAAGGGGGTGGCACACTTTTATCACAAAAAGGGTAAGCACATCGTCACCTCCAAGATAGAGCATAAGGCGGTGCTTGACACCTGCCGGCAACTGGAGCGGGAAGGTTACGAAATCACTTATCTCGACCCGGATGAAAACGGGTTGACGACCCCTGCGATGATCGAGGGTGTATTGCGGGAGGACACAATTCTGGTCACCGTGATGCATGCCAATAATGAGATAGGCGTGGTCAACGATGTCGCGGGTATTGGTGAAGTCTGTCGCGCCGCGGGCGTATTGCTCCATGTCGATGCCGCTCAGGGGGCAGGAAAAGTGCCGCTGGATATGGAGCAGATGAAAATCGATTTGCTGTCGATGTCGGCTCACAAGATGTATGGACCCAAAGGTATCGGTGCGTTGTATGTGAGGCGCAAGCCCCGCGTCAGGCTCGAGGCGCAAATGCATGGTGGTGGCCACGAGCGGGGAATGCGCTCTGGCACCCTCGCGACCCATCAATTGGTGGGGTTTGGTGAAGCCGCCAGAATCGCGCGCGAGGAAATGATCTCGGAGGGGGAGCGCCTGCTCGCCCTGCGAGAACGGTTCTGGGCTGCCATCAACGACATACCCGAAGTCCACATTAATGGG
>Ga0181594_10003608_pt1 | contig 13956 bp, 7 predicted proteins | sample 071ome_18_FD_145603 | JGI IMG/M metagenome (GOLD analysis project Ga0181594, IMG submission 145603) | Coastal salt marsh microbial communities from the Groves Creek Marsh, Skidaway Island, Georgia - 071413BT metaG (spades assembly) | ecosystem: Environmental > Aquatic > Marine > Intertidal zone... | reverse complement strand
TAGTACCCCAACGCGCCCGTACTCGTAAACGTGTGGTTCGTGCCGACCACCCCGACGCCGTGCGCCTTGCACTTCTCGATGGCGAGCTCCGCGGCTTTGTCCAAGACAATCATGCCGTGGTTGTTACCGCCATCGATGGCGGCAGATAACGGAACAGGTTCCGTAATCTTGATTGGCGTCGCGTCCGGGTCGCGGGCGATGCCGTTCGTCGTCACTTTGATGATACCTTTATAAAGAGAGAGAGAGAGAGTCAGAGAGTGTCAATTTGTGAGCATCCCGTGGATATACACGCGCGCATATCTAAAACATACCTTGGTTATTCCCTCTCAACTGCGCGTACATCAAGATGTCCAAGATGCACTCGGTCGCTTTATCGTCGTACCCGTACGTTTTAATCGCTTTTCGAGTCGTTTCGGTCAACTCGTCGATGGAAACGACGACGTCGTCCGACGACGCTCGCACCACTTGCGCACTTCGCCTCGTCGTCGTGGGGGTCGCTCTTCTCTTTGCAGAAGAAGAAGTGGATTTCACGGACATTAAGCCGGAAGAAGAAAGGAGCGATTTGGAAGAAGTCATCGTAAAACTCATCATGATAAATGGTAAAGTAAACTTTGTTTTGCTTTTTGTTTATATCGGGGAGCGTGTTTCTTGATTTGTGACGCCCGCGCGCGCGGTGATGGATTAGTTAAATTGGAAAATATCCACAAACGAGATTAACTACCTCAGAGAAGTGAACACGTCACGTCAGGAAAATTTTTAGGGTTTCAGGCAAAGTAGCAAAACCCTAAACAAAAAAAATGTGCGTACGAGTGAGTTTACAACAAGCAAGCGCGCATAAAATCGAAAAGCGAATTTACGATGCCGAAACAAGGCCCGTGGTGCTTGCACATCTCGCTCGAGCTGAAAAGCGAACACGTGGATAAGTTCTTGCTGAAATTTTCAGAGCTCGCTCGGCACGTGGAAGCGAACGAGCCGGAGACGTTATCGTACGAGATTGGAAGAAGCGACCAACATCCGAACAAGTTCATCATAGTAGAGCGGTATTCGAAGAAAGAGTTTTTAGCGGACCCGCATCAGACGTCGGAACCGTTTAGAAAGTTTAAAGAGTGGATGAACGCGAACGAGGAGATGTTTGTCTCCAAGGAGGGGTTTAGTTTTTACGAGCAGCAGATTGGGTACATGCACAGATAGACTATAGATATTATAGATTGATTTTGTTGTACTGAAAACGTATGTGACAGTGTATTTACTATGGCATGTGTAACAAGTTTTTCTCTAACTTTGCGCTTGTGTGCTATTATTCTTCTTCCTTTTTGTCCTTCTTTTTCTTCTTCTCTCTCTTCTTCTTGCGAGCTTCGTCGACCCATCTTTGAATCTCTTTTACTTCCGCCAGTCGCGCGCGTTTGACGCTCGCTGGGTCGTCTTTGGAAGAAAACATTAAATCGTTGTGGTGAGCGCCTTCGTCGATTTTGACGAGTACGACGCGCGGGTTGGACGTTTCCAAGACGCCGAGTAAATGCCACGGGTCTAACATTCCGTTTGAAAAGACAATGTTTGAGGCAAAGTTCTCAACCATTTTCCGACCGCCGTATGTTTCTTGCGCGAAGTACGGTCTCGGCTGGACGCCGTACGCGTCACGACAGTAGCGGAATTCGTTGGTTTCGTTCCAAGGAGACGACCAATACATGTCGTTTTCACCGCCGCTCGTTTCCATCGGCATGAACATTTCCGAACAGTATTGATATCCCCATAAATCTTCAGTAGCTTTCGTGTCGTTGTTCGGCGACGGATCGCCGATGGTAAAACACTGTTCCGTTTTCGTGGCGTTGTAGTAGATGCTGACCGCCTCTCTCAAATTTTCTAACACAGCTAACGAAGAGTTTGAGTTTTTATCGTCGACCATCATCGCATCGCACACTACTTTCATCGGCCACGCCGGTAGCCTCCCTTTTCCGGATAACATGTACCCGCTCTCGACCGGATAATCACCCATGGCGATGTAATCCAAGGCTGATTGAGCCCATTCTGCGACTTCGTATGGCGATTCGATATCGTCGCACGCTCTGAACGTGTGTTTTAAAACGTCTAAATATATCTTATCGTTTTCATCCCCCGATTCTATTAACAAAGTAAACGCGTCTTGAATTCTCTTCGGACACTCGGCACCGTGTCCGCTCACGAGAGCGGTATACGTCGATCCTCTCGCAAACGCGTTCGGATCCACCGGCGGATCTTCCCCGTCGAACGCGTATATCGGCGCCGACGCCGCAATTGCCCCATCCACCACATGCGCATACTTCATCCTCATCCACGACGCCAACATCCCGCCGTACGACCCGCCAAACGCAATTACCGCGACGGCGTCCTCGTACTCTTCCCTCAACTTTCGAACCAGCGAAGCGTAATCCGCCAAAGCTTCCATCGAGTTCAAATGTTTCAATGTATTTCTCTCATCAGCATCGTTGTCATTGTCGTCGTCCTCCTTCTCCCCACTCGTCATCGGTGACGATTTCCCGTAATATCTGTGTTCCGCGAACACCAACAGCGCGTTGAAATGTTCCGCGTTTTCCCACATTAATCCCGTATTTTCTAAATACGACTCCACGTTCGCTTCGTTCCCAGTGTAGAAAAAAATCGGAGAGTCTTTGCGGTAATACTCCGAGCACACGAAATATCTCGTCCGAAAACTCGATTTCCCCTCCTCGTTTCCTTCTCCTTCGCCCCAAGCGAAGTGCGAGAGCGGTTGCTCGATGTACTTCTCCTCGCATCGCGAGACGCGCTGCTTTTCTCCTCCATCTTCTTTCTCGTCGATGAATAATCTCGTTACGAATTTGCTTCTCGTTCTACTTCCCGCCGGTCTGAGGATGCTCATCGAGTCGTCGTTTCCGTCGTCGCGAATCAGAGACGCCGCTCCTCCTCGATTATTGTTGAAGAGTGAAAAAGCGGCGCGACTTTCCGCGACTCTCGTCGTCGCGCTGCTCGCGAACAAAAGCGCGAGGAGGAAGAGGAGATGCATTTTTTTTTGTGGGTATTTAAAGTGTGAGGGATGCCTTTCAGAGAAATCGTGTGTGGTGTGAAAATAGAATCGTAGTATTATATATTATAAAAGCTACTTGTTGTTGTGTTACGCCTTGCTACCTCCTTTGGGCGGTTGTCTCGGCGGTAATCTCGTAGGTGTCCCCGGCGGAGGTAAGGACGCGCTCACGTCCGGCAAGATTTCCATCGAGCCGAGCGGCGTCGTGCGCTGCGAGGTGACGGATCCGGGCATGGAAATATTCTTCCGCAGAGTACCTTGACGTCTCGGCGTGGTCGTGCCTACCACGGAGACGTCGCTATAGCTATCGCTGGACGTCATGCTATCGTCGTGTGATTCCGACGTCGCTCGTTTTTTGAATTTTTGACCGCCGCCCCCGGCGTCGACTTCGGTGGTGATGCCTAAACATTGTTTACACGCGCCGCGTTCTACACTCTCTTCGTTTTGGACGAGTTCGTAAAGGCTTGGTTTGAATAAGCGTTTCAATGAACTCACGACGATATACGGTAGCAGGCATAAAAACGTCACCGCCCAAAATCCGAGCCAATATTTCGGGGTCATCACGATCGATTCGGTAAAGATTTTGTACGAGTACGTGGAGTAATACACGTCCGTGTGACTCAAGACGACGTTTAAGATCCACCACAACGCGAAGGATCCCCAAATGGTTAAATGATGGATCCACGTCCAGTAGTTAATGAACAGACCAATTTGTAAGTTCAAAGTGAAAACTAAGGAGGTATACATGGTTGTACCAACTTCCCACAAACCAAAGACGTGACCGTCCTCGTGGTCGGCAGTGCCTGAGTGCACCGCTTTCATGATGGACCAATAGGTGACGACGGCGACCCAGATGGCGTTTAACGCCCACACAGCTTGCGATTTCTTGTTGAAATTTTTATTCCTTTGCGTTTCAGAGTACAACTCTGGGTGTTTCAAACTGGATTCCGGTCGAACGTCTTGGTCGAAGAGGCCGAGAATGATGACAGGATAACAGACGAAGAAGATGTTGAACGAGGACATCAACCAATCGTTGTAAATGACTTGACCACTCGCAGCGGCGTGTAAGTTGTATATGAATATGGTCAAACCAAACGCCAAGTTCTTGTAAAAGAAGTAGCACACCATTCGGGCGACTCTTTTGTAAGAGTACCGACCGTGCAAAAGCAACAGACGTTCGAGAAATCGAAACTGAGCAAAGGCGAAATCAGACGCCATCACAGCTTGCATGCCTTCTTGACCAGAAATGCCAACACCAATGTGCGCAGCTTGAATCATACCGACGTCGTTAGCGCCATCACCGATGGCTAACGTGATCTTCCCGGAATCTTTTACGAGTTTTGTTACCAAAGCTTTTTGTAACGGGGAGACTCGACAGCAAATCACTGCCGCGCAAGAGGTCCCTAATTTCAAAAAGTTGTCCTTCAGCTCTGGCGATAACGCGAACGATAACGATCGCCCATCGATGACTAAACCCATTTCCGCATCCGCATCCGCGCATTGTTGCGCAATTTCTAAACCTTCGTCAATTTGCTGCGAAACGGCTCGTAATCCTTGAGTCTGCATCTCCTCCTTGGAAATCTCGCCTTCGGATTCGAGCTTGACTAATTCTTCGACGTTAATTACTTTCAAACTCATTTGCGGGGTGATCAATGAACACGCGGAGCCGATGTTGATAGCCGTATCTTGCTTATCGCCGGTGAGTACCCAGACGGCGATGCCCGCACGCATTAATTGCTCAATACACCGCGGCACACCCGTTTGGAGTTTATCCTCAATCGCCGTCGCGCCAACTAATTCCAAGTCTTTTTCTATGAGTTCCGCGACGGCGTCCAACTCTTCGTCGCGTTTCTTCATCGCTTGAGAGGCTTTGATGAATTTCTTATTCCACGCTTCGTACTCGCTCGAAGAAATTTCTCTTTGCGCTAAACACAAGGTTCTCAACCCGCAAGCGGCGTAATCGTCGATGTGTTCTTGCGTGGACCCTTTCGCCGCGTTACCACCTTTATTACCGACCGCCAACCGTTCGTAAATGACTGAATCCGCACCTTTCGTCATCAAAATGATTTTATTGTCGTCTTTAGAGCGAACGACGACAGACATGCGCTTCCTCGTCGAGTTGAATTCTAACAGGTTCAAAACTTCATACGTTCTCACGGTGTCTTTTTCGCTCTTGTTCAAGGATTGTTCGAGAACTTCCACCGTCGTGCTCGTTCGGTTGGTGAAGAAGAATCCAAACCTTTTCGCGGCGACGACAAACGCGAGTTCATCCGGTGATTCCGCTTGGTATACGATTTGGTCTGGCGTTCGTTCGCCTTCCGGGATGACGGTTTGGCAAACGGCTAAAATTCGAAAGAACGAACGCAACTGTTCGCGATCGGGAGACGTTCGCCACTGTCCGTCCGTTAATCGGCTGTCGATGAAATTAAACGACGGCTCGATAGCTTTAGAGGATCGCGCGGGCGGATTCCCACCTTGCCTTTTGATCAACGCGTGTTCGATTTCCGTAATCCCTTCCCCGTAAGAAATGCCGTTGACGGATAATTTGAAGAACTCCATCGCGTTACAGGTTAAAGTCCCGGTTTTATCGGATAAAACGGTATGTACCATCCCGAGTTCTTCGTTCAAGTTACTCGTTCGCGCGTTCATCGGCGTATCTGTTTCTTCGTGGTACATTTTTCGGTCCCGATTTAACAACACCATCGCTTGGAAAACTTTCACAAATTCCAACGAGACGTACAAAGAAATAGGAATCAAATATCCGTACAACACGTACGAGGTAAAAAACGCAAACACGCCGACAATGTCAGTTTTATTCACGTCGAACGGCTCGTCTGAGTTCGCGGTATCTAAGTACCAGTGCTTCGGACTTTCGTTCTTCACCCACCAGGAACAATAAATCGCTGAAATCGTGGACATCGAGAGTAGCAAAACGAGCATGCCTAAATCGACGTAATCCATCTGTTTTTCCACGTGCGATCGCTTCGAGGGCGTTTCCGACGCGTTCATCATAACTTTTGAATCGTGTCCGGTGTAAATGACGATACCGTAGACGTATTCCGTGTTTCGTAATTGCGACCCTCTCAACAGAACGTTCGTCGGGGTAACGGCTATTTTCTTCTTTTCCGAAACGAAAGGCGGTTTCAACTCCAAGTTCCCGCTGAACGTGTATAAAGAGTTATTCGGGTGTTCGCACTCGACCGTACATAACTTGCCACTCAAGTGCTCCTCTGCGGTCGTCATCGCGTCTTGCCGAGAATGGCAACACAAATTCGCCAGCTTTGCGTCTGAAATCACCTTGACCCCGTCGCCCATATCCACGCTTCTCTTCAACTTCAAGTTTGTCTCGCCGTCCAAATTCTTCGTTTCTACGTAACACGTTCTCTCCTCGTTGCTCGATCCGATCATGATCAAATCGCACGGAAAGAACGCATCCCGCATCACTCTGACGACGTCGCCGCACACCAAATCTCGCCACTCCTTATTCTCCATGCACTCTCCATTAAACCGTTCAATTGGTGTTCGATTTTGCTCGTTATCTTGCTTGTGCCTCTTATAATCCTCGACCGCTTCTTTCGTCATACTCAGCGTGATGATAAACGTCAGCGGCACCCACATCGTGTACGGCTTAATCGGCGAAATGCTCTCGAAACACGAAATCGTCGCCACGGATAAAAAGTACAAGTTTGCCACTCTTCGAAATTGTTCGTACAAACCTTTCGGAAGAAACGTCACCACGTTATACTTCGACGTCGATATCGAGTTGCTCTTAAACTTCAACGCAGCGTTCGTCTCTCGATCGGCGCTGATTGAAAACACCCGCGACGCCGCTTTTTCCTGTTCCCTTTTAAACAGAGTTGTAGCTCGTTCCAAAACCGATGGCGATTTTTGCATATTCTTCTTCTTCTTCTTCTTCGAAGACGACGACGACGACGAACTCACGGACGGTCTCGATTCCACGTCGGGGACGGTGATAACCGTTTGCGTCGTCTTATCTCTCGTCGTCATCATCGTCGTCTTCGATGGATTTGAATCGCCAACAACACCGCTCAAATAATGTCTCACTACTTTTTTTCTGTTGACCTCGATGTGATGAGACGCGTAATTTGATCTCTCTCTCTCTCTTCAAAACGAAACCGAAAGAAAGGACCAAACCGTCCTCGCGGAAACCGATTTCGAGCGCGCGTATTCCTCTCCTTTTTTTTCTCGCGAAAACGCTTTTCTCTCGCCAGAGAGAGAGAGAGAGAGAGAGAGAGAGAGATAGAGACGATGAGAAAAGAAGTAGACCGGGAGAAGAGGTCTCTGGCCTTTTGAAGAATTTGTTCTTTTTTTTTTGAATCATAAAATCACAATTTTTTAATTAAAACTCTTTGCTAATAATATACTCTTACGCGGTGGACACTTTAGTGAACGGCAAACCTTCGGCGTCGACGCACTCGTAGCTCGCGTCGTCGGTGGGGACTTTGTCTTCGCTGCCGACGATGCATACGGTCATCGGTTTGTTCAAGAGGTACTCTTTCGCGACTCTGGTCATGTCTTCGGCTTTGCAATCGAGCAAACGCGTGCGGAAGTTTTGTCGTTGGGCGTCGGTCATTCTTTGCGCGTATAAGGATTGGCCGCGCGAGGCTGGGGCGATCGGAGAGTCGATGGATTTGAACGCGCGCAAGTGCGCCTCTTCGACCATGGTTTTCGTGATTGAGTTCGGTTGGGAGGCCCATTCGCAGGCTTTTTGGAACGTGTCGATGGTTTCGATCGTGTTCGGGTCGCGATAGGAGGAGAAGTAGAAGATGCCGGCGGACGGGACGAACGAGGAACCACCGCCGTAAGCGCCGCCTTTCTCGCGAATCTCTCGGTGGAGAAATTCCGTACTCATCGCTTGCGAGAGGAGGAACAACGCCGGAGCGTCCGGGTGTTCGTACCCGACGGTTTCAATCGCTCCGGTGCAGTAGTTGGTTTGACCTTTGATGGCGACGTACGTCTTCGAACCGGATTGCGGCGTAAACGCGGACAATTTCGCGTTCACGGACTCATCCGCGGAGGAGGAGGAGGAGGACGAAGATTTACTTCCCGTGGACGGCAAAGCCGACAACCATTTCGCCAACTGGGCCTTGCCGGCGTCGACGTCTTGCGCTTGAGACGCAACGCGGCATCTCTTCACGTTCTCCGGGGTTAAGAGCAAACTTTGAATCTCAGAGCACGCGGCTTTGACTTCTTCCACGCCAGCTTGTTCTGCTTTCGCCAACCGTTGCGCCAAGGCGACTTGCGGAAGACCGCCGGTGCGGTTTTCGAGTTCACCCGCGGCGGTCATTTTGCTCGCGCAGACGGCTTTACCGTACCCCATGCCGTTCTGCGCGACGGAAGCGCCCAACTGCGCGGAACGACGTTTAATCAAAAACTTCAATCGCTCGTCGTCGCCGAACCATTTGGCATCCGTGCAGACGTCCAACAAGATGTCACCCATGGCGTCGGCGTTACGCGCTAAACAGTGCGATCCAATGTTCATGACAACTTCGCCGTTTTCGGTCCATTTCAACGGCGTCTTCGTGTCGTTGTTGCTGAGAATGTCGATGGACACGCCACCGCTCACACCCTTAATTTTCTCCGCGAAATCTTTGTATCCAACCTTCGAGGTGCCGATTTGATCCACGTAATCCGCGAAGTAGTCCAAGTACGGCGTGAGTCTGTCTGGTAATTGAGAGCAATCGAACATGGCGCCGACGTAGACGACCCCGTTCGTCGGTTGTTCGTCCACTTGTAACTTCAAGTCGATGTTGTTCGAGCTCAATCGCAACGTTTGCTCTTTCGATCCCCACTTTTTAATCGATCGGTCCACCGCTTCGGCAACTTTTAGCGTCGGCAACAACTCGGCGTTTTGTTCGCCGTCTTGCGCGGCTTTTAATTTGATGCCGTCCTCGACGATTTTCTTCTTCTCGTCTTCGGAAAGTTTGGACTCGATTTCTTTCAACAACTTGTTCTCGGCTTCTTCCAATTTCGCGTCGTACTTTTCGTCCGAGCGCGCGCGAACGATCACCTTGTGTTGGTTGTTCAAGAAATACTTCGAGATTAAGTTTTGCCAATACTGAGGATCGGAATCCAATTTCTCTTGCAACTGCCTCGCGAGCTCGAGCGTTCTCAGCGGTCTCAAAGCGTCGCCGTCGTGCACCCACGTGGACATGGTCCCGATACCAACCATTAAACCAAAGTTTGGCTTCACAGCCGCGGCGTCTAATTCGATTTGGTGCAACGTAGAGTCGACTCGGTTTCTCGGAAACCCAGATTTTGCAACTTTCTCCAACGTTTCTTGAATTTTTTGTTCGACGATTGGAATCTCTTCTTCCCCTACGCCTTTCACGCCGACCGAGAAGGAGGTTTCTCTTCTCGAGTTGCCGTAGCCGCTTCCCGGCGCTAAGCCGCTCCCGTACCCAGGCTCTAACAAAGCCTCGTGGAAGTATGATTGCGGACCGGAAAGCAACAAATCTGACGCGACCGATAACGCAAAGTTATCCAATTTCGCGTTCTCGTCGTCCTTAACGTTGTTCAACATCAACCACGCGGTGGACGTTATGGAGGTTTTCTTCGGATCGTTCACCACGGAGTCTCTCGGGACGGAAACTTCCGCCACGACTGGAGAGGTGTATCTCTTTTCGTCCGAAATATCCAACTTGGACACGTCGATCGCTTCAAACTGGTTCAACGCCATCGTTTCCGCGTTCATCAACGTCTCCTCCAAGGGGAAATCGCCGTACGTGTAAAATCGAGCGTTGGACGGGTGATAATGCAACGCGTGAAACGCTTTCAATTGTTCGTAGGTCAAATCCGGAATCGCGGTCGGGTCACCGCCGGAGTTGTAATGGAACGTAGACGTTGGAAACAAGTTCGCTCCGAGCGCTCGCATGAATCTCGCATTTTGTGACCCCATCGCGCCTTTCATTTCGTTAAAGACGACCCCTTTATACTTCAAGCCGCTGTTCGCATCTTCCGTCTTGGCGAATTCAAATCGGTGCCCTTCCTGTCTGAAATCCTGCTCTTCCAACTTTGGAAAGAACACGGCGTCTAAGTACACGCTCAACAAGTTATCGTAATCCACTCTGTTCATCGTCGCGAACGGATAGCACGTAAAATCCGCGCTCGTCATCGCGTTCATAAACGTCGAGAGCGACCTTCTCAACATGTTAAAAAACGGGTCTCGAATCGGGTACTTGTTCGACCCGCACAGCGTCGTGTGCTCCAAAATGTGCGCCACCCCGGTGTCATCCATCGGTACCGTCTTAAAGCCAACGTTAAACGCGTTGTTCGAGTCGTCCGCGCCGATGTGTAGCCAATGCGCGCCCGTTTTCACGTGTTTCAAAGACACCGACACGACTTGGTAATCCGGCACCGGTTCAACCTTCTCCACGCGAAACGCGCCGTTCGCCAACACATCCCCGGGTTTCAAAGCCTTCAAATCTTCTAAAAGCGAAGGAGAAGAAGGAGACGCTTTTCGACCGTCGTTCGACGACGAGGAAACTGCCGTCGTCGCCGAAGCGACAACCATCGTCGACGATATCATCATCTGCCTTCTCGTTACCGAAGATGCAGCAGCGGATGAAGAAGAAGAAGAAGAAGAACAGCGAAGCGCGTTGTTGTTTTTCCTCAACAACACCGCCGCGGAAGGAGACGAAGAAGACGAAGAGAAGACTTTCAGCGCCGCCGATGCTCTGCCGCCGTGGTGCATTTAAAACGAAAAAAAAGAGCGTGTATTTAAGCGCGCAGCGCGTGGCGTTTCGGTTGTGCACGAGTGTGACGTCGCGGATGCTCCGAATCGTCGTTTTTCACACATAAACCCTAAACAAGTTTCAAAATCAAAATTTTTTCTCTCGTGCTCACATCTCTCTCTCTCTCTCTCTCTGTTTAAAAAACTTTTCGCGCATTTGCGGATTCAAAAAAAGAGCGATATCGTGGTTTTACGTTTCGCGACGACGCCCTTAGCGAGGCGAGTAGTGAAGCGCGGGGGTTTTGATTTGCCTTTTTTGTTTTTCTCATCACATCTAACCTCTCGCTGCTTTTTTTTGAGAAGGGTGGGGGTGCTCATTTTTCACAATCCCTAATACGAGTAATACTCGTAATAATAAAAATTTTTTCTTCATTCGACACGAGAGCAGGAAGAAGAAGAAGAAGAAGAAGAAGAAGAAAGCTCTCTCTCGCTCTTTCTCATCGTTATTATCATCAACGCTACTACTACTACTACTACTACTACTACTACTACTTTCTCGCCGTTGTTGCGTGTATGCGCGAAAGAGCGATGCGTTTTCTTCTCACGACGACGAAGACGCGTTGTTTGACTTCCCCGGCGGCGAATTCTTCTTCCTCTTCTTCTTCTCTTCGCGCGCCGCGCTTTTTTGTGGGCGGCCAGAAGAAGGATGCGACGACGACGACTTCAAGGATTCGTTCGTCTTCTTCTTCTTCTTCTTCTTCGCGCTCTGCATTCTTCCCCTTCAGAGCGGCGCGACCGATGTCGTCTTTAAAAGCAGCGGCAGCTTCGGTAAACAGCAACGAAGAAGAAGAAGAATTGTTGAAGCGAAGAAACATCACCGTGCCGACGTCTTGCCCCGGGTGCGGCACGGCGCTGCAACGCGAGGATAAAAATTTACCGGGATTTTTCGTCGTGCCGAGCAAACTGCTCGAATCCATGGAAGAAGGTGATGACGAAGATGATTTGTTAATAGAGGAAGAAGAGAAAAAGAAGAAGAAGCAAAAGGACGCGCAACGACAACATCCGGAGGATTGGAGCAAACTGTCGCCGGACGAACTGGCGAGGCGGATCATGGCGGAGAGTAGCAAAGAAGGCGTTGGAGGAGGAGAATTCTCGGAGGAAGATTTTGATTTCGATGACGTTACTTTCGTAAACGACGACGATGAAATGGACGACGACGAGGACGAGAAAGGGGCCATCGACGCGATTGAATCGTTATTTTTTGAAGACGAAGATAAAGAGTACGACGAAGATTACGAGTTGGAAATGGCCGCGCTGAAAAAAATGAATCGATTGAAACGAAAACCTCCGGCGATTGTCTGCGCGAGGTGCTTTAGCTTGAGAAACACGGGACGACCGAAAAATATAAACGCGGAGATTTTGCTCCCATCGTTTGATTTCAAACGATCAGTCGGGACGCAGATGGAACGGTACCCGAACAATTCGAAAAAAGGCGTCGTTTTAGTCGTCGTCGATTTAGTTGATTTTGATGGGAGTTTCCCCGTGGACGCGGTGGATGCGTTAGAACCGCACGCGGAAAGAGGCGCGATTGAAATTGTTTTAGTCGCGAACAAAGTGGATTTGATGCCCGTGCAAGCGACGAGAGCGAGATTGACGCAGTTTGTGAGACGACGCGCGAAAGCGTTCGGGATGCAAAGCGCGAGCGAGGTTTTGTTGGCCTCGGCGACGGCTGGTATGGGCATAAGAGTTTTGAGCGACGAGTTGGAAGATATCTTACGCAATCGAGGTGGTCACAAGAAGAAAGACGTGTACGTCGTTGGCGCACAAAACGCAGGCAAGTCGAGTTTGATCAACCGTTTATCGAGCAGATACGACGGACCGACGGATAAAACCGGAGGGCCGTTGGCGTCGCACGTACCCGGGACAACCATTGGCATCTTAAAACTCGAAGGTATTTTACCCAACGATACCGATGTTTACGATACGCCGGGTTTGCTTCAGCCGCACCAACTCTCCGCGCGAATGACCGCGGACGAGGCAAAGATAATCTTACCCAAAAAACGCATGATTCCTAGAACGTATAGAATTCAAGTCGGAGGAACCATTCACATCGGTGGCGTCTCCAGAATTGATTTGCTCGACGCGCCGCAAAGAACTCTTTATGTAACCGTCTGGTGTTCCAACGATGTGCCTTTACATTACACCACGAATGGTGCGAAGAATGGAGACGAGATTTACGCGAAGCACGCGGGGACGAAACTGACCCCTCCGCTGGGCGGCGAGGAAGGCGCCGTGCGCCTTGGTCGATGGGGAAGCAGAAAAGTTTCCGTCTACGGCGATTCGTGGACAGAATCTACGCGTGACATTTCTATAGCCGGCGTCGGATGGGTAGCCATCGCGTGCGTCGGGAACGCTGATTTTAGAGTGTGGACGCACGAAGGGGTGCAACTAGAAACGCGAGAAGCGCTCGTGCCAGACCTTTCGAAGTCGCTGATGAAGCCGGGATTCAGTTTCGAGAACGTTGGCGGAACTTCGAGTAATCGAAGACCAGATAAGAGAGCGGGAAGAGATAGAAAAGGGAACAGTGGTGGTGGTGGTGGCGGCGGCGGCAGTGGAAAGAGAAGCGGGGGTAGCAGAGGCGGTAGAAGCGGCGGCGGCGGCGGCGGCAATCGCTGGACTTGACAAAATTCAAAAGCGCGCGAGTGATGTAATATCAAAAGAATAAATACACACTGTTTAATAGAGTTTACGCTAATAAATCTCATCCCGCGTCGTTAAATCAAGACTCTTCTTCTTTCTCCTCGTCGGTTTCTCCCATTTTCCCTTCCTGTTCCTTCAACGCCTCCGCCTTCGCCTTCAATTTATCCATCACCATCTCCGCCGCGCTTTCCTTCCAATCCCTCTTCTCGCCTTCGCCTTTCTCCAACCCTTTCGCTACGCCCAACACCGACTTCCCCATGATGAACGCGGTCACGAAATCCGCGCCGATTAAAATAGCCCCAAACTTTCCGAGCCTCCCAAACGTATCCGAACTCACGATTGGTGCCTCGATATCGTACCCGTCCGCGCTCAAATCTTCCCTGTTCATTCCGAATTGGTTCGCGTTGATATTTTTCTCCCACACGTCGTCCGAAGACGCCTCTTCCTCCTTCCTCGTCTTTTGCTCATCGTAATCTTTCACTCGCGGCGCAACTCGCGTCGGATCCCAATCTTCCTTCGCGCTTTCCTT
>Ga0181594_10003607_pt1 | contig 13964 bp, 9 predicted proteins | sample 071ome_18_FD_145603 | JGI IMG/M metagenome (GOLD analysis project Ga0181594, IMG submission 145603) | Coastal salt marsh microbial communities from the Groves Creek Marsh, Skidaway Island, Georgia - 071413BT metaG (spades assembly) | ecosystem: Environmental > Aquatic > Marine > Intertidal zone... | reverse complement strand
ACGCCGGAAGTAGCGGAGGATGCGTTTCTGGACGACGAACTCCACCTGAGCGACGCGATCGGGCGTCAGGTCATAGGCCTCGTGAAACGCGATCTCACTGTCGTCGGCCTTGCTGAAGAGCGGTCTCGCCTTCCTGGCTCTGGCTGTCGGAGCGCTGAGGTATTCCGACGGAGTGCGACTTCACTACCGCCTCCCGTTCGTGCTCGGTACCGGGCTCTACGGACTCAATCTTCTGCATTACTTCGCGGTCGATGCGTGGAACTTCACCGGTTTTCCGATCGACACTCGCTACCGATACGTCCTGGCTCCGCTGGAACTCCTCCTGCAGGCGGTTGCCGCGGTAGGGATGCTGATCTGGACTCTGGGCGAGGAGGAGCGGATTCGGGAGAAGGTAGAGGCCGAGTTGCAGCAGACCCGGAAGCTCGAGGCCCTCGGCATGCTCGCCGGCGGCATCGCCCACGAGATGAACAACCTGTCCCAGGTCATCGTTGCCGGTGCGGACATCGTCGGTCGTCGCCTGCCCAACGCCGAGGAAGGCACTTCGGCTCCTCACGAGGCGCTCCGAATGATACGCGATGCCTCCGATCGTGCGCACAGCATGGCCTCGTCGCTCCTTGAGTACAGTCGGAACGCTCCCGGCATCGAGGGAGCGTCGGGGTCGGAAGCTCGGGCAGATGTCGGGCAGGTGCTGGCCGCGAACGAGCGGATGCTGCGCCACGTCCTGCCGCGCTCCATCACGCTCCGAACGCCAATCGTTACCGAGGAGGTGGTCGTCCCGGTGCCCGACGTCGACCTCCGACAGGTCATCCTGAACCTTTGCATCAACGCGCGCGATGCCATGCCGGACGGCGGACTGCTGACGATCGAGTTGACGACGAAACAGGGTAATGCGCCCTGCCCTGTGGTCCTGAAAGTGACGGATACCGGCAGCGGAATGTCGCCGGAGGTTCAGCGGCGAGCGTTCGAGCCATTCTTCACGACGAAGGGGCCGGAGCGGGGAACAGGGCTGGGGCTGGCCAGTGTTCACGGGATCGTGACGTCCGCCGGAGGTAGCGTCGAGATCGAGTCCGAAGAGGGTCAGGGTACCTGCTTCCGAATCAGCCTTCCCCGGGCGCGCTAGCCCTCGGCCTTTCTGCTCGGTGCGGGACGCTGAGGCCGGGCGGGCAACCATCACCGATGTGCGGGTCTCGCGGAGTCTGGTAGGACTTCCCTGCAAACCATACCTTCGGGTCAGAGCGTGATCCGTTTCGGTTGCCCCCCTTTTTATGTCTTCCACTCACAAGAGGCGATCACTCCGAGGTCAGCTGCTCGCTTTGATCTTGGCGCTCGTGTTACCGCTTCTGGCACTGCAGGTCCTCTGGAGCGCGCTGAATCTCCGGGGCGCTCGGACGAGTGCAGAGGCGAACGCCCTCGCCGTGGCAGACGCCGTAGCCCTTGGTGTCGTTCAGTTCCTCTCTCAGGCGGAGGAACTGTTGATGGCCACGGGGTCCCGCCGCGGAGGCGAGCTGCTCTCCGCCGATCAGTGTGCCACCGAAGTCGGAGCGACGCTCGCTCTGTATCCATTTCTGTCAAACGCCTATGCAGTCTCGCCTCAGGGAGACGTCGTGTGCTCGGCACGGCCCGCACCCGTCGGACTCACGGTTCTTGACCAGCCATGGTTCGATCAAGTCCGTGGAACTCTGACCTTCACCACTGGAACCCCGCAGCAATCGAGCTTCACGTCGGAATGGGTGCTCCCGCTCGCGGCGCCGCTGACGAACGAGTCCGGAGGGTTCGCGGGGGCGCTGGTCGGGACCGTCGCCCTGGTAGAGTTGAGTCGCCTGATTGGCGGAGTCTCCGTTCCCGATGACCATCTCGTGACCGTCAGCACCGCGGACCGGGTCATCATCGCGCGCTCCGCCATGGCGGAGGAACGCGTCGGGATGGCCCTGCCGCCAATCATCGGCGGCTCTGATCGTCAGGTGGCCCCCGGGCGCCAGGTCGCACTCGGGGTGGATATCGACAATGTGCGCCGTACGTGGGGCCAGCTCACGCTCCCGTCGGGATGGATCATCTATGTCGGCGTTCCCTACGCCAACGTTTTGGGCCCCGCCCGTCGGGAGGTCCTGTACCATGCGTTGACCTCCCTCATGATCATCCTCACCGGGCTCGCCTTCGCCTTTCTGTCGTACTCCCGCCTGTCCAGGTCCTTGATTCAGCTCGCCCAGCAGACAAGTGCGACGGCGGGTGGCGGCACAGTCGAAATCCCGCCCGAGATGCCCGAAGAGGTCAGCGACGTCATCGAGAAGTTCAACGAGGCGCTCGTGGCCCGAAACCGGGCCGAGGAGGCGGAGCGGTCAGCCACGGACCGACTGGCGTCACTCTTCGAAAACCCGGTCGTCGGCCTGTGTATCTCGACGAGGGACGGGCAATTCCTGAGGGTCAATCAGGCTCTCGTGGACATGCTCGGATATTCGACGATGAAGGACGTGGTCGATCGGGGCTCCCTTTCGCTTTACGACGATGAATCGATTCGGAAGAGACTCGTCGACAAGGCACTCGATTCGGGCAGAATCCCCGTCACAGAAGTCACGTGGCGGCGAGCGGACGGTATGCCGCTGTTCGTTCGCCTCGGTGGAAGAGTGATCGAGACTCAGGCGGAAGACCCGCTCTTCGAGGTGGTGGTGCAGGACATCTCGGAGGAGAGGCGCGCCGAAGATCAGCTGCGCCAGCAGCAGAAAATGGAGGCAATCGGCCAACTCGCCGGCGGCATCGCTCACGACTTCAACAACCTCCTGACTGTGATTCAGGGGAACGTCGAAATCCTGCTGTCCGAGGATCCGCCAGCGGGTATCATCGCCGACGGCCTCGATAATATCAGCAAGGCAACCGGCCGGGCCGCAGGGCTCACTCGCCGCCTGCTGACATTCAGCAATCGGCAGGCGGGCACGCCGAAGTTGGTCGCACCCAACTCGGTCATCGAAGAGCTCTCACGAATGCTCACCCCGATCCTGGGGGAACTCATCCAGCTCGAGTTGGAGTTGACCGAAGGGCTTCCAGACGTCCAGATCGACCCCGGGGATCTCGAGCAGGTCCTCCTGAATCTGGTTCTCAACGCCCGAGACTCCGTCTCGCGCGAGGGTGCCATCTGGATCTCTTCTGGCTCGTCTCCGAATCCGGCCAGTCAGTCCGAGTCCGAACCGTCCGGCATCTGGATGAGCGTTCGCGACAATGGCAGCGGAATGGACGAGGCCACTCTGCAGAGGATATTCGAGCCCTTTTTCTCGACGAAGCCGGTCGGGCAGGGTACAGGCCTCGGACTGTCGACCGTGTACACCGTAGTCGAAAAGGCCGGAGGCTCGGTGCAGGTCGAGAGTCGTCCGGGAGAAGGAACCACCGTAACCGTCTGGCTTCCCCCGGGAGACCCGATCGAAGGCCCACACGAACCCGGCGACCCATTGCGTGACCTCGCGGGGGATGAACGACTTCTGGTCGTGGAAGACGAGGACCTGGTGCGTCAGTTCGTGGAGCAGGCCCTCGCCGCAGCCGGCTACGACGTCCGGTCCGCCAACTCCGGAATCACTGCGCTCGAGTTGCTGAAAGACGAGGACGCGACGGTCGATCTCGTCCTGACGGATATCGTCATGCCGGGCCTCGACGGCCGCGAACTCGCGGAACGCCTGAACATGTCGCACCCCGACATTCCGGTGCTGTTCATGTCGGGATACGTCAACGACGACGAACTCAACGACGAACTCCTGGCCGACCGGGAACGCTTGATCTCGAAGCCCTTTACGACGCAGGAACTGCTCACCCGTATCCGAACGATCCTCGATCAGCCCGCAGGGGACGCCTAGACGACGTCAGCCCGGCCGACGGCACGGCGATCATTCCCGACGAGAGGGGCTCTTCATGACCTGCTGTCGTCATGGGCTCGGGGACGGCTACCGCCGCTTAGCCCGACGACTCGGCGATGAGGAAACGGACATCAACGCATCTTTGGCATGAACTCGGATAAGCGGCAGGCCATCGAGTTTCGAACCGGTTTCAGCATCGCGAAGCAGGCCGGGAAGAGATTGTCTTCCAACTGGACATCCTCGGCGACTCTGTTGTCGAGGGTTACCCGGGCAAGCTCCCGACGGGCACGCCATATCCGTACCGACAACTTCATCGAACGGACCGCCATCACGTTGAGACGCGATTTCATGGCCTGAGCAGGAGCGGGAAAGGATGAGCGAAAGGAGTGATGGTCGCCTCGTGAGGCGGCTCCGGGGATGGCAGCGGCCGCCCCCCGGCCCCGGAGGCGATCAAGCCATCGCCATGGTTCCTTCGGATGCCCGAACTCCACGGACCTCCGATGGCTGCAGGACTAACATAGGACGTGGTATCACACCGGGGGGCACGTCAAGGTCGGAAGTTCAAATCTTCCCAGGCCCACTGGAACCCTGTCTGGTCGCGATGATCGGACAGGGTTCGTCCTATCCGGGCGCTGCCGACCTCACGGGGCCACTCAGCTGTCGTCGCTAGTTCACCCGGAGCCCGCGGTCGAGCGGGCGGAGGGGAGCGACGGCCAGTCGGCGCTCGCGGAACGCGGCGGAGTTGGCAACTGGCCAAGCCTGAAGCTCAAATATACCCAGGCACACTGAAGCAAGCGTAAGCCCCCGCTTTAGGTTACGGCCTCGGGCGCGGTCAAGATCACGCCGGCGCAGTTATTCATCTCACCGGGGGGTGCATCTCGCACCTCAACCATTACTTTTCGCGGCAGTTCGCAGCAAAAGGATGCGAGGGCCGGCAGGACGGCTAAATCGGTCTCGCCCTCGTCCGGGCGGTGCGGTCCCATTCAGGAAGGTTGCTGTCATGAATGCTCTGCTGCGTTCAACACGAAGAACTCGGCACCGGTGGATTGAGACCCGGTTGTCTCCCCGGAGTGCGTTCATTTCGTCTCGGAAGTTTTGTACGCGCCTGGATGTAGATCCGTGATCAATCGGCGATACGTGTTTCCGTGGGCGCTATACGATTTTGCGAGCTCGGTCTTCCCGGTCGTTATCGTGGCCTCTATCTACTCCACCTACTATGCGTCCGTAGTCGTTGGGGGCGAAGGAGGGCGAGGTACTCTGCTGTGGGGGAACGCCCTTTCGGTGTCTGCCTTCATTACGGCGCTCGCCGCTCCCCTTCTCGGAGCGATTGCTGACAGGGGGGGGGCGCGAAAGCGCTTCATGTTCCTGTGCTCGGGCGTTTGTATCGTTGGAGTGGCCCTGCTCACGACGGTCGGCCCCGGGATGGCTTGGAGGGGCTTCATCCTGTTCGTCATCGCCAACGTGGGCTACGAGAGCGCCCTTGTCTTCTATAACTCTTTTTTGCCCCAAATTGCATCTCCGGAAACACAAGGGCGTGTGTCCGGGTGGGGATTCGGTGTGGGTTATGCAGGTTCGGCCATTGGATTGATACTAGCGGGCTTTCTGATCGAACCGATCTGGCAGGTCTGGGCGATGGTGGCTGTCTTCTATGGATTCTTCTCCGTCCCCGCCCTCGTCCTCCTGCCGAAGGATCGGACTACCACTACCAGTATTGCGCAAGCTGCCGCCTGGGGCGTGACAAGCTTCCGAGAGATCGTATCGGAAGTTTGGGGCCTCAAGGATCTGCGAAACTTCCTGATCGCCTTCTTTTTTTTCATCAATGGTGTGGTGACGATCATCGGGATGGCCGGTCCTGTTGCCAAAGAAACCTTCCTGCTGACCGACACCGAGTTGGTCTATCTCTTTATTGGAATTCAGATCGCTGCCCTCACCGGTGCGTTCGCATTAGCCTGGCCAACCGATTGGTTTGGGCCCAAGCGTGTTGTGCAAGGGGTGCTTGGTCTCTGGGTTTATGCCAGTGTTGCCGCTTATCTTGTGCAGGAAAAATCCACCTTCTATGCACTCGCAATGCTTGTGGGTTTTGGCCTTGGCGCCATCCAGGCAGCCAGCCGCAGTTATGTATCTTTGCTGATCCCTGACGGGCGGGAATCGGAACTTTTCGGGTTCTATGCCCTTTGTGGAAAGGCGTCTTCGACTCTAGGTCCGTGGATCTTTGGTGCGGTGACTGTCTACTATTCGGGGAACCAGCGTCCCGCGTTTCTGGTCATGACCCTGTGGTTTTTCCTCGGCTTGGTGCTTCTCCAGCGTGTTCCTAACCCGAGGCCTGGTTCGGTTCACGCGTGAGACCTTCTTGTTCGTTGGGTGCCCACAATCCGCTGTCAGGGTTCCGCCGCTCCTGCGAGCGAAGCCAACCCCGGAGCTCGGTCGGAACGTCTCTGTCGGCTGCGCTAACCGGTGTGTTTGAGCGATGTGATCAGGTCAGCCGCTCGAGATCTCTTCGGTGGGGGGCACGCTCTGATCTCGTTGCCCCCCGCCCGTCGTCGATTCCTCATGAATGATCACCGAACAGAACTTTTCCATGAGATCGCCAAGGCTCACCTAGACTACCTGCGAGGGCAGGTCGCGGTTCACGACAAGTTTTTGAGGTCGGGACTAGTCTCAATGGCGCAGCTCGTGCGCGCACGCTCCCGGGAGTCATCGGCTTTCCAGTCGGAGGTCACCCTGACGTCCGATGCGGTTTGCGAGCCCTCGGCAGCACCCGGATCTGTTCGTCAGGGCGAAATTGTGTCGCCTGTGACAATTCTGGATCCTTGGGGGGAGGATGCATGGTTACTTGACCACTGTCCGACCTTTACGGTGCCCGCGCTTCCGGCGATGTCGATGCTGGATTTTGCCGCGAAGTGTGCGCGAGCTGCCCTTGGCCGCAGGGTGACTGAGGTAAGGCAATTTCAGATTTTGAGGTGGTTGCCGCTACCGAAAAAAATGGGCATTCGGGGGCGAGTAGAGATCCTGAGTGATGATGCCGCACGCGTCACCGTGGAGGCGTGGCCTAACCCGGTTGAAACGACTCATTTCACCGGACTAGCAGTCGGCACAGTGAGTACGGCTCCTTCCCCTCCCGAACCCGGAGTTTGGCCCTCGAAGGAGGTACTGATCCCGGAACTCGCACCGTACGAGCGAGGAACACTGTTCCACGGTCCGAGTCTGCGGATGCTGACCGCGCTATCCTTCGGTGTAAACAGTTCCGAGGGTATTATCGACACCACTCTCGGCAGTGCTCCCGACGGATATCTGGGTCAGGGCCTCTTGGATGCCCTCATCCATGTGCTGCCCCACGACTCGCCGGACCGCTGGGACGCGAGGATTTCGGCTGAGCAAGTTGCCTTTCCGTCACGGATCGACAGGCTCACGATCTACTCTCCCCGGCCTGAGGAGCGTGTGCGGGTTCGCGCACGTTATTTGGGTTTGGAAGAGCCTCGGTATCCGCGCTTCGAGTTGCAGGCCACAGACGAGGTCTCGGGCAAAGTATGGTTGGAGCTGGAACTAACAGAGGTGCTGTTCTCGAAGGGCCCTATTGGGGTGCAGCCTCCAGCGTCTCGAAAGCGATTTCTCCTCGAGCGTGAGTACGTCGCGAATGTCGCCCTGTCAGATTTCGAGCCGTCCCGAACAACTGCGCGGATGGCCACCGTAAAAGCCAGCGACTGGTTACCGGGAACTGTTGCGTCGATTTATGGGGCTGAGGGCGCCGACCCTGTGAAGCTACTGGAGGCTGTAGCCGTCGGAGATCACGTGTCACATCGGGCAGGAGTGCACCCGAGGTCAGTCTCCACTGAGCATGAAGCGGGGCAGCTTTTTGCTACCTCTACGATGGTCCCTTTCAACCAGTTCCCGGTCTCGGTGTCCCGAGGCCTCACGCACTGTACGGTTGTCGAAGCCGGGCCCGAGAAGCGCGACTTTTCACCGGTTCATCGCTGGTGGGCTCAGTGGTTCGGACAGGGTCGATGGCCCGGTGAGGATATCTTTCATGGTCTTGTGGACCGCTTTGTCAATAGGGTGATCATCCATGCGCCTGACGCCTTCGCCGCCGTGCATGGGCAGAGTCTGATCTATCTCGGGAATCATCAGGTCGGTATTGAATCGCTGATTTTCAGCAATCTTGCGTCCGCCCTGAATGGTGTGACTACGTTGACGCTCGCAAAGATCGAGCATCAGAGATCGTGGCTAGGCAGCCTGATCGCTCAAACTTTCAGTTGGCCGGGCGTCAACGATCCGGGCGTGATCACGTTTTTCGATCGAAGAGACAAGGCGAGTCTCCCGACCGTAGTTGCGGGCTTGTCTCAGACGATGATGCATTCAGGTCAGGCGGTCATGGTTCACGTTGAGGGGACGCGCAGCCTGCAGTGCCGACGTCCGCCCGTTCAACGAATGAGCTCGGTCTTTCTGGACCTATCCCTCAGAACGAGGGCTGCGATTATCCCTGTTCGATTCAGTGGCGCGCTGCCGACAGAGGAGATGCCCCACCGACTCGAATATCCGGTCAACCTTGGCCGATTCGACATTCACTTGGGTCGTCCGATCCTACCGAGTCAGCTCCTCGAGCTGCCACTCAAACAGCGGAAACAATTCGTTTTGGACGCCATCAACCACCTCGGCCCGGACTGGCGTTTGGAAGAGCCGCTGAAGGGACATCCCGAGCAGATTGCTCGTGCCGAGTCCTGGGCGACGGCCACGGGAACAAATGCCTCGGACGCAGTGCTTCTCGATGTGCTCATGGAGCTCGAGAGCCCCTCCCCCGGTATCGAATCCATCGTCAGAGGGGTGGTTGACGGAAAGCTTTGCCTGCCGGACTCGCCTCAGGGTTGGTGGCTGGCCGGACTTGCCAGGCGTCTGTACGGCCCAAGGGGCCCTTCGGTTGTGGTGGGCTGAGCGTGGCTGGGCCGCTGGGCTGGGCCGAGGCCGTCCCCCGCAACCGCGGCGTGGTGTTGCTCGAGATCGCAGTGAGGTGGGTGCCTGAAACAGGCACCTCCGGCTTGCACACACGGCGGTTCAGTTTGCAGCTGTCTCGGCCAGAGCCTCCCCCGAGGGGGGAGAGCGCAAGGTTGATGCTGAGCTGCGTTCGGCGTCGGACAATGGCTGCCTTGCCATGAGCGCAGAAGAGGACGCACCGGTCAGCTGGTTGAGTTCGTGGATCCGCCACATCATCGCAGCCGCAGTAATCATACCGGGCGCGGTGTTGCTCATCATCGCCGCGCTTCCTTTGCTTCCACTGCGCCGTCTCCGTGTCCGTCTGGGTAATCTCTACGGATATACGATAGGTCCAATCGTCACGGCCATCGCAGGCATCCAGTTGGAGTGCGAAGGTTTGCAGCATACGCGGGTGGACCAGCCGACGTTGTTCGTGATGAATCACACTTCGAACGCCGACCCTTGGGTCGCCATGCAAGTCGTGCCCAGCCCGACTGCATCGATCGCGAAGAAGGAGATTTTCCGGGTTCCGTTCTTTGGACAGGCCTACTTCCTGGCTGGACACCTGCTCTTGGATCGCAAGGATCGCAACAAGGCAATCAGGTCAGTTGATTCGCTTGCCGCAACCATGAAACGATTGCGACTCTCGATGCTCGTTTGGCCCGAGGGCACCATGCCGAAGGATGGACGTTTGTTGCCGTTTCGCCCGGGTTTCGTGCACATGGCGATCGCGGTGGGCTGTCCGGTTGTCCCCATTGTCGCACAGGGTGCCCATATCCGCTGGGAGCCGCGATCGATGACGTTGCGCCCCGGTGTACTAAAGCTTCAGGTCTTGCCGCCCATTGACACTACAGGATGGACGCCCGAGCGGGCATCAGAGCATGCGTCCGATATTCGGCAGAGGTTTCTCGAAGTTCTCAGTCCTGATCAACAGCCGCTTGGAGGAGATGACGACTGAGAGGCGCCACTGGCCGGTCCGAGAGCACGATGGATGCTCTATGGAACAGGCCCGGGTGGCTTGATGGCAAATGGCTCCCTGAGGTGACCCCGCTTCTGGGATCGGAACGACTCCGAGGAGATGCCCGTACCCCGTTGCCGCAACCACACGTGCGATGAGAGGACCGTTTCGATGAAGGCTGACATCCGTCTGTAGCCCCGCGTGTCAGCCGCCGCCGTAAACGAGGCTCTAGACCCCCACCGAGGTCAGCTACACCAGACGGCTAGCCTTTCCATCGCGTGCTGGTAGGCTACTTCAATGATTTCTTCGACGAGAGCGGGCGACCTGATGCTGAACATCCCGAAATGAGCCACAGGGGGGCTGAGATGAAGGAGTTCGTTGCTGGTGCGCAAATCGGTCGGGGAATTGAGAACGTTGCCGAGGGTAACGCAACGCGATATCACATCGAACATGGCTGGATAATGGGGTTTCCGCCCGGGTAGCAGAGCGCGCGCCGCGGTTCGCCATCCGGAGATGACAGACCCGTACGGGTCGAAGCCACGGTAGTCATCGGCCTCGTCCCTGCTTACCTGGCAGGCGATGACCCGCCCTCGGGATGCCGCCGGCAGAACTTGGTTTGTGGGCAGATTGTTTAGGACACCCCCATCCACCAACAGTCGGTCTCCATCCTGAACGGGCGGCCAAGCCCCCGGCAAGGATGAAGATGCCCGCACCGCATGCCACATCAGCCCGGACCGTATCAAATGACTCTCTGCGCGAGCGATGTCTGTCGTGACCACGGTGCAAGGGAGCAGCTGATCCTCCAACCTCATCTCTCCAAAGAGCTGGATCAGCTCCTTACGGACGCGGCGCCCGCTTGCGACTGAGGCCAGCGGAGGCCCAAGGTCGAGGATCTGACGATTCACCCGGCCGCTGATGGCGCCCATGCCGTCTCGGATCTGGTTTGGAGACCACTGTGCTGCTATCAGACAGGCGACAGAGGCTCCGGCCGAAGTGCCCGCGAGGAGGTCGATTGGAATTTTAGCCTCGAGCAATGCTCGATAGACCCCGACATGAGCGATGCCGCGGGTTGCGCCTCCTCCGAGAACCAAGCCAGTGGCTCGTCCCGTGAGGATTCGTGCGACGCGGGCATAATCCTCCGGGTGGTCAGTTCGTACATGAAACCATTGGTCGACCGAGCGCTCTCGGATCCAGTTGGACGTGAGCGAGCCGCTGGTAGCGTCTGCGCGCTGCACCAGGAGTAAGTTTTTTCGAGCCAGCCGGCCCAAGCCGTGCTCATCGAAAATTACGTTTTCCAACCGAGATACGTCGGGCCCGTCGGAGGCCCTGTCGAGGAGTAGGATCTGATCCGCCTGCCGCACGGCTCTCCTGGTCCACGCGCCTGCGCTCAAATCGGCAACGTAGATGACGAAATCGTGCTCGATTTCCAGTCGGTTGAGCCACTCCACCAGTACAACCTCACCGGGTTGACCTGGTTGGATCGTCGACACTTGGTTCCCCAAGGTTCGCTCGACGAGCGAGGCGTCGACCAACGCGACTGAGCCGATTTTCGCAAGGCCTTCGGCGAATGCCTCAGCCTCAGCAATGAGCCCTTGCTGCAGCGGGATGAGGGCGAAGTTCTCTGCGCGTGTCTGCATTCCGAGATTTGGGGCGTTGCTTCCACGACTCACGACCACTCGGGCTAGTTCAAGAACTAGATCAGGGTGCGTCTCCGCTAACCTCTCAAAGGAGCTGCGAGACAGTACCGCTAAGCTTGAATCGCGCACGGCCCGAACGCTGGCGGTGCGGCCCTCTCCCGAGAGAAGGGCCATCTCGCCGACTACCTCTCCGGGGCCCACTTCACCCAGAACAGTCTCCGCTCCGGATGCGTCCTTCCGATACGCTTGTAATCGCCCCGTAACCACGACATACAGTGCGTCGGCGTGATCACCGGCATGGAACAGGGTGTGCTGACCTGGCAGGTCGAGGAAAGAGAAGTGGGACTCGATGGACCGCAGTTGCTCGGTACGGAATCGCCTGAACAGGGCTGATTCACTCAGCCACTTGGGTGCAAGCGACCGAGAGACAAGACGCGATGCAAGCCGTTCGACGTCCGGGTTGAGGCCTGCCCTGAGTGACGTATGCGAGAAGGAACGCCGGCTCGATACCCATCGGAGTGTACGTGTATGACGCTCGGTGCCGTCTGGAGACCACAATACAAGAATCCGATCCACTTGATTCCTGACGTCACACATTTCGAATAGCTCGCGCTCCGCTTCTGAGATGGTTGGGTCCTGTGACGTATCGCCGAGAAGAAGAACTGTGTCCGCTTGTCGAAGACAGCGCAGGGCCCAGGGAGGATCGCTCAGGTCAGCCCGAAGTAAGACGCAGTCCACTTCGGGATCAACGGAATCAAGCCAAGGGACGCAGCTACCGTAATCTATCTCACCCCGAGCGTCAGCGGCCTCCAGGTGCTCCTGCGTCGTCGGCAGGTCTGCGCGCGATAACGTCGCTGTTTGCAGATCCTTTGACAGGGCAGCAGCCAGAGGCTCACTCACTCGATCAAGGAGCGTCTGACCTGATAGCGATATCAGAGCCACGGTGAGGGCTCGATCGACTGTGCGACCTCTGAATTCAGGTTGCCGCTGGTTCAACAGAAGGTCGGCGGTGGCAAGGGAGCCGCGGGGGTGGAGCGAGGTGAACACTTCGAGGGCGGACTGATCGATTTCGACATAGAAGCCATCTCGGATGGCCCGGATCCCAGTACGAGTGGGCCCTTCCCCCAGGAGAGCGTTGATGCCCAAAACCCGCCCGGGACCAGCCTCACCCACCACCGAGACGGTGCCATCGCGATCCGTCTCAAATCCCTCTACGAGGCCAGCCGCGATGAGTGTTAAGCGGCTCGAACGGTCTCCCTCGTTGATCAGCACCTCACCGCCGGTGAAGGCGCGCCACCTCAGGACGGATCTGAGCCTCTCGAGTTCCCGGTCATCAAAAGAGGCGAAAATTGGACTCTGGCGCATCCACGACATCAAGTCCAAAGAGTGGTCATCCCAGTTAATCACTGTTCATACTTGCCGCCATCGGGCTCAGGACAGGATTCGGAGGTGGCTTCAGAACGGACTGAAGTTATCCTGAAACTAGGCTTTGAGGTTGGCTTCCAAAGGTGTGGTGCGACGGACTCTAGCAACTTCTTCCCACGACCGTAGGCAAAAGGCCTGAGCCGACAGCAGGACAAACTGTCAGGACATTTTAGGTGAGCGTGTAAGGCGGCCGTTATTCCACAAATTATGTTAACCCAGCTCTGCGTGGTAGCAGTCGGCCAAGGCAACAGGAGGGCGTTGCTTCCGCGGAAATGTGGTGCGCGTGCGACCGACTGGCTCGGCCGAACTCGGTCCCACGCTAACCGGGAATCTCCGAAGGACTCCGCTAGTCAGCTCGGCTGGGAGCCCTGGGGGTTGGTCGTTGAAGAGATCTGCCATGGCTGGGCCGGCATGGCCACAGCGCCCGATAGAGATAGAGATTCGTTCCTCGGATCAAATCGTCGGTCGGCGTCGACTCAACGGATGGCATCACACGACGCATGAGGTCTCGATCTTCTTGACTGCTGGCGCAGGCGTTACCGAGAATCGTAAAGCTCTAACAAGAATCACCTCACATGTCGTTCGCGGTGACCGCCAATGTCGCCAGACGACCGCTCGAGACATCTATGCGTATCGCGATCATCGGAGCTGGTGTTGCCGGCTTAACTGCAGCTGAGTCTCTGCGGCGGAGTGGTTTTTCGGAGGTGGTTGTTTATGAGGCTGCGCAAACGGTCGGAGGGAAGGTGCGCACCAAGTCATAGATGGTCGCCCGTACGAGCTTGGTGCTTGCGTCTTTTTTAAATCTGACACCGAGCTCGTCGACCTGATCGACCGGTACGGTGTCCTCGTTTCCCCGTCGCCGCATGGTTTGACGACGAGGGCGCGCTGTTAGGGTTCCGCTCTTGGCAGAACAAGCGGTTTTCTGCGGCTCAAACGGCAGCGGCCCCTTGCACGTTACATGTTCGTCATTGCTCGCTATCCGGAGGTCGCTAAGTCGGGGGGCTGGTCATCGCTCCCGCATGAGCTATTTGAGTCGTCGGACGCATTTTTCGCCAAGCACGGTCTATCGGCCGTGGCATGGCCATACCGCCACTGGATGGCTGGCCTCGGCTATGGCTTTCACAGCGAGATGCCGGCGCTCTA
>Ga0181594_10003604_pt1 | contig 13971 bp, 10 predicted proteins | sample 071ome_18_FD_145603 | JGI IMG/M metagenome (GOLD analysis project Ga0181594, IMG submission 145603) | Coastal salt marsh microbial communities from the Groves Creek Marsh, Skidaway Island, Georgia - 071413BT metaG (spades assembly) | ecosystem: Environmental > Aquatic > Marine > Intertidal zone... | reverse complement strand
GAGGTCAGCTGTGGAGCCAGCGACACGTTCATCGCTGCTGACTGGCACAGGCTTATGGATTGGAACTGCGGCGGGAACGGCCAGCCGAGATGGAGGCGCGACAGGAAACTCGATGGTTTCCGTCTGCGGGTTCGCTGCCTGCCGCTGCTGCGAGAACTCTCGCAGTGAAGGAACGACGACAGGGATCGGTCCCTGAGGAATCGACCGGCCAGCTTCGTCAGCGGCAAGCGGACTGACCGAGCTCAGCACAAAAGCGACGGCGGCGAGGCCCTGCTGAAGACCGTTCGCGTTGAGAACGTTGGTTCGGCGGCTTCCGCCCAGGCTTCCTGCCCATAACTCACGAGTCGTCATGCCACATGCCCTCCTTGGAAATCCCTCTCCACACCCTTGGAGAGTCGAAAAAGGCTACCCGAAACTGTGCATTTTCCGCCACCCCGCGTGAAATACCTATTCCCAGGAGCGGGGAAGGCAGGCAAAAAAACAGCCGTGCCGAGGCCGGATCGAAGCGATCCATGCCCCGGCACGGAGGAGGAGAAAGCCGTTGATGGGGTGGGCAGTGGTCCGGCAGGCCGGCACTGCGTTGCCATCAGTGGTTGTTGACGGTCACGCCCGGATAATCATCAGTCCGGAACGGTGTCAGTGGCAGGCCAGCACCGTCGAACATGTTACAGATCGGGTTGTCGGCCCAGGCGTAGCGGACGGCGACAGGGTCAGCGACTCCCTCTGCGGAAACTTCGATCCGACCATCTTCACGAACTGTTGCCTTGGCGTGCACGAAGGCCTTGTCCGCTCCGGCGATGGTGAAACCGATCGGCTCGTTGACATCAAACGGCCGCCAGCCACCGTCAACATGATCAAAGGAGAGGACGATCTTATTTCCGTCTTTCTCCATCGATGCATAGCGGGGACTGTGGCAAGGGATACCCGCCATGGCGTAGGTCTCAGCGAGTGCCCAGCGAGCAAGCCGTTTGGCAACGTCCTGCTTGTTCTTGGGGTGGATGTCTTTGCCTTCGCCGATGTCGATGATCACGGCTTCACCAGTGGCGGGCAGGGCATCCATCGTCATTGTTTGTGCTTCGCGGAGCTCGGCCCAGTCACTCTCAGCGGGCTCAGCTTTTTCGCCACGGAAGTCAGCCAGCTGTACCCAGTAGAAAGGGAAGTCGCCGAGGCCCCACTCGTCCCGCCAGGTCTTAATCATGTATGGAAACAGATCGCGATACTGGTAGGCCCGGCTGGCGTTGCTTTCTCCCTGATACCAAATCGCGCCACGAATGCCGTAGCCAATCGAAGGTGTGAGCACGCCGTTGTAGATATTGCCAGGACGAGCGTTGCCCTTCATCAGCCGGTCGTCGTCAGCCTTCTCTTTCTCCATCTGCTCCCAACGCGCGAGCAGTTTCTCGAAGCGGCCGTCGTCAGCAAGCTTCTGCCGATTGACCCAGGCTTCGCAGGCACTGCCGCCCCAGGCGTTGTTGATCAGACCGACAGGCACACCGAGTGTCTGGTGGAGCTGGCGTCCAAAAAAGTAGCCGACGGCCGAGAAGCCACCCACCGATTCTGGTGAGCAGGGTTTCCATGAGCCGTTGAAGTTCCACTGAGGCTCCTGGGTGCCGACCTGTGGCACGGAAATCAGGCGGATCTCAGGAAAGGATGCAGATGCCTTCTCGAGATCGGCATCGTTGGCCGCATTCACACTCCACTGCATGTTGGACTGACCAGCACAGACCCAGACCTCGCCGATCAGCACGTCTTCAAAACTGACTGTGTTGTTGCCTTTGACCGTGAGCGTGTGTGGTCCGCCGTATTCCTGGACGGCGTCGAGCATGACCTCCCAGCTGCCGTCGTCGGCTGCCGTGGTGCTGTGGCTCTGCGTGGCGAGCGTGACCGTCACCTTCTCTCCTGCCTCGGCCTTCCCCCACACCCGGTTGCGGATGCCCTGCTGGAGCACCATGTGGTCACCGAACATGTTGTTGAGCGAGACATCTGCGGAGGCCACTGGCGAGAGCACCGCTGCCACGAGCAGCAGAGCTGCCGTGAGCAGGAGTGTTTGCCATGGAGGCTGAAGATTTCGGTTCGTCATGCTGTGTTCCTTGCGACGCAACCAGAAGGATGTGGCCGAGGGCTCGCGCCGCGAAAGCTCCCGCCAAGACCGGGGCAGATGATACCGCCGCCGACGGCCGGGTGAAATCAGCCGTCAGAGTTGAAAGCCAGAAAACCCTGCGTATCTTACCTATTGTGATATTGCCTGCACGGGCGTGATGGATCACGGACCGCCGTCCGTGAGATCTCATTTCAGACGGGTGTCACAACTCATCGTTCATTTTCTGACTTCTTCACTGCGGAGGGTTCCGTGATTCGCCAACTCTGTTTGGGCATGATGCCCATGCTGGCTCTTATTTTCTCCTGCCACGTGGCCGTTGCCGACTGTGGCCACTGCGGCTCTGACGAGTGTGGAACGCGGACGGTCTATCGGCCGGAGTATGTGACCGAGATGCGGGAGGTGACCTGCACTGAGTACACGCAGGAGACCCGGGAGAAGACCTGCACGATTATGCGGCAGGTCCCCAAGACGGTTGAGCAGACGCGGCTGGTCACCGTCTGTGTGCCTCAGGCTCGCAAGCGAACAATCGAATACACCGTGCTCACGCCTGTGCAAGAGACCAAGACGGTCGAATACACCGTGATGGTTCCCTACACCGAGGAAGTTGAGCAGACCTACACCGTGTGTGTGCCGGTTCAGGAAGAGAAGACCTGCACCTACACCGTAATGGTTCCCTACACCGAAGAGGAGCAGAAGACGCGAACCGTGACCAAGCGGGTTCCCGAGACAACGATGAGAACCGTGCAGGTTCGCGGTGGTCACTGGGAAACCCGGATGGTGGAGGTGCCCTGTCGGCCTCGTCGCTGCGGCGGCTGTGGCTCGTGTGGTGGGTGTGCGGCCACTCGGACCGTCTGCAAGCGGGTCTGGGTGCCGACCTGCGAGACCAAGGAAGTGCCTTGCACGACCTACCGCTGCGTGACGGAGGAAGTTCCCTACACCTGCACAGTCACCAAATGCCGGTCAGAGGAACGGACCAAGACCTACCAGGTCACGAAGATGGTCAACGAGACCAAGACCCGGACCGTCAAAGTCCAGAAGTGCAAGCCAGAGACCCGCACCCGCGAGTGCACCGTGACCAGATGCGTGCCAGAGACTCGGGTCAAGGAATGCCTCTACACCGCAATGGTGCCGCAGCAGAAAGAAGAGACCTGCAAGGTGGTGACCTACGAGTGCGTGCCAGAAGAAGTGACCTCGACGTATGTCGTCTGCGTGCCTCACAAGGTCACAAAGAAGGTGCCTGTGAAGGTCTGCAAGATGGTGGCCGTCGAGGTGCCTGTTGAGAAGTGCGAGGCGTGCACGCCTTGCTGTGATGACGGCTGTGGCCGACGACACTGTCGTCGCTGCCGATAGTTTTCAGCTGTCGGCGGCTGTTCTCGCCGAGCGACTGCAACATCACGAAGGGCCGGGTGAGGAGACTTGCCCGGCCCTTCAACTTTTTCAGTGGGGCTGCACTAGGCCTTCAAGTCGGAGCAGATCGTGCGACCGCCTCTCGTCGGTACAGGAGGTCCGGCCGACACAACGCTCGCCTTCGGCCCTTCAGATACCGCAGTCAAAAAACTCTGCCTGGAGAGACGATGTTTCCCTTGGCGTTCAAACGCCCCAGTCTCTCTCGTTGCCCGTTTTCTCCTGTCTTCACAGGGAGGGTCTTGAGGGAAGCACACGCACACCTTCAGTGGGAGATGTCCTCATGCTTGTTCTCTCTCGAAAGCAGGGCCAGCAGATCGTGGTCGGATCGTCGGTGGTGGTGACCATCGTCCGTGTCAGTGGTGACAAGGTTCGTATCGGAATTGAGGCTCCAGATGACATGCGGGTGTTGCGAGGCGAACTGCAGCCCCACGATGAACTGGCTGGGGTAACGCTCTCGGTCGCTGGAGGCGTGGACTGAGGGTGACGGAATCGGCATCCACCTGGTGAGGGCCAATCGCTACGATCTCCGGCCCTCCCAGGTTTCTGCCCACCGTTGATCGGCGTCATGTCGCTGCCCTTCTACCACCTGATTTCAAGTTCCACCCGTCCTCAAGGTCCAGATGTGCCGCCTCCTGGCGACATCAGTGAGGCTGGTGAGGCTGCAGCGGTGTTGCCTCAGGAACGCTGGGCCGGCTACGACGCGCTGATGCTCGCCTTCAGCCTGCTGGCGATCGGCATGCTGGTGGTTGGCGTCGCGGTCGAACTTGGCCCGTCGAGCCGTTCGATCTTGGCGTATGCCGACTTCGCGGTCTGTCTCGTGTTCCTCGCCGACTTTGTGGTGAGTCTGGCGCGGGCGGAAGATCGCTGGCAGTACATGCTCAGCTGGGGCTGGCTCGACCTGATCTCCTCCATTCCCGCCTTTGACTCAGTTCGCTGGGGGCGTGCGGGAAGAATCGTCCGCATCCTTCGCGTGATTCGTGGCATCCGAGCGACGCGGATGATCGCCGCGATGCTGTTTCAGCAGCGGGCTCTCAACGCGGTGATGGCGGGTGCCTTCGTGGCGATCTTGGCGATCTTCGCCAGTTCGTTTGCGATTCTCACGTTTGAAGCTGGCGGTAACGGTACGATCAAAACTGCCGACGAAGCGGTCTGGTGGGCGATCTGCACGGTGACCACTGTCGGCTACGGCGACTACTACCCCGTGACCTGGGAAGGCCGACTGGTCGCGTTCTTCCTAATGATCACCGGAGCAGCAACCTTTGGAGCCTTGGCCGGTCTTTTGGCAAGTTGGTTTATCGGCACTGAAGACGCCGCCGAGAACTCAGAACTCCAACAGGTCCGTGAGGAACTTGCCGCAGTGCGGCTCCTGCTGGAAGAACGCTTCAGGGCTGAGCCGCAGGTGAGGGTTTTTCCGCACTCTGCGGAAGACTGCCCTGGAGAATCAACGACCGACGGCTGCCTGGAGTCGATCGACAGCAAGGCGGCGTGAGGGGTCGCGCGGTCACGATTGCCCGTGCCGGACGGTCAATGCCAATGAGCCCACCGGGCGTGGCAGGGTCAGCGGCAATTCCCTGCCCGGGAAAAGGGCAGCTAAGCGTCTCGACGAGTTCGAGCGTGGTGGCTTCCGGATCGCTCGGCAGCCGTAGCCGGTAGAGCACCGGATAGTGATGGTGGCTGGCCAGGAGCGTATCACCATCCCAGATCCCGCCAGAGGCACTCATCCCATCGAAATCGGCGATCACTGCGGGTGGGAAGAAGAAGCGGCGGTGCTCGCGGGTGAAGCTGTCGTCGGCATACTCAATCAGCACCGTTTGGCTGTTCTCATCACCGTACCAGGCGAAGCAGCACCACCAGTGGCCGTCGTGCCGCAGGCACCAGACCAGGCTTCCCGGTGGATCGGGGAAGACATGGTGGATCTCGAGCGTGTTGGCCTGAGGATCAAAGACGCGGATGTCAGACTCGTGAGGCGTTTCTGGATAGTTGGAGTGGGCAGCATAGATCCGGCCTTCATGCAGGAAACCACTGTTGAGGTGTTCGGTGCCTTCGGCAGAGGTGGTGGCAAGGAGCTTGCCAGATTTCCGGTCGTATGTGGCGACGGTTGTATTGGAGATCGCGTAGAGCTTTTCTTCGTCAGCAGCAGCGGCCTGTGTCGCGTGCGGTGAGGAGAGTCGCTCGGTTTCGGCATAGCCTGGCACAGTCGGAAGAACGGACGTGGGCAGACGAGCCGACGCGTCGTCGACGCTGGCAGCCGTATCGACCTTAGGACTGTCGTCCCGGGCAACTGCGAGTGGTGCCAGCACTGCCACGAGGCATAGACACAGCAGCAGTGTGGTGGTGATCCGGTGTTTGGCAGCTCGGTGCATTCTTTTGATCTCCTGTCGGATACGATCATAGTTTGTGGACGAGAGGGTGTGTGGCCGAGAGCAACATGTGCAGGAGCAGGGGAGGTGCGGATGTCCAGACTGGTCGCAGCGGTGATGGCTGCCGTCATGCTCGTTGTGGGATATTTCCATGTGGCGGAGCCTGTGAGGGCGGCGGAGCCTCTGCGGTATGTGCTCACCAATACCGAGGATGGAACATGGCTCGACACCTTTGATCTCACGGCTGCTGATGTGCCGGGAGGAGCGGGTGAGGGCTGGCGTGTTCGCAAGGAGACACTCCGCGGTGGTGTGCAGGATGGCATCGACCTGATCACGCTCGACAACGGCAGTCTCTCCGTTCGCGTGGTGCCGACGCGGGGCATGAGCGTTGTCGATGTCCGACAGGGTGACTTTCGACTTGGCTGGGAGTCGCCGGTGAAGGAACTCGTGCATCCGTCGCTGATCAACCTGGAGAGCCGTGGCGGACTCGGCTGGCTGCAGGGCTTCAACGAATGGATGGTGCGGTGTGGCCTGGAGTTTGCAGGGCATCCAGGAACCGACGAGGTGGTCGACAACACCGGAGCCACATCGAGTGTGCCGCTGACACTGCACGGCCGGATCGGGAATCTTCCAGCTTCACGGGTCGAACTACTGATTGAGCGTGAGCCTCCGTATCGGCTGCGGCTCCGGGGTGTGGTGCATGAGCGATGGTTTATGGGGGCCAAGCTCGAGCTCGCCACCGAGATTTCCACTGAGCCGGGCTCAGACACCCTGCGGATTGAAGACGCCGTGACCAATCGTGGCGGCACACCTCAGGAGTTTCAGCTGATCTACCACGCCAACTACGGCGCACCACTGTTGGAAGAAAATGCCACCGTTGTGACGGCCGCGAAGCGGATCGCTCCGATGAATGAGCATGCGGCAAAGACGATAGACGCGTTTGCCAACTACCGCGGGCCGACCGCCGGCTTTGTGGAAGAAGTCTTTCTCGTCTGGCCGTATGCCGATGACGAGGGGCGGGCGATGGTGATGCTGCAGGACGCAGCAGGGGAGCGAGCGGCCTCGATTCAGTGGTCGATTGACGAGTTGCCGTATCTCACGATCTGGAAGAACACTGCGGCGACCGAAGACGGCTACGTGACGGGGCTCGAGCCCGCCACCGGCTTCCCATTTAATCGTGGCGTCGAGCGGGCAGCCGGTCGCGTGTCCACGCTTGCCGCGGGCGAGACGAGGCAGTTCACTCTGGAGTTTGGACTGCACCAAGGCCGTGAGGCAGTGGCGAAGCACGCGGCGGCAATCGCTGCTATCCAGAATGGACGGCCCACGGTGATCGATGACACGCCGCCGGTGGAATGACGACGGGCCGTGGGCGAGACAGCGTTTGGCGAGACAGAGTTTCCTGAGGAGCGAGACGATGAGACTGGTGAGTTGGGCGGCGGTTACGTTGCTGGCGATGTGTCTGTGCGGATGTGGTGCGAAGAATGAGCAGACGGGGAACGGCCCGGAGTCTGGTGGTGCCAGTTCAAAGGCGGGTGCCCCGACGGCCGCCAAGGGAACGATCGGCGTCTCTGTGCTCACGATGACCAATCCGTTTTTCAAGACGATTGCCGACACCATCACGGCAGAGGCCGTCACACACGGCTACGAGACCACCATCACCAGCGGTGAGTTTGACGTGGCAAAGCAGCAGAACCAGGTCAAGGACTTTATCGTGGCCGGCTGCTCAGCCATCGTGCTTTGCCCATGTGATTCACGATCGATCGGGCCAGCGATTGCAGAGGCGAACGCTGCTGGTATTCCCGTCTTCACTGCAGACATCGCCTGTCTTGCAGAGGGTGTGGATGTGGTCTCCCATGTCGCCTCCGACAACCTCGGGGGAGGTCGTCTGGCGGCGGAAGCGATGATTGAGGCGATGGGCGAGGCTGGTGGTGAGGTCGTCGTGCTCGACTTCAAACAGGCCGAGTCTTGCCTGTTGCGGGTGCAGGGATTCAAGGAAGTCCTTGATGCCCACAATGCCGATCATCCTGAGCAGGTCGTTGAGATCGTCGCCGAGCTGCCAGGTGATGGAAAGAAGGACCAGGGCTTTAAGTGCACCGAAGACGCCCTGCAGGCTCACGCGAACCTCGCCGGCATCTTTGCCATCAATGATCCGTCGGCCCTGGGGGCGAGAGCCGCCCTCGAGAAGGCGGGCAAGGCTGACGAGATCGTGATCGTCGGCTTTGATGGTCAGATCGATGGCAAGCAGGCGATCAAGGAAGGCAAAATCTACGCCGACCCGGTGCAGTTTCCTGAGCGGATCGCCGCGATGACGGTCGATTCGATCGTTCGCTACTTTGCAGGCGATGAGGTAGCGACCGAACAGCTGATCCCTTGCGAGCTCTACCGACAGGCAGACGGCGAGGCCGATCCCAGCCTTCAGTAGAGGCGAGATGCATGGTCTCTGCGTCACCACCGCCGTTGCTGGAGATGCGAGGCATCTCCAAGCAGTATCCGGGTGTGAAAGCCCTCGATGATGTGGGGCTCACACTCGAGCGTGGAGAGGTGCTTGCGCTGATGGGAGAGAACGGAGCCGGCAAGAGCACCCTGATGAAGGTGCTTGCCGGTGCGGTTCGGCCTGATGCCGGTGCTATTTTCCTCGACGGTACTGAGCAGCAGGTGACATCACCGGTGGACGCACGCGGCTGTGGCATTGCGGTGATTCATCAAGAGTTCAACCTCGTACCGGCGTTGTCTGTGCGAGAGAACATTTTTTTAGGGCTTGAGCAGACGACCGCCGGATTCGTCCGTCGCGGCGATGAGCGACGTCGAGCAGAAGAACTCCTTCGACGAATCGGTGTAGCGGTGCATCCGGAGACGCCCTGCCGGCGGTTGACCGTTGCGCAGCAGCAGGCGGTGGAGATTGCCAAGGCGTTGGCGGTCGACGCGCGAATCATCGTGATGGATGAGCCGACTGCCACCCTGACGCCGCAGGAGGTCGAGAAGCTGTTTGCGGTGATCGCCGACCTCACACAGCAGGGCATCGGCGTGATCTATGTCAGCCATCGGCTCGACGAGATTGAGGAGATCGCGGATCGGGTGCAGGTGCTTCGGGATGGTCAGGTAGTCGCGGTCCGTGCTGCTGATCAGCTGCCGCGGCGTGAGCTGATCGAACTGATGGTGGGCCGATCACTGGAAGAGGAGTTTCCCAGCCGTCGCCAATCAGTGGGCGAGCCCCGGCTTGTCGTCCGTGGGCTGTGTCGTGGCGACAAGGTTCGCAACGTCTCCTTTGAGGTGCGACGAGGAGAGATTGTGGCCTTGGCGGGATTGGTAGGGGCCGGCCGCACCGAAGTGGTACGGCTGATCTTTGGGGCAGACCAGGCTGAGGCAGGTCATGTCGCACTCGACGGCCAGGTCCTCTCGATCCGCTCTCCACGCGATGCGATTCGGGCAGGCATCTGCCTGCTGACGGAGGATCGCAAGCATCAAGGGCTGATCCTCTCCCAGTCGGTGCTGCACAACTTCGCTCTGCCCAACGCTGCGCACTTTGTTGCTGCAGGTCGAGGCTTCACCGGCTGGGGCTTCACCGGCTGGATTGACCAGCAGCGGGAGCGGGACGCCTTTGCCGGCTACGCCACGTCGATGCGGATTCGAGCCAATGCCGCGGCCCATCCAGCCGGCACGCTGTCTGGTGGCAATCAGCAGAAGGTGGTGCTTGCGAAATGGCTTGAGTCGAACTCTGAGGTGTTGATCTTTGATGAGCCGACCAGAGGTATCGATGTTGGCGCGAAGGTCGAGATCTACGGGCTGATGAACGAACTTGCAGAGCAGGGCAAGGCAATCGTGATGGTCAGCAGTGAGCTGCCAGAAGTGCTCGGCATGGCAGATCGCATCCTGGTGATGCACGAAGGACGCATCACTGGCGAGATTGCTGACCCTGCTGCTGCGACTCAAGCCGATATTCTCTCTTTGGCCATCCGCTGAGCCCTGAAACAGCTGCCGCAAAGAAAGTTCTTCTGATGAATGCCGACACCCCAGCTGCACTCATGCCTCGGCTTCGCCACATGGGGGCCACGGTTCTGGCAGACCATGGCATGCTCTTGGTGCTCGGCCTGCTCTGTGTGTTCTTTAGCATCGTCACCCTTGATGAGCAGACGCCGGTTGGCGGAGATGCTGCAGGGCAGCTCGTGAGGCGGCTGAGCCAGATCAGCGACGAGCCCAAGCAGCTGGTGATCGTCGCTGGTCGTGGCAGCGATGAAGATGCGTTTGTCTCTGCCCTCGCCGAAGGGGCTGCTACTGCTGGATGGAGCGTGGCGGGAATCTCACAAGGTGGGCCGCGGGACGCCCGCATGAGTCTTGAGGCATTTGCCGCAACTGATCGACGTGTCGAGGTGATTGCCTTGTCAGCGTCGGCAGGTGCCTGGGGTGTGTTTGATGGGCTCGAGAGCAGACTGCCGGCGTTTGCTGATGCCACGCTGCTGCGGCCTGAGCCGACCCGTTGGCCCAACTTTCTCAAAGCCACGAACCTGCTCAACGTTGCCAATCAGATTGCCGTGATTGCGATTGTGGCGGTGGGCATGACGCTGGTGATCCTCACCGGTGGCATCGATCTTTCCGTTGGCAGCCTGATTGCCCTCTCCAGTGTGACCGGGGCGGTCTGCATTCGGGATGTCTGTGGGGGACAGGCAGCGGGGACCGCCGGGATGGTCGTGGGAGCAGCGGTCGGGATCCTGATCTGCGGGCTGGCAGGAGTGCTCTCCGGAGGCGTGGTCACGCTGTTTGGCATACCACCGTTTATCGCCACGCTCGGCATGATGCTGGTCGCCAGTGGTTCCGCCTACATCATTGCGGAGGGGCAGTCGATCAATCAGGTGCCCGATGCGTTTGTCTGGCTCGGGCGTGGAGCGGATCTCGCAGGGCTTCCCAACGCTGTGGTGCTGATGCTCGTGCTCTATGCGGCGGCCCATATCGTGATGAGCCGCACGACCTTCGGCCGCTACGTCTATGCGGTGGGAGGTAATGCAGAAGCAGCCCGGCTGTCAGGTGTGCCGGTGCGAAGGGTGATGCTCGCGGTCTATGTCCTGTGTGGACTGCTGGCCGGACTTGGTGGGATCGTGATGGCCTCGCAGCTCAAGAGCGGTGCGCCCACCTATGGCCAGATGTATGAGCTCTATGTGATCGCCGCCGTGGTGGTCGGCGGCACCTCACTCTCCGGTGGCGAAGGCCGCGTCCTCGGCACGCTGGTGGGCGCACTGATCATCGCGGTGATCCAAAACGGCATGAACCTGACCGGTGTCGAGAGCTACACCCAGAAGGTGGTGCTGGGGCTTGTGATCCTCGCGGCAGTGCTGCTCGATCGGCTGCGGTCGCGGCGTGGCTAAGATGAGCGGCAGCCCTACGGAACCTGCCTGGCCGTTCCCTGGAGGTCGTTGACCGCTTTGTTGGCGACGCGAACAATGTACTTGTTGGGCTGATCGGTGAGGGCTGCCTGGAGGCTTGCCAGCGCTGGCCTCGCCTGCTCGTCGAGTTCATCGAGGACGATGGCTGCAGCGAGCCTTGCCCACTCCTGATCGCCCGTGAGCTCATGCTGGAGTACGGGAAGCCCACGCTCAAGCTGTCCCATCCGACAGAGACCGCGAGCAGCGGCGATCCGCACACTGGCTGACGGATCGGCAAGGGCATTGCCGAGACCCGCCTGGGCATCTCTCGCGGCAGGCTTGCCGATGTTGCCAAGCCCGGTGGCGGCCCAGTAGCGGACTGCGGCATCCTCATCGTTGAGGGCAGCGAGGAGTTCGGTGGTGGCCGATGGCCCTTCAGATGCCTTCGCAGCCACATTCACCAGGCGGCTGAGAAAGTCTTCCTGCGGATCCTGCCAGAGAATCTCAAACCGCGAGCCTGCCTGCTGCTCCCGATCGGCGATATCGGCTTCAGGAATCAGCCCCAGGTCGCCGACATCGGCCTGCCAGGTCAGACATGCCGTTCGCATCGTCTCCAGCCGCTCCAGATGCTGCGGGTTGGTGGCGAGGTTGTGGAGTTCGTGGGGATCTGCCTCGAGGTCGTAGAGCTCCTCGACAGGCTTGGTATCGCTGGTGAACAGGGTGGCTTCGACGGGGAGCGTGCCTGTGGCCTGGCCACGGCGAATCTCCTGCATGGTCGCGCCCTTCTCCGGCGTGTTCATGTACTGGTAGTAAGGCTTGAGGGGCTCGTAGTTGCGAATGTAGCGGTAGCGGTGGTCGCGGGCGGTGCGAATGATGTCGTACCGCTCGTCCATCCGATCGCGAGCCCCAAACACATAGGATCTTTTCGCAAGCAGCTGTGTGCCCAGGAAGGCTTGGCCTTGGCAGAAGGCGGGAACATCGACCCCTGCGAGGTTGAGCACGGTGGGACCAAAATCGACGGAGCAGACTAGGTCGTTGCTCACGGTTCCCGGCTGGGCTTGGCCCGCGACGCGGAACTGCGAGGGGATTCGCACTACCAGCGGAATGTGGGTCCCCGAGTCGTAGAGCCAACGCTTGGCCCTTGGCAGTCCCACGCCATGATCAGACCAGAAGAACACGATCGTGTCGTTCTCAAGGCCTGCATGTGCGAGCTCTTCGAGCAGACCACCCGCCCATGCGTCCATGGCGGTAATCAGCTCGTAGTTCCGCTTCCAGTCTTCGCGGGTGATTGGCGTGTCGGGATAGTACGGCGGGAAGGTGGTCAGGGCGGCTGCATCCTGTCGCTGGTCGTCCGTGAGGTCGCGGGTGATTGAGCGGTATTTCTCCTCGCTGGCGATCCCACTTTCGTGACAGCCGGTGAAGTTGAAGACCGCGAAGAAGGGCTGGTCAGGTTCACGGTTTTTCCAGTGGGCCTTGGAGCCGCTGGCATCCCAGATTTCTTTGGAAGAGGGCTTGGAAAACTGGTAGTCCGTCTTGCTGTTGTTGGTGCAGTAGTAGCCGACATCCCGCAGGAGCATCGGGAACGGGTGGAGCCACGGAGGCAGTTCGGCATTGCACCGCATGTGGTGGGTGCCGATCGAGTTTTGGTACATGCCCGTGATGATGCCCGATCGGCAAGGCGCACAGACGCCAGCTGAGGTGAAAGCGTGCGTGTAGCGAACACCCTCACGCGCGAGCTGGTCGATGTTGGGCGTGATCGCGTGGGGATCGCCGTAGCATCCCAAGTGCGGGCTAATGTCTTCGCATGAGATCCAGAGAATGTTGGGACGGCGAGCTTTCTCGGCCGCCTGGAGAGGACTGCCTGCGAGGAGTGCTGCGTTCACAGCGGCAGCGGTCAGCAGTAACCATGAAGAGCGAAAGAACTGCATGATGGCCCAAGAGTGATGACGTGGGATGGAAGCCATGGGAACGACGGTCCTCGGAGAGAGTCTGCGTGTGTGTTGGCGGGTGATTAAGGCTGGGAGGGATAGCGAGTGGCGTGGAAACGGCCACAGCTACACCATCGGGAATGCTGCGGCCAAGGCGATCGTGATCAGCAGGCCAACCCCACCTTCGATGCTGAGCATGGCGGCGGCGGTCTTGAGCGTCTGACTCTCGGTGAGGCCGGCAGTCTTGCCAATCACCCAGAAGCCGCTGTCGTTCATCCACATACCCATCTTCGAGCCACAGCCAATCGCAATAGCGATGTAGACCGGATGGCAGCCGGCCGCCCCTTCAAGCACCACAGGGCCCAGGATCCCGACAGCAGTGATCATGGCCACGGTGGCCGATCCTTGGGCGATACGGATGGTGGCGGTGACGGCCCAGGCCAGGGGAACCAGCACGAGGCCGCCGCCTGGTGCGAGGCCTGTGAACACGTCAGCAAGTCCGGCTCCTCGTAAGGCGCCCCCAAGAGCGCCCCCCGCGGCGATGACCAGCAGCACACTCCCTGCAGACTGGATGCCGGAGGCAACCGTGGTCCGCAGCATGGTTGCCGATCGGCTGCTGCTGATGAGCACGAGCATGGCGAGCAGGGCAGCGACCACCATCGCCATCGTCCGCTCACCGAGAAGTTCCAGTATCGGAAGCAGCTGCGGTGGGAACAGCTCTGGAGATGAGCTGGCCCACGAACCGAGGCTGACACAGATCACAGGCACCACGATCGGGAGGAGGGCAGCAAAAAGTCCAGGACTGTTCGCATCAACGGCGGCGG
>Ga0181594_10003602_pt1 | contig 13980 bp, 14 predicted proteins | sample 071ome_18_FD_145603 | JGI IMG/M metagenome (GOLD analysis project Ga0181594, IMG submission 145603) | Coastal salt marsh microbial communities from the Groves Creek Marsh, Skidaway Island, Georgia - 071413BT metaG (spades assembly) | ecosystem: Environmental > Aquatic > Marine > Intertidal zone... | reverse complement strand
AACACCGAGATCAGTGACCTCGGTGTTTTCGATTTAACTACTTTAACGACTTACCAGCCAGGTTTGCCTGAGCTCCAAGCCCAGTTGTCGGGTGGCCAAACATTTCGACCAACTCGACCACCGCCATCTCGGCTCGTGTCGTACCAGTCTTTCACCGTCTCAACCCACTTCTTAATGTGAGGAGTCCCCTTGTGGTACTCGAACGCGTCCGGGTTGGCGTAAACTTCGTAAAGGTAGAGTTCCGTCGGATCATTCACGTTCTGGTAAACATCGAACCGAAGGCATCCAGGTTCCTCGTGCGTCGAGCCGATTCCGTCGAGGGTTACCGCTTCGATGAATGAGTCAACTTTATCTTCCTGCACAAACTTTGGCGCGTGAATCACGTGCATGCTGGAAGCAAAATACGGGTCGTCAACAATACCTTCGCGATAGGAGTCCCAACTCGCGTCACCACGTGGGTAGACAGGCTTGCAGAACGAAACTTCAGGAGCTTCCGTGAACATGTCTTTCACAGCCGTATCCCACTCGGCGAAGTGTGGGTAAGTTTTGTGATCTTCGAACGCAGCGTCATCGTTGTACACCTCACAGAAAGCAAACGAAGTCGGGTCATTTGCATCCTGGACAATGTCAAACCTGCGGCAACCAGGCTCGTTCATCACGGAACCTTTAGCATCTCCGATTGAGGCGGTAATGAAATCGTCAATTCGGTCTTCCTTGACCTTGAGACGAACCATAAGGATGTACATCGTTACTCCAGATTTCCGCCCGCATCACCCAGGTTCGTGCGGCGCGTTTCGTATCTAATATTCGCTGGCGGGCGGAGTATACGCCGGTTCTTATAACAGTGAACAGTATTAAGGTGAGTTCTCACAGACAATCCCGTGAACGCCTCAAATGATCGCATAAAAAATGATCTCAATTTCCTGGCTCAAGCACCCCGAAATTCAATCTCTAACACTTCATACTATGAAGCAGCGAGAGTGTGGATCAGGGTCTAGTTCGAATCTCTTGTCCTAAACACCTAAGTACAGTGATTTGACATCCGAGGACAGGAAGTTCTGCGAGCCGGTTTCAACGTTGTCGCTGAGTCTAGCCAATCCACTTCGCCACCGACTACTCTCCTCGGCGCTCACTACGACACGGTACTTAACTCGGCGGGTGCGGATGATAATACTTCGGTTATTGCTGCGATGATCGAATGTGCACGGATTTTGGTTGATCTTGGGATACGCAACGTTCGATACTTGGCTTTCGATGCCGAAGAAATACAACGGCCATCGAAAGTCTAGATGGTTCCCCTCCATACGCCAATTCACTTGATACGACTGAGCGATCTCAACTGGCAATAATTTTTGAGTCAGTTGGATTCAGTTCCGAACAATAAAAACAAAGATCCTCGGGTATTTTCAGGTTTTTGTTCAGAAGAGCTCATCGACATCTAAGAGAAAACAATTTTCTCGGGAACTCTTTGATGATTCTGTCGCGCGGCAAAGCAATTGATGTTTCGAAAAAGTTAGAAAAACTATCAGCGACATCGGAATCATCGTTGCCTCTACTACCACTAGAAGTGCAGTGGTGAATGCCAGTCGTCCGCAATCTACGTCGGAGCGATCATGCGCCATTCTGGAACATCGGTGTACCAGCACTAAAGCTTGTAGCCACTGCGAACTTCAGAAACCCGCACCATCACACCGAGAGCGACACTCCTTCAACCCTGAACTATGATTTCATAGCGAGGACCGTCGACCTTATGGTTGAGTATGCAAATTCGACCGTCCGTTAGGTCCGTTCTTCATCTTCATCGGACTTGGACTCATCTGGCTCGCTGTCGGCATTCTCGTCTTTCGTCCAGTCCTTTGGCACTGTCATTGCAGGACCTGTGCGTGACCGTTTGCGACCTGCGGTTGCAGCAGGATTTGCAGAAGGCGTTGTCAGCGGTTTGCCTTTAGGTGCTCCACCTGTTCCGCGCACGCCTAGAACTTTCCCTATACCAAACAAAACTATTCCGCCAATCATCCAGGGAACGGTCTGGTTGCGCCAACCTTCTTGCCACGCATCCATCGCTCGTTCGAGACGCGTAAGTGGTTCATCACTATCGAGTTCAGCGGCCAGCTTTGGGAAGTCGTCTCGGAAATCTGCTGCAATATCTGACAAGTTGACAGCTTTTTCCTTCGCGGCGTCATTGAATGACCACGCAACGAAAATTAGTGCGTAAATGACTACCGCACTAAAGAAAGCGACCCCACCTGCCCACTTAAGTCGACCCGGCCAACCACGACCTCCAATAAATGCGATGCTGAGGAGTGGCAGGATCATCAAGATCCAAAGGATCCACCTGAGCACTAATCCCGTATTCACGTAGCCGCGAACGTCGTCGAGGAGTTGCCTGTCCTCAGGTGTCAGGTGTTCCAGGATGTTTTGCTCGGTAAAAGCGATCCCATCAGCAAATACTTGGAGGACTTCTTCAGCATCTGCCCTGGACTGAAGGTCGCCATCGTCAGCCAGGATATCGATCAAGTCCTGATCGGTGAACACGAGTCCTTCGGTTCCCCAGCTGCGTGCGTCTTCGATAGTGTCGAATCCACCACCAACTGAGGATTCAAAGTCCGAAAGCGTGTAGCTCACGTTGTCGGGAATCTGGTTGCTGACGAACAGTTCAACCTGATCGTCCATTATCGGTCCCAATGTATCGGTAATCTGGGAAATTACAGCAGTACCACCCGCCAAACAGCGAGGTATCTGTTGGCTGGTTAGGTCCTGCGTTGCGCCCAGCAGATCTGCCGGCGAAGAGCACTGAGGAATTTCGCTGATCGTTGTCTCTAACTTTGTGCGCGCAATATTTTTTAATTGGCTTGTCGCCGCAACTTTTAGTTCACTGAGGTCAACGGTGTAATCAAGAGAATTGCTTCTGCCAGTCATGTAATCGACGAGCGCGTCAATGACATTTTCACCTTGTTCCCTCACCCATGACTCAGGAGCAGCAACTTCGAATGTGTCGAGCACTTCCTGTTCAGTCAAAGCGATGCCAAACCCAACGTCATTTGATTGGGCTGTGGTTTGTTGCACAAGTGGGTCAACGACCTGGTCAAACACCATTGTGTAAAGCGTGTTTTCGCTTTGGAGTTTGTCCTTCAGTAAATCTCCGACGATAACAATTCGATCGTCGAATGCAAGCACTACAGAAAAACTCTCGGCATCGCCTGCGAAATACGGAGTAATTTCATCGACTGCATCGAACAGCTGCCCTTCCAACCACACCGGGTCAAAAATGAGTCGAGCGTTACGTTCGATTTCCGCCTGGCTGAATGAGATTCCAAGAGCATCGTCTGAAATCTGATCACTAAATTCACCGAGCTTGGGCACGAGCAGATCTTCAACGATACTTTCTGCAAGATTAAGTTCAGTTACGACAATGCGGACAGCACCGGGCACTGATCGCACTCGCTCTTGTACTTCAAGGTCAACTGTGAATTGATCGGTTTCGCCCCTTGCGTACGGGACCAGCTCTCTCAGGCTTTCCTCAAATTGTCCTTTAAAGTACTCGCGGGGAACCAGCGTCTCAATCAGATCCGTGACTGCTGTGGCTGCCTTATCAGGGTCATCGAAATGAAGTGTCAAAATCTGGCCATCGCCCGAATCAAATTCGATTCCCTGGTTAACAATGTCCTTCACGGCACTGCCGACAATATTGTCGTAGACGTAGTCGTATGCCTCTGCGTCGTTGATCATCCCAATGACGACCTCAGGTTCGGTCGCAGTATCAACGACCTGGTTGACCGTCACCGCCACGAAGAGCAGCAACACAAATACAACGCCAAGCAATACAGCGAGCAATTTACGCATCAGTCACCCCAAAATTCGGTATCGAAGGTCAAGCAAAGTCCAGAAACTCCCCAACCACAGGTGAGTTACCGAAAGTTTGAATTGTGTCGGAATTCGAAGCCTATCCCCGACCGAGGTAGTCCTGTCCGAGCGGCAGCACAATTGCTTCAAGCATGTTTGCATCAGGTGGTAGCGTAGCCATTAAAAGAGCCGTACGCCCCATGTCAGCAGTCGAAATAAGCGGCTCTGGTCCTTCGTCCCGGCCGGTTGCTGATTTTCCGTCAGCCCGACGTTCAACAGCCACGTTCCCAGGGTGCAGGGCGCTTACTGCAATTCCATGGTCTCGACCTTCGAGCGCCAATGATTGTGTCAGGCCCCATACCGCGTGCTTGCTAGTTGTGTAAGGGCTAGAACTGTGCCGAGGCTTCTGTGCAGCAATGCTACCCACGTTGATGATTCGACCACCACCCTGTTTCTTCATGATCTTGAACGCTTCTCGAGAGCCGAGGAATGGACCAGTAACATTTACCTGCATCACGCGCTGCCACTGCTCCATGGTCAGATCCTCAACAGGACCGCCATCAAACGCGCCAGAGTTGTTGACCAGGATATCGAGCTTCCCGAACTGATCCATCGTCTTGGCGAACAAGTCAGCAACCTGTTCCTCGTCGGTTACGTCAGTAGCAATCGCTACAACAGTGCCCCCGTTGACCGAAAGCTCATCAGCCGCAGCTTGCAATCGATCCTGGTTACGCGCAGCGATAACAACCGAACATCCTTCATCAACAAACGCTTTCGCGATTCCTTTACCGATACCGGTTCCACCACCCGTGACGATGGCTATTTTTCCGTCGAGCTGACCCATATTCATCTCCGTGCGAGTTACTTAGCGGTTATTGGTTGATCTTGTGAAAATACTCGGGTTTTTATAGCTGCAAACAGCGCAAGTGCGCTAAATGCTGCCAACACCTTAAAAGTGACGCTCCATCCCGACAAGAACGCACGAGAAACTTCTAGGTCGGTCGATGTAGAAAGTTCGTTCAGTTGAACCTCCACACCACGACTCAACATGATGCCCGCAATTATGGCGGCTGCGAGTGCCTGACCAGTCACGCTTCCAACGTTTCTAACCAGGTTGAGGAACGCACTCATTGAACCGTAGTCCTGACGACTCACGGTCGACAATGTGGCACTCATATTGGGTGCCATCCACATACCCATTCCTAAACCGTTGGCAAAAAGTACGGGAGCAACTATCCACAAAGAGGTCTCCGCTTCGAAGAATGAAAACCCTATGTTCGTGATGACCATCGTGCCCAGACCGACAAATGTGAATGGACGGAACCCATATTTGTCTGACAATCGCCCAGACATTTGTGATGCCAGTCCCATCCCAAGCGCACCGACAAAAATGATTAGCCCAGCGGAGCGTTGATCGTAACCCATAAAGCTTTGAATAAAGATGGGCATCAGGAAAAAGGTGGCGGATCCCCCAAAAAAGCCCCAGAATCGGGCTGATGTCGACCATGAGAACGTTGAGTTCTGGAAGAACCTGAAATTGAGCATCGGAGATTCGGTTTTCAGTTCCCACCACACCAACAGGGCGAACAACACGACGCTCGTGGTCGCACCTATGACGATTTGTGGTGATCTCCAATCAAACGCAAACGGATTCGAAATTGTCACGATTAGCAGCGACAGGGCTGTAGCTGAAACAACTGCACCAATCCAATCGAATTTTTGACGGGATCCATTCTCTCCATTGCCAATGCGTTTTTCGTCCAGGACCACATAGGCAGCGATGATGCCTGCGGTGGTCGGAACGGCGGTTACGAGGAAAATGGCCCGCCAGCCGAGTTCCTGTATCACTGGACCGGCAATTATTGGTCCAGCTGCCGCACCAATTGCCACCATTGTTGTGATCATTCCGAGGGCTTTGCCTCTTTGTTCACTAGGGAAGACGCCCACGATTATTGCGAAAACAACCGCCTGCCCCATGGCACTTCCGATCGACATCACGATCCTAGCGATGATCAGGGTTGAAAGGTCCTGAGCAAGAAACGCTAGTATCGCACCGCTTACGAAAAATACCATTCCTGCAATGTGAAACGGTTTGCGCCCCGTGATATCAGAAACTCTGCCGAGTGGGAGCATTAAGGCACTCATAGTTAGTGAGCTAGCAATTGCGACCCAGGTCACTGCCCGCAGTGTCACTTCAAACTCATCAGCTATCGATGAGAGAGCAAGAAAGACGATCGAAAAATCGAGAACCATCGCGAAAAGAGCGATGCCGACTGTCCAGAACACTTTCCAGTGATAGTTGTCCGAAGTTGAAGATGCCTCTGGATTACTCGGATTACTGGTTTGTTGGATCAAATATTTTCTCGATTCGTGAGATTCGTAGAGCCGACGCATTATAGCCACCGATTCTTATCTCATCCCCCAGTGCGTGATAGTCTGCCGACCGCTTTGATTTAGATGGAATTAATATTCACGACGGGAGTTCTAATTGTCCGATGTCAATCAGCCGCTAAAAGTTGTCATACCAACGGTTCCTTCAGGTGTAAGTGTCGCGGATTGGTGGCCAGTCAGCACCCAGGTTGAATGGCGGCAAGAATCTTTCATTGATAACAAACCGGCACCGAAATCTTTGCGCGGTGCAGATGTTCTTGTCGCAACTGATTTCACGAAAGAGATGGCAGCCGAATGTGACTCACTTAAAGCCATCCTCATAGCTGCTGCCGGTTATGACCGCATCGATCCTGAAGCAGTGCCTGAAGGCGTGTTTGTTGCGAACGCCTATCATCACGAAGCTCCAATTGCTGAATGGGTCATGGCAGTGGCAGTTGCTCTCGACCATCACCTGATCGAAGCCGACCGGAGTTTCCGCGAAGGAAGTTGGAACTTTTGGCCACAGAGATTCGGCTCATATCGGGAGTTGATGTCCAGAACGTTCGGAATCATTGGATACGGCGCAATCGGTCGTCGAGTCGCAAAACTTGCCAGCGCCTACGATATGAGAGTGATTACTGCGGGTCGAACTGCTGCCTACGAGAAAAAAGCCGAGAATGATGGAGTCGAATACTTTTTCGGTCCTGAAGGCATGAAACAGGTCATCAGCGAATCCGATTTCTTGTTGCTCTCCACTCCGCTGATCGATGCAACACGCGGCTTGATTGGAGCCGGCGAGCTCGCTCTAATGAAACCGACCGCGTACTTGATCAATCCTGCGCGCGGACACATCGTGGAAGAGAAGGCACTGTTCGACGCGTTGAAAACCCGCTCAATCGCAGGTGCCGCTATTGATACGTGGTACGAATACCCGGTCAGCGATTCTGATCAACCACGTCCATCTCGCTATCCATTCTGGGAGCTCGAGAACGTGATAATGACTCCGCACCAATCTGGAGCCACGTTTGGAACAAGAGATCGAAGGGCTCAAACAATCGCGGAAAATATCGACCGCTTAGCTGCCGGTAAGCCGCTCGTCAACGTCATTTCAGAACTGTCGAGAACCTAGGAGTTTCGTCTCTGTCGGTAAGCCTCGTAGAGAACAATACCGGTACTGACCGATGCGTTGAGAGATGACAGTTGCCCGGCCATCGGGATCGACGCAATCTGGTCGCAGTTTTCTCGAACCAGTCTGGAGATCCCTTTCCCTTCGGAACCGACGACTATAACTGTCGGACGTGTGAAATCGATGTCGGTGTACTCAGCATCCCCATCAGCATCGAGCCCGACAAACCACACCCCTGATTCCTTGAGATCTTCGATCGTCCGATTCAAGTTGCCAACACGGGCAACTTTGACATGCTCCAATGCTCCAGCAGAAGCGCGAATCGCACCGGGAGTGACTCCAACGGCGCGTCGTTCAGGAATGATTAATCCGTGCGCGCCCGCCGCGTCGGCCGTTCTTGCAATGGCACCGAGATTGTGAGGATCTTGGATTCCGTCCAACATCACCATTAGAGGAGCAGATTCCTCCCCTGCGGCGTCCGTCAAGAGTTGGTCAGTGTCGTGGTAACGCTGGTCTGGAACAACAGCAAGGACACCCTGGTGCTTTTTCGTGTGAGATTGCCGTTCAAGATCGCGTCTCGTCACTGCCTCGACGGTAATACCCGCTTCGTCCGCGAGAACTATGATCTCCTTTAGTTGAGGTCCGAGCTCAACGTCATCGACCATCAACAAACGTTCGATGTTGTTCCCCGCACGCAGAGATTCCAGCACGGCTCTGCGGCCTTCGACTGTTTGCCCGTGAACTTTTTTAGCGCGTGAAAATCTCGACAAGTTGCCCTCAAATACATCAGTTCGCGCAGCTTGGTGTCTCCGAAACCGACTTTAGAAGTGTAAGTTGCATAGCCACTATTAGTCACCCAAAAGATGCGAGGTATCAAAAATTGGCACGAACGCGTGAATACAGCGTCAATCGTCTCAAGCAGGTCATTGATAACGGTGGTGTAGGCGTAATTGCCAACGGTCCAAACAATTCCGATATGTGCGATTTCCTTGGCCACCTTGGGTTCGATGCTGCATTCGTTGATTTCGAGCACGGTGGAGTCTCTTGGGCAGAGTTGGCTGACATTTCCAGAGCGTGTGAGCTCTGGGGAATGTCGAGCGTCGTCCGGGTAAACCGACTCGACGAGGCACAGATTCTCCGTACGCTCGATCAAGGAGCAAGTGATGTGATGATCCCGCACATCATCACTGCTGAAGACGCAAAACTTGCAGCAGATGCCTGTAAGTACCCGCCTAACGGCAAGCGTGGAGTCGGTGGTGGTCGCCGTGCTTACGGGGTTGAAAATTACTTCGAACGCGCCGATCAAGAGGTATATTGCCACGCGTTGATCGAAGATTTTGAAGCGATCGCAAACCTCGATGAATTGACCAAAGTAGATGGCATCGATGTTTTCTACGTGGCACCGTCGGACATGGCGGCATCAATGGGTCATACCGGCAATCCTGGACATCCAGAAGTGCAGTATGCAATTCAAACGGCGATAATGAAGATCGTCGACGCTGGCGCCGTTGCAGGGACTTTAGTCAACGACGACAACCTGGAAAAATTCCTCGACATGGGAGTCCGGTGCGTTGGAGTTCCCTGGCAACAGTGGTTGCAGAAATCGTCTGAGTCATTTTTGGAACGTGTAAACCGCTCCTAAAAGCAAGAAAACATCAAAACAAGCAACAAGGATCTATAGTTAGTTTCACGCACGTCAAAATGAGACTCCTTAGAAGATATGAGATCAGATCGGTTGATTCTGACTTGTGTGCTGAAGACTGCCGGATACGGCGTATCAGAAGCCGACGAGCGTAACCTCGTTCCCACGGAACAATTACCAATTATCGATCGATTCGGCACTCGATTTTATCGGGTTCGAATCAATGCTCGGTTTGAACCAACTCATCCAAACTCACGGCGGTCTCATTATTGAGATCGCTTTTCGCGTTGACACTTCTTTGCCTCAATGCCAGCATTGGCACAGATCACACGTTGGGACACGTTGAAGTCAGTGACTTGAATTGTTCTTGCTAAACCGAAAGGAATGACATGACGGATCGTTTTCAGAACTTTGTAAACGGATCATGGGTCGATGGATCGACCGGTGAGGTCTCGGTAAGCACCAACCCGGCTGATCTCACCGATGTGATCGGTGAATTTCAAGCATCTAATGCTGCCGATGTCGACAAGGCAATTACCGCTGCGGCAGCTGCCAAAGAAGGCTGGCGACGCACATCATCGCTGGCAAGAGGTGGATATCTGCTAAAAGCTGCAGCGTACCTGGAAGCCAACCTTGAAGAGTTCGCGCAGGCAGTCACAAGAGAGTGTGGAAAAGCAATTCTCGAGTCCCGCGGTGAAGTTGGGCGTGCAATTGCATTGCTTCAGTACTATGGCGTAGAAGGTTCAAATCCTGTTGGTTCAGTTGTTCCTTCGGTCAACCCAAACATTCTGCTGTACACAAACCGAACGCCACTCGGTGTTGTCAGCCTCATCACTCCTTGGAATTTCCCAATCGCTATACCTATCTGGAAAATGGCTCCGGCACTCGTCTACGGGAACACGATTGTTCTCAAGCCAGCATCTGCAGCACCTCATGTTGCGACGCTAATCGCTCGCATGTGGAAAGAAGTAGACCTACCTCCCGGAGTTTTCAACCTGGTTACGGGGTCAGGTAGTGCCGTCGGTAACGAGATGATCACGAACTCAAACGTTAGCGCAATCTCGTTCACGGGCTCGACTCGAATCGGCATGCAAATTGCTGCCGAATCAGCGAAGCGAGGTAACCGGTACCAGCTCGAAATGGGCGGAAAAAACCCGGTCATCGTTTTGCCAGATGCTGATCTTGAGCAAGCAGCCGAAATTACCGTTTCGGGTGCTATGAAGTACTCAGGCCAGAAGTGCACAGCCACCTCACGAGCAATCGTCGTTGGCAACGTGCTGGAAGAGTTCACAAGTTTGGTCGTCGAAAAGACAAAGGCATTAAAGATCGGTCCTGGGGCCGATGCAGACAGCATTGTCGTGCCAGTTATCGACCAGGCATCGAAAGACAACATTCGGACAATCGTCGACCGAGCAGTCCAAGATGGTGGACAAATTCTCGCTGGTGGTGGGGTTCCGTCGGGAGATGCATTCGATAAGGGAACTTTCGTTGAACCAACAGTGATCTCGAAGGTTGGACCGGCTGATTTCGTTGCATGTGAAGAAATTTTTGGTCCGGTCCTTTCGATCATTCCATCCACTGACGCCGACGAAGCGTTGAACATTGCAAATTCCGTTGAGTACGGCCTTAGTGCAGGAATCTTCACCAGAAACCTGAACGATGTTCTCGACTTTGCTGACCGAATCGAAGCTGGAATCGTGAAGATTAACGGTGAAACCGCAGGTGTTGAACCACAAGTTCCGTTTGGCGGAATGAAGGCAAGCTCGTCCGGTGACAGAGAGCAAGGAAAAGCTGCGATCGAGTTCTTCACTGAAACCAAAACGATCTACGTAGACCGCAGCGCAACATAGTTCGTTCGAGAAAAATCCAAACCGAGTAACGTCTACCCGATAGGAATACCTGTCGGGTAGTTTCTTTCTAGTGGGCAAACCATGGTCGACAATTCTTTTGCGGGCGTTTTTCCGATTCTACAAATGCCATTCGACGAGGATGGCAACATCATTCTTGATGACCTACGCGCCGAAGTGGAATACGCGATCAGAGGTGGAGTTCACGGGGTAGGGATTGCCTTTGGGACCGAGGTGAACAAGCTGAGCGACCACGAACGAGATGATGTTCTGAGCACCGTGGTGGATCAGGCGAAACACCGAATCAAGGTCGTAATGAACACCGGTGCTCCGTCGACAGCACAAACTATCAACTATGGACGTGTCGCCAAAGATCTTGGTGCCGACGCAGTCATGATCGCACCGCCTGCTATTCCGGGTATTCCGACATCCCTTGTTCGTCAGCATTTCCTCGATATTGCTGAAGCATCGGACTTACCGATATTTATGCAGGACATGACTGGTGCAGCAATGGCCCCGGCTCTTCTCGCAGATCTTGCTAACTCACACGAGAATCTTTGCTACGCAAAAATCGAGAGTCTTCCGACTCCTAATCGTTTCTCAGAAGCTGGTGAAGCAGCCGGGAGCCGGTTGTCGATGTTTGGCGGAGCAAACGGCGTGTACTTCATCGAAGAGATGAAGCGTGATGCAAACGGGACGATGCAGGGAATAGCTCTCTGTGACATCGTTCGAAAAACGTGGGACGCATTCCACTCTGGTGATCAAATCGGTGCGGAAAACATTTGGAACACATATCAACCCCTTGTGAAGCTCTACACCATGGGTGAAGGGCAGCTCTACTGGATTGCCAAGGAAATCCTCAAACGACGAGGGGTTTTCACCGAAGCGTATCCACGCCTGCCGGCAGTTAAGCCAGACGCGGGAATGTTTCGCCAGCTAGATGAACTAATCGAACGGCTCGGGGTGGCACCAATTTGAGCGAATTACGGCGACGAGATGGCTCTGCCCTCAAGCCCCAGCTTGAGATGATTCGGTACAGCGAACCCGTGCCTGAGGTGCCTGACGTTGCGGATGGGTACAAACTCAGGCTTGTCTCCGACGAAGATCGAGTTTCGTACGACCAGACATTCGCAACTGCGTTCACGGAACCGTCTCCGTTCAGCGACATGCTGCTCAAGCAAGTTGAAAACGGTTTTTTCGTCGTCGAACACCTCCCATCTGGTAGCGTTGTGGCATCATCCGCTGCGGCTGTTTATCCAAAGGCACAACACCCCGACGGGCACAGCTTACAGTGGGTTGTCGCTCACATAGATCATCAACGAACTGGCGCAGGCCAGGCGACCATAGCGGCAGCGACAGAAGTTCTCGCTAAATCGGCGCCTCACTACTCATATCTCTCGACGGATGATTTCCGTCTTCCTGCAATCTCCATCTACCTGAAACTTGGATGGCAACCGTTGTTGTTTCATCCCGATCAAGTCGAGCGTTGGAGCCGAGTATTCGGGCACCTTGGCATGAGCTTTAACGAAAACGACTGGCCCAGGTCACCGAAATAATCGGAGCACAGACCAGTCGATTTATTTCGTTGTTCGGCTACGCAGTTGGCGGGGCTACGACGACGTCGTCATAAGAGTGACGTGACCCAACCATGTTCGAGTGCTGGAATACGTCTAGTGCTGATTCGTAGAGGTCTTTCTCAACAGCAATGTCGCCGGACCATGTTCCAAGTTTCTGATAGAACCCAACAGCGCTAGCAATCGCCGCTTCTGCTTGATCTGGGAAGAAGCTCGCTTCCGCCTTGGCAACCTCAGCGGGATCAGCAGTATTCACCCACTCCCTGCTCGCACGGTATGCAGCAGTGAATCGCTTTGCTTCATCTGTCCCGAGCCAATCCCATCGGCAAACAAGACTAGAAAAAGCGGTTGGCCCTATAGCCTCACCTACAGATGCGACAATGTGTCCCTCACCATCGTGCTCTAGCTGTTGAGGGAATGCGCCTTGCTCGTGAAAGTAGTCGCCTTGGCCTGAACGCCACTGCCCCATCATTTCGTCACCGCCAGGTGAATCTATGTCGTCGACATCATTCAGGTCGACTCCCATTTTGTGAGTACCGTAGCGGAGCATCGCTTCAGGCTGACCACCGTGAACGTGGAGAAACTTGCCTTTTAGAAGTTTGTCCCAAGTGAAGTTTGAGTCTGCTTCCCGAGCAGCAATAAAAAATCCGTCGTACCGGTTAATTTGGGCAAAATGGGTGAAAGGTGGCTTGTTACCAGAATCGAGTGGTCCCCAGCTAGCCGACACGGCTGCCTGCGCTACGTCCATGTTTCCCGACGCTACTTCAGCGCCGCTGCTCCCGCCCGCAGCAACGATGTGATACGAAGCATTAATGCCTTCCTTTTCGAGAAAACCTCCGGCAATGGTGCTGATCAGGGGGCTGTAAAAGGCAGAATGGCGCGAAACCATTATTTTCATTTCGGTCATGCGTAGTTCCTAGTGACGTCTCGTATATTCGAGGCAGATTCTACCCTGTTGCCGTGATCAAAAAATCATCGCCAAATGAGTAGTTCAGAATTTTCAGTGACCACAGCCATTTGTAGCGCCCTCCAACTTCAAATGTGACGATAATGGTTGCAAGCCTCGAATATGGATCGACCAACCAGGCTTCTTCAACTTGGTGCTCAACTCGCTTCAGGGCCACAAGTGATTTCTGATCTCTTGTCGGGACAAGCAATTCGGTCGTTCCGTGACGATCAAAATCACCGGCCGCAGCCTGATCAAGGTTTATCGAACCGTTTCGATTCGAAGCGAATCATGTCAGCTAAATACCGGCTTATACTCGCGACGAGGAACGCACACTGGGCTTACTGGAATACGGTCGAAGTTTGGGATCCGTACATCAGGCGCGGCAACCCTGACTTACTAACTCGGGCATGGAAAAGATCCGGGTAATCGAACCAGGTTTAGGAGTTCTTTTCTAGGTGCTCTTTGAGAGCGTCGTCGAGTCCTACCCAACTGAGTAAGGCGCACTTAATTCGCACGGGGAATTTTCTGACACCGGCGAGTGCTTCAATATCACCGAGAATGTCGGCTTCTTCGTCGGTGATTTCTTCGCCTTTAAGCATTCGCCTAACAGCATCAACAGCAGCTTGCAC
>Ga0181594_10003596_pt1 | contig 13990 bp, 11 predicted proteins | sample 071ome_18_FD_145603 | JGI IMG/M metagenome (GOLD analysis project Ga0181594, IMG submission 145603) | Coastal salt marsh microbial communities from the Groves Creek Marsh, Skidaway Island, Georgia - 071413BT metaG (spades assembly) | ecosystem: Environmental > Aquatic > Marine > Intertidal zone... | reverse complement strand
CCCCGCAGAGCAGCGCGGCTGAAACCTCGCCGAAAGCGATACGATCACAGGCCTCAGTAACCATCTTCTGAGGCGAATCGCCGCCACTCGCGGACCACACTGCATGCTCGGGCTGGATTTCCAGGCGTCGACATACTGAGCGGGGAAAATTTGAAGATTTTCCAAAAGGAAATCCCAAAACCGGTGCCGAATCTTCAAAGGTTCGAGTGGTCATGACCAAATCAATATACCTTTCGATACCATCGACACCCACATCCGCGAGCGCGAGCTGCGCGGCTCTGGCGGTGATATCCACCGGCGACAACTGCTCATAGGCCGGATCATGGAGTCGGTCAGTGAATTGTGCAGCGCCAATGAGAACCGGCGTCTGAGGTGGTATTACTGGCATTGTAGTGTCTGACCTGGTGGGTTTAACTCCCTAGCTTACCTTGTGTCCCCGAGCTATTAACACATGCAATTTTCATCCTTCGCCAACCGGTATCGACAAAGCACGGGCACCGTGCAGCTTATGGAAGATCTGGGCAAGGCCACTACGGCATCCGGCCCAATCTATCAGCTGGGAGGTGGGAACCCCGCGCATGTGCCCGCCGTCGAGACTCTTCTCCGGGAGGCAATGACTGAATTAACCGATGATGCGGTCAAGTTTGGGCGCATGGTCGGCGAGTACGACGCGCCCGGAGGTAATGTGGCGTTCAGACAGGCCCTGGCCGGGCTACTCAGGGATCAATTTGGCTGGCCCTTAAGTGCTGACAACATCGCTCTTACCAATGGCAGCCAGAGTAGTTTCGGTGTTTTGTTTAACAGTTTTGCCGGTGACTTTGACAACGGTAGTCGTAAACAGATCCTGCTGCCATTAACGCCGGAGTATGTCGGCTATTTCGATGTGGGCCTCGGCGATACACCTATCTTTGAGGGCCGTCGAGCAGAAATCGAACTGCTACCAGATCGCCAATTCAAGTATCGGCTCGACATTGATCGCCTTAATGTGGACGGCAACCACGGTGCGGTATGCGTGTCGCGCCCCACCAACCCGACCGGCAATGTGATAACCGATAGCGAAATGTCGCAGCTTAGAAGCGCCTGCCACGAAGCGGGGGTTCCGCTGATTGTCGATGGCGCCTATGGCTTGCCTTTCCCCGGGATGATTTACACCGCAGCAACACCGTTCTGGGATGAGAATACGATCCTGCTGCTGAGTCTCTCCAAGCTCGGTCTGCCAGGCGTGCGCACCGGGATCGTGGTGGCTGCTCCCGAGGTGATTCTGTTAATACGCAACAACAATGCAATCAACAACCTGGCGCCTAGTCGCGTCGGCCCCGAGCTCATCACTCCGCTCTTGCATTCCCGTCAACTTACAGCGCTCTGCGATGAAATCATTCGGCCGTTTTACGAGAAGCGCCTTTGCCATGCTCTTGATGTGGTAAGTCGTACGATGGGGCATCTGCCTGTTCGAGTGCACAAACCCGAGGGCGCCTTGTTTATGTGGTTATGGTTTGAGGATCTGCCCGTAACCAGCGAAGTGCTCTATCAGCAACTCATGGCTCAGGGCGTATATGTCTTGGCGGGCCACCACTTCTACCCTCAGCCAGATGAGGGTTGGCGTCATCAGCAGGAATGTATCCGTGTTAACTATGCAGGCGAGGAGGCCGTTGTTGAGCAGGGTCTGTCACTCATTGCTGAGCAGGTCACCAAGATCTACCAATTAGAAAGTCCCTAGTTTCGACCAGATGTTTTTCATTTCTCTCTGCAAACTTTCCTGCCGGGTATGAGTGCGCTACCGCCATATCCTGTAAAAATCAGAGAAGGTTAATCCTCCAGCGGTAAAACCGCCTCCGGGTTTGACCACAGGCCGCCCCATAGCTGGCCATCATTGGCGATGTAGATCGCGTCGTTATCAAGCACTACTCGCGTTTCATCCGAAACACCAAACTTATCCACCAGAGAAGTTTCCCCATGAAAAACCAGGGCCGACTGACTCGCCAGTTCTTTCTCTTGTATCTCCATCAACGCCACTCGGGACACGGACTGATAATCCATCTCGCTTTCAATCGAACCCCAGTAAGGCACGGTGAAGCGGTCGGTATCAACGCCAGCGCGATAGGTAAAGGCGTAGCGATTGTATTGTGCGGGGCTGTAGCTGTAGCTTAGATCTGTGCCAAGCAGCACTTCCCCGCGACTGAATGGCGCTGTGATATCCGAAATATCAAAAAGCTCGAGCTTCACAAAATTCCGCTCTTCTAAATTGATCTGGCCCACCCCGAGCAGCAGGTCGTTATTAACGGGATGCAACAAATCGGAAAATCCAGGTACCTCGAGTGTCCCGGCAACTGCGGGGTTCAGGGGGTTTGACAGATCAAGCACATAAAGCGGATCGATTCGCTCGAAGGTGACAAGATAGGCCCTGTCTCCAATAAACCGAACACCATATAGATCTTCATTGGGCTTACCCAGCTCGGCCGTGTCTGATTCGTCAGGTAAACGCGACAGCAACTCAAGCTCCGGAACATCCTCTGAAGGCCGAAGCATCCAGAGATCATGATCGACCTGATCCTCAGGGTCTCCGGTGAAGGTGGTGGTGAGTAGACGGAGTACACCGTCATATTCGCTGATACGGAAATCCAACATGCCGCCGGTATACAGGTGACCTGTGACCTCGGCAGAGCCCACATAGTGAAAATCGGTAATTCCAAGCTGATGAATTAGCGTAGTGTCTGTCTCACCATAAAACACATAGGTAAATACCACATGGCTACTACTCACATACAGTCCGGAAATCGGCTCTAGTGAGCAAGCAGCATTAATGATCTCACCGGTATCCGCTGAAATGGCGAGCAACGTTGTGACCGACGGATCCGCTGGGAGCTCCCTGGCTAGCGGATGATCCGGGTTCATGCGATAGCAATCATCCAGTGTGAGAGGCGCTACAGGCTCCCCACCAATGGTGATTGACGGCAAAACATCATCGGCATCAATGTCAGCCAAGAGAGCCTCATTAGCCGCCACATCCTCGCTCGTTTGCGGGTAAGGCACCAAGCCTTCGATCACCGGGCTGTGACGAGTCACCAAAAAAATATGATTGTCGATTAGTCTGGAGGCCAACAGAGCGCCTTCTACAGTAAGACGGGCAGACAACAGAGGAGAATCGGCCTGACTCAAATCGTATTGCTCTAACGTTACCTCCTGATCCTGCCAGTAACCGGGATAGGTAAGCGCGTCACCGAAGGTGCCCCACCAAGCCGTCGACATCAGCACTTGCAACTTGTCATCCACCAGATACAGACCTTCAACCGCCTCATCCTCTCCCAATGGGATATCGCTCAGCTGCTCGGCAGTGCCATCTATCGGGTTGGTCCGATATAGACTGATCCCGGGTTGCCCGGACCCCTCAGATTCAGGCAGGGGGTCAACCGCCGCCTCCATAACAAAGCAGCAGCCACTTCTTGAAGGTGCTACCGCAAGGATCGTACCGTCGTATTTAACAATGTCATGTTCGTCGACATCTGCCTCCAGCGTGTAGGTTGTTGAGGCACCCGCGTCAGCGCCAGCGTCAAAAGCAGGCGAGGCTTCGGCGAACCCCCTGGTGCTGTAAAACGAGGGACCAACGGTTGTCAGCCGTTCGCGATAGGCATCAAGTCCCTGATTGTCGCCGCCCTGAGTCCACAACCCGACCGGCTCCGGAGCCGGTGGAGGTGCTACACTAGGCGTGGGCTCTGGAGCCGAGGAGTTGTTGGAGCTACCGCCGCCGCATCCAGTCAGGAGCGCCAGCACTCCGATACAAAAAAGCCACGAGGTTAGTGCTTGCTTCATAGCTTCAGGCACTCCTGTAACGTCAACGGGATTTCACTTTTCATCTGAGGGTTTTAGTGATCGCACAATTTCGCGAGCGACCACCCAAACCCGATCTTGCCCCCACACCGCGAGAAGCTCATCACCCTCCGCATTCAGGAGCCTAAAGCTGGGCACCCCCCACAAACCCGAGGCATACATCTGCTGGCGATTGGCCTCGAGTATTTGCTCCCATTCGGTGCTGCCAAGATGCGCCTTCCCGTCCTGCCAAGAGAGTCCCGCGGCTTCAACCACTCGTTTTAAGCCCCGAGTTGTATTGGTGTTGATACCCAGCACAAAGGCATGGCGAAGAAAACTAGATACAAGCTCAATGCTTTTACCTTGTTGTTCGGCCCAGGGAAACAACGAATAACAGCGACGTGCGGGCTCCCCGATGGGGTCATAGAATTTACTGTACTCAAGGCCCTGCGAGCGCGCTTCCCGGGCCGCATCCATAAAGATATACATTCCCTTCTCGCGGGTAGCGGGCACCCCTCTCATGACCATCGGCAGCACCGGCTTGAGATCAATACTGACGCCGGCCTCCCGCGCGACCGCGATAGCGCGATCAAAAATAACCGCGGTATAGGGGCTTCTCAGGGAGGCATAAACCTCGAGGGTTAGAGAGCCACTATCTTTAACGCCCTGCAAATCAACCTCAGGACGGGGCGCGACGGGAGATGCTTTTGGATTCTTATCGAGACCAAGATCCCGAAGACGCGCCTCAAGATGATGCAGGCGGTCAACCCCCCAGTACCACTCCCCTTCGTAGAAAAACATGGCGCCGGAATAATGCCTAAGCTCTTTGCGCCGTAAAGTGCCCTGCTCAACTTTTTTCTCGGCGTCAGCCGAATCGAGCGCACCATGCTCCTCAGCTAGCCTACGTAGTCTCGCGTCGTCATCACCCCAGAGCGCTGCACCCACTGATTCAGCAAGATTGATAAATTTCACTTGAGATTGTGCTGCCAAAACACGGGTTGCCAGATCCACACAGATCTCGCTTGGTTGCTCTGGGTGGTTTGAGAAAGAAAGACCATAACCCGGAGCGATCAACTGCGCATCGTAGCGCGACAATCGGGCGAGAAGATCCGGTTCGGCCACGTTGCGCCCAGCGGGTGGTGCGACCAGATGACAAATTAGCTCTACGTCATAACGGGCTTGCAACTGTGTCAGCAGACTCGCTGCCAAGTGGCTATAACCGTCGTCAACCTGATGAAAATACTCAACCCGATGCGGGCGACCTTCCTGCTGCCGGGTTGCCTCGGCCGCTCTACGCTTTTTTGCCATGCTCTTTTCGGTGAACAGCTTTGACATCACCCGGGAGGTGGCCCAGCGCATGAGGCGACTCGGATTCGAGGTGGCAACCCCTCCCTGATCTTTAAATTGCTCTGCCATTGACGTCGCTTCCCCGACTATCGGTAATGCTTAGCGACCAAAAAACCCGCTAACCATGGAGATGACTATTTCCCTACTGACTTTCTTGCTGAGACCCTGATGCTCCCGAAGGCGCTCCCAAAACTCAAAAGAAGCTACGGCATCTAGCGCAACGCGATCACTTCTGGGCAATGCCGCCGCTTCGGGCAACCAGCGACCGACCTCTTCCGAGAGTGCTCGCTGATTTCTCGCATAGTTTTTTCGCAGGGCAGCAGATCGCCAGCGCATAGCTTTGGTTGACAGGATCATGTTGGTCAGTTGCTCCCAACCATTGCTGAACAAGGTGACCATGCCAACAATCCTATCTTCCAGAGCACCCTCGTAACTCTCTGGCCTAAAAAGAGACTCGTAGTCCTCTCGTATTTTTTGATCGACTTGGTTGAACAGAGTATCCATATCGGTGAAGTGCCGAAAAAAGGAGCGGATCCCCACTTCGGCGCGGTCGCTAATCTGTTGCGCCGTTGGCACCAAAATACCCTCATTCATGAGGGACAAGCAGGCGTCAATGATCGCCGCCTGACTGCGCTCACTGCGCGCGCGGCGCCCATCACTGACTTTTGCTTCGTTATCAATCGACATTTATCGAAGTTCTCTTTTCACCTGCACAAGGCAACGATCTGAACACCACTTGTGTAAAGCCATGCTAAACACTGGTGCAGCCAACGGCAACGCCGATTAATACCCCGCGGTCCCAGTCTGCAGCTGCTCATAAAGATCCGCGTCCAAGGCGCGATACCCATCACCTGTAGGCGGTCGCACATAAATCACATCATCACCCACGCGCTCTGGATGGTATGCCTCCTCACGCAAAGAGGTTTTTACCAGCTTGAAAGTTCCTGTGGTCTCGAAGGAACGCTGGAGCCTCAAAAACACAGGCCGTGCATACACGGGTAACTCCGTATCAACGAGTTGGGTGAAGTAATCGAGGTCAAAGGAGGCGCTTTTATCAATAGCAAGCGCCGCCATGCCAGCCCTACCTTCGACTCCAGGTATTTCCACCCCGTACACGTTGGCCATTTCAATTTGCGGGTGCTGATTCAGCACCTCGGCTACTTCATTGGTTGAGACGTTCTCGGCGCGCCAGCGAAAGGTGTCTCCGGTACGGTCTACAAATTGATAATGCTTGAGTCCAAGGGCAAAGCCGACATCAATCTCCTTAACCAGATCACCTGTGTTAAACCAACGATCCCCTTTAGCATTAACACCTACCACAATTTTTTGCTCGGTCGCCTCCCTGTTGGTATAGCCGTCAAAGGCGTAATCCTTGGTTATCTCACCAAGCAACAAGCCAGGCTCTCCACTTTCCGCCTCGATGCAGAGCCCATTTTGATCCCGCAAAATGCAATCGTTCTCAAGGTCATAGGCCACCAAAGTCACCTTGGCGAAGGTAGCGCCAATGGTTTTTTCCTTGTTGAACAGATTGGCAAAGGTCACGTTACCCTCACTGCTGCCATAAATCTCGCAGATACGGGAGATGGCGAATCGGTTCTTGAATTGATCCCAGATATCAGGGCGCAAGCCATTACCCAGCATTTTAACGAGAGGGTTATCCTGCTCCTCTGCACATGGAGGCTGCTGCGTGAGATAACGGCACAGCTCTCCTACATAGATGAAGCTATTGGTTTGGTATTGCCGGACTTCCGACCAAAAATTGGACGCAGAAAAACTGCGGCGAAGATAAACGGAGGCGCCCGACAAGAGAAAAGCAAACAAGCCAGGGCCGAGACCAGTCGCATGGTAAATCGGTAGGCACAGATAGAGCCGATCTGATGGCACCACACGAAATCCAAGTCGGCCCAGTACCGTACTTGCCGCCAGACCTTTTCGGTGAAGCAGAATGGCGGCTTTCGGCAAGCCTGTCGTGCCTGAGGTGAAAATATAAAGCGCGACCTCCCCCGCCTTGATCTCACGGGTTACAGGAAGATTCTCAACCGGTCGCGCAGCCATCAAGTCGCGCGCGTCTACCGTCCATGCGGGCGAGAGAGCGTCCCTTTTATCTCTAAACCAAAAGTAAGCGCCGGACGCCGGAAGACCGATTTCCTCGCGACTGTCATCAACCACAGTCGTCCGTTCATCCCCAAAGATAAGATGCTTGCTATTGGTGGCCTTGATACAATGCGCGAGGGCTCGGCCGCTGAGGCTGTTATTGATCAGGGCACAGCTGGCCCCCAGCTTCATGACCGCCAGCATGCTCAATACAAACTCGGCGCGATTCTCCATGAATAGTGCAACGGTATCCCCCCGGGTGACTCCGTTTGCAGCCAACCCATGAGCGAGGCGATTAACGTCTGCATTGAACGCCTGGTAGGTCCACTCGCGCCCCTCAAAGAGCAGCATCAATCGATCTGGATGCTGAGCCACGACATCCTCGAACACAGACACAATCGAGATCTGCTCCTGATGATCGGGCATTTTGAATTTTAAGGCAGGCATGATGTGACGTGCCTCACCCAAGACCCGAAAAAATTCCAGCACCCGACCCGCGACGCTACTCATTATTCTTCTCCCGGTCAGATCGATCAGACTCTTCTGAGTCACCCCCGGCTTTTAGTCAGTAGGCAACTCATCAACACGCTGCCATTCGACGCTTCTGCTTATAAAGCCCACCTTGACCTTAAAACGCATCACGTCCTCGTCAATCAGTTCAATTTCCGCAGATTTAAACTCCCCTAATTTGGCGGCGTAAACCTGCCCCGTCCAGCTTGATTTATCGTTCCCCGCTTGAGCGAGGTCCTTGATCATTTCAAAGCCCACCGCCTCGGGCTTATTGTCGTTTCGCTGGACCCGCCCCACCGTCTCATTCGGCTCAATTTGTATCCAGATAGGTTCGTTCTCGTGCTGCCAGATCCCAACGAGATCGCCTGCGGCAACCCTGGCAGGACTGAGCATAAGTAACGCGCTCACAGACGCGATCAGCGGCAGCAAGCCCTTCTTCAACATGCTAGTCATTGATTCAGCTCCCTAGCCGTTAACTTACCCAGCTGAGACATATGCACCTCATCGGGCCCGTCGGCAATCCGTGAAAATCTCGCCAGCGTGAACACGTCGGGAATAAGGGTGTCCTGAGACACACCCATTCCCCCAAACACCTGCATCGCGCGATCGGCCACCTGTTGCGCCATGTTAGGTGCCACTATTTTCACCATCGCGATATGTGCTCTCGCTGCGGCCAGCCCGCCCTTATCCATGACATCAGCTGCCTGCAGGGTGAGGAGTCTAGCCTGCTCAATATCGCAGCGGCATCGAGCGATTTCATGCTGCACGGATGTTTTCTTGATCAGTGGCTCACCAAAGGCAACGCGCTCCTCCGCCCGAGCACACATCAGCTCTAAACAGCGTTGGGCGGCGCCGACCAAGCCCATTGCGTATTGAAACCGGCCCGGACCCAGACGCCCCTGGGCTATCTCAAAACCACAGCCCTCACCCTTGATCATATTGGACACGGGCACCCTCACATCCTCGAACAACAGCTCCGCTTCTCCCCCGGGGCTGTGCAGATTGTCAAAGACCCGCAAGGTGCGAACCAGACTTATGCCGGGCGTGTCTCGAGGCACAAGAATAGTCGAGTGCTGTCGGTGGCGATCATTTTCGGGATTGGACTTACCCATGACCAACATAATCTTGCATCGGGGACCCACTGCGCCTGTGGTCCACCACTTGCGGCCATTGAGCACATACTCGTCTCCATCACGCTTGATCTCAAGCTCCATATTGGTGGCATCAGACGAGGCTACCTGAGGCTCGGTCATCGCATAGGCACTTCTGATCTCACCCGCCAATAAGGGTTCCAGCCACTGTTTTTGCTGCTCGAGGGTGCCGTATTTCGCCAGCACCTCCATGTTGCCGCGATCCGGCGCGTTACAGTTGAACACCCCCTGCGCCCATATCACCTTGCTCATGGTCTCGAACAAGGGGGCGATTTCAACGTTGGTAAGTCCAGGACTCCATGGCGCGTACTCTGCAGGTAAGAATAAATTCCAAAGCCCCGCCTCCTTCGCTTTATTCCGCAGGTCGTCATACCAGGGGGGAACTTCCCAGAGATGATCGGGATCGAGACACCACTCGTGCCAATCGTGCTCGCGAGGATAAATATGCTTATCCATGAACCCCTGAAGTTGATCGTTCAGTGCCCTTACCTTGTCGCTGATCTCAAAACCCATACCTTGGTCCTATTGTTTTAACAGTGAGTCGTTTACGCCCGCCACCTTGGTGTCGCGCCCGAGACGGGGTAACTGCTTTATCGCGGCGATGGTATGTATTCCTGTAGCGTCGCCACTGATTCATAGAACCCGGATACCGTCCCCTGAATCACGTCTGCCACCGGCTCTACGCTATTTATACGCCCAACCACCTGCCCTGAAAGCGGAATGGCTGCTTCCATATCACCCCCAAAATAGAGCTCGGGCACACCGGCAAAATGCTCCATGGCGTTGAAGGCACCTAACGGCAGAAGCTCTGACGTTCGCTTGGTTTTTAGCGCCCGCAGCGCCGGTCTAGATTGCTGGTTTAAAAACACGGTGTCAGTCTCGGCTGCATCGACCACGGCCGCTTTCCAGTTGTCGTGGACCGGTGACTCAGCGCTACTCAGCATCCGGGTACCCATCTGCACGCCCTCTGCGCCCATGGCAAAAGCGGCCGCCATCGATAGCCCGTCGCACATCCCTCCCGCCGCGATAATCGGAACGTCGGTCCTCGACCTCACCAGTGGCAGAAGCACCATACTGGAAACCGGGCTCGGGTTTTTAAAGCCGCCCCCTTCACCGCCCTCGACCACCAAACCATCTACCCCACAATCGATAGCCTTAAGTGCCATATCCAGTGTCGGTATAACGTGAAAGACTTTTATTCCCGCCGCTTGCAGCGCCTCCGTGCATACCGCCGGACTCCCCGATGAGGTCGTCACGAACTTGATCCCCTGCTCAATAACGAAGTCGATAATATTTGAGCCTTTCACATAGGAGAGCGCGATATTCATCCCAAAGGGCTTGTCCGTCAGGTCGCGCATTTTACGCACTTCCGCCTCGATAATATCGAACTCCCCGGAAGCGGTTTCGATAATTCCCATACCCCCGGCGTTGCTAACCGCAGAGGCCAGCTGCGCGCGGGCAATCCATCCCATGGGCGCCTGAATAATCGGGTAATCGGTACCCAGAATCGCAGTTACTCTGTTGTTGATCGGTGCTGCTTTTGTCACACGAATATCCTTTAACTTAGATTGTCTTCCACCAGCATCGGCTCGACACCAGTACCTTTTAAAAACTGATCCACTCGGCTTCGATCTGATGCCGACAGAAGCTGGTACGCTTCTCGGGTGTAACGCAAACATTTAGCCTGATACGGAAAAGTCGGTTGGGTCCACTCAGCCCCATCTATTTGACACTGCCAGGTCTTCTCGCCCGCAGTCACCGCCGCGGCATTCGCCAGCTGCGCCGGGGTATAGACGCGCCCAATCTCAACTAACAGCTCGCGCAAGCTGTCGGGTTGCTCTTCGAGACTCACCCAATCCTCTGGCTTTGGCTCCAGACCACTCAGGTCGACGACTTTATCTACCCAGGCTACCGTCCTGGGTGAAAGTTCATAGGCGAGCTTTCTAGGGGTCGGGTCAAATCCCACGAGCTGAGTGAGCTGCCCGTAGAGACCAAAGTCTCCCGCCGCTGGTCGATTGCCCAACATATACCGCTGGGACTTCAGGTGGCTTTCCATCGCCTTGAGAAACCGTCTGTAGCTGGCATCAATGATGGGCGCTGTCGTCTCATTGGAGCCCACGACATACAGACGACTTACTTGTCTCTCTGAAAAATAGGCTTTGAACTGGGCCAAGATGTCATCTGACAGGGTTACGTCAAACCCCAGCGGCAACTGGGTCCCCGCATTGTCAGCGTCCTCGGAGGGATGCCACCGATAGTGAAACATGTACTTGGTGCACCACTCATCCGAAAAGTCCTCGATCAGGTAGTCGACGAAGGCGAGTGCGGGATCGAAAGGCAACACAGACCGGCCCGGATAATCATCTTCAAGACGGCGGATAATAGGCGTGGAATCACAAACAGCCTGCTCGCTCCCTTTGGAGCCCAGCAGAAACGTCGGCATAAGGGCTGGCTTGGGGGGCTCAACGCCCATTGCCTGACAGGCCTGCTCGACCTGATCCCACAGTATCGAGTATGGGATTCGGCGATAGCGAAGCAACGCCAGCATTTTTTGTGTGTAAGGAGAACCTGTCCCCCCAATCAGTCGAATCCGGTTTGCTTCTTCCACCAGCATTTTGCTCCCGTAAGCCTTCATCAAGAGTCACAACATATGTATTGGCATAGTTAATGTCAATATTTACACGGGACCCACCAACGTGCATAGTAGGGCAGCGTCGGCGTGTTGTGTGGGGCATTAGCGGCCTGCTTTATGGATGGTGGTCGCAGCACGCTAGATACACCTGAGGAAACCTAGTTATGTACACAGGTTCTTACCAGCTCATTGGCAATGAATTGAGCTTTTTTACCCGCAAGCTGGAAGCGCAACTGCGAGCTCAACGGCTTTCATGGACATACCTTTACAAAACCGAGGAGCGACGCGCAGAGTTGGAGTCGCGAGCAGGCACTCATTTCATCCCCCTGCTGCTAACCCCCGAAGAATGGCTGCTCAATGACACCATCGCCATCGGTCCATTCCTGAATGAGCGACACCGTAATCATCCGGTGATCCCCAACACACCACTACAACGAGCCAGCTGCTTTATTCTCGAGGATGCCTTCAATCACTGGCTGGGGCGGTTTTGTGTGCACTCGCGCTGGTGCTATCCGGAAAACGTCGACTGGGTGGGGCCGCGCTTTGGCGCCAACATCATGCTTGATCGCTCGGTCGACCTGCCGTTCACACAGGAGGAGCTGGAACGACTCGCGCCTATCGGCCCCATGATGTGCGAGTCCTTCGGTCGTCAAGCCTGCGAGGTCAACGGTGTGGGTGCTGACCGGGCTGGTATGGTGCAACAGGACTTTCAAAACCTTCTCTCAGCCCTTGCGGAGCACCTTCAAACCGCGCGCTTTCTCCTGGGGGACCGCCCCTGTCTGGCCGACTTCGCCCTGGCTGGAGCCTGCAAAGCCCACTTCCTCACTGATCCCGAGCCCCTCAGTTGGCTGGGGCATCACAGTACTTGGCTATCCCTCTACACGGAGCGGCTATTCTCGGATTTTCCCGCTCCCTGCGGCGACTGGCTACCCGATGATCAACTAGACACCACACTCTCACCGCTACTTGATTACTTTCAGCACAGCTACTTCACTGCTGCCACTGTCAATATTGCAGGCAATAGCGCAGGCGAGCGCTTTTATGAGGTTGACTTCGGGCTTGGACCCGTTACCGCCCGCACTCAGAAGCGACTCAACGTGGCGCGGCTGCACGTGAGAGACGAGCTACAAAAAATTGCAGCCATGGAAAACAAGGATGTGCAGGCAACCTATGGGTCCCGCAACATCCTGGACTATTACTTCAACCCCTAGCACACACCTAATCCTTCTGAGGCACCCCATGTCCCATCGATCAAGAATCTGGCTCCCCATCGTGATCCTCTATGGTCTGTTCTTCTATTGGTACACCGACTTTGGTGGCCCCGTCACGGAACAGGAAATTTCCCAGCTCGCGGAATCCATGCGAGCCGATGGTAACGATGAGGCCTACATCGACTACATCACCACTTTTTTCAGGCAGGACACGGGTCGCCAGTTTTTAATGGTCAATAACATCGACACAAACGACAGTCCCCCGAGCATGCCAGGCATGCCAGCTGATGCGGATGCGGAGGCCCTAATAGCAGTCTATATGGAGCATATGATTCCTGAGTTGTTCAAACGTGCCTGTCATCCAGTGATTGTGGGCGCCTCGGTGTACGACGCTATCGACGTTATGGGAATAAACGACGCGGAATCCTGGAGCGACGCCGCACTGTTTCGCTACCGAAGCAGGCGTGCCCTCTTGGAGATCATCGGCAGCCCGGCTTTCAGAGGTCCCCATGACTACAAACTGGCTGCACTGGATAAAACCGTGGCCTATCCCATTGAAACCAGCCTTTACATCGGCGATTTGCGGATCTTGCTGGGTCTCTTTTCGCTCATCATCGGACTCTCGTTGCAGCTCTGGCTCGGCGGGAAGGCCCCTGAGGGAAAATAAAGCGGGCTCCCGCCACGGCTTTTTTGCTAGGCTGACGCCCCTCACAACAGCGCGAGGGTTTGATTTTGGATCTGGTTGATAAAGTCATCGTCGTGACAGGGGCCGGTAGCGGAATCGGCCGGGAATTAGTCACCCGTTTTGTGCGCGAGGGCGCAAAATCCGTCATCGCCGTAGACATTAACGCGGAGAATGCGAAAGAAACCGCAGACGCGTGCGGCTGCGAAGCGATGGCCGCCGATGTCTCCAAAGAAGAGGACATCGAGCGCGTGATAGTCGACACTGAAAATCAGTTCGGGCCTATCGACCTATTTTGCAGTAATGCCGGTCTTGCGCTAGCGCCCAACGAGCAATCTGCTACTGCGGAGTGGCAAACTTCGTGGGAAGTTAACGTGATGGCGCACGTTTACGCAGCGCGCTATTTGATTCCGCGCATGGTGGCGCGAGGGAGCGGCTATTTTCTAAACACCGCCTCCGCCGCCGGCCTGCTCAACCAAGTAGGTGGGGCAGCCTATGGCGTGACCAAACATGCAGCGGTCGGCTTTGGCGAATGGCTAGCCCTTACCTACGGCCATCA